>ULTT01016082.1_pt1 | contig 9414 bp, 7 predicted proteins | sample 1957831 | NCBI WGS metagenome assembly ULTT01 (sample SAMEA4835740, study PRJEB28245) | human gut metagenome | biome: gut microbiome; material: fecal sample | place: Denmark | collected 2008 | reverse complement strand
CTTGGTTCCATCTCTTCGAGTTCAAGCCAAAGAATTCGGATACCACTTACGGTTTGGGATGGTTGCCTCTCGGAGGATATTGTAAGATTTCGGGTATGATAGACGAGAGTTTCGATACTGAACAGATGAAACAGCCTGAGCAGCCTTTCGAATTCCGCAGCAAGCCGGCATGGCAGCGCCTGCTGATTATGATTGGCGGTGTGCTGGTCAATTTCGTACTGGCTCTTTTCATCTATTCCATGATTCTTTTCCATTGGGGCGAAGACTATGTAGCTACCAAGGACATGACTCAGGGAATGAAGTTCAATACCGAGGCAAAGGCATTGGGTTTCCAGGACCATGATATTCTCGTGGGTACTGAATTCGGAGCTTTCAAGACCTTTGATGGCGACATGTATCGCGATCTTTCTACAGCCACTCGTGTAGATATCATCCGTGGCGGCAAGCCGATGAGTCTCAATCTGCCTGGCGACCTCGACATGCTCAGCATGATCAAGGAGAGTCCTCGCTTCGTAGAGGTTTATCTGCCATTGCAGATTGACAGTGTGATGAAGGATTCCCCTGCCAGCAAACTGGGTTTGGCAAAGGGTGATAAGATTCTCGCTCTGAATGGCAAGAAGGTGGATTCTTTCAATGAATTCCAGCTGGAGCTGGGACGCATCAATGATGTTCTCGCCTCTACCTCTTCTCATCAGGACAGCGTGAAGGCATTGACAGCTCAGGTAACCTATCTCAAGGCGTCTGGCGATACATTGAAGAACAATGTCATGCTGCAGTCTACCGAGAACGGTGTGAAGTTTGGCTTCTATAATCATCCTGTTCTCCAGGATTACAAGGTTACCCATATCAGCTACGGCTTCTTCCAGAGTTTCCCTGCGGGTATCAAGTATGGTTGGAATGTATTGTCGGGCTATGTAGGCGATATGAAGTATGTCTTCACCAAGGAAGGTGCCAAGAGTCTGGGTGGTTTCGGAGCCTTGGGCAGCTTGTTCCCTTCTATGTGGGATTGGCACGCCTTCTGGATGATGACCGCTTTCCTGAGCATTATTCTGGCGTTCATGAACATTCTTCCTATTCCGGCATTGGATGGCGGACATGTGTTCTTCCTCCTTTATGAAATCATTACAGGCCGCAAGCCGGGCGATAAGTTCATGGAGCGTGCCGAGTATGTCGGTTTCGCTATTCTCCTCCTCCTGCTCGTTGTAGCCAACCTGAATGATGTGCTGAGATTCTTCCACCTGATGTAAATGCCTTATATAATAAGGTGGATAAAATATAGAAAAGATAAAGGTCGCTGCCATGACGGTAGCGACCTTTTTGTTTGCATTTTATATGAATCGGTTTTTGTTAATTTTAAATTAGGTTTGCTATTTATCGTATTTCGTGTCTTGTAGTTTCCTAATTATGAGTAGCGGATAATCTGTCCCGGTGACAGCTTCTTATCCTTCTTGTAACCGTTGAGTCGGCAAATCTGCTCTACGCTTACACCACGTTTCTCAGCGATGCTCATGAGCGTTTCACCATACTTAACCTTGTGATAGAGCTTTTCTCCTGATGGACTGGCGGTATATCTTCCAACCTCTCCACCGTTCACCTGCTCCTTGGTATATCCACCGTTTCCAATCTTGCCGCGTGCAGCGTTAGCCTCTGCATATTCGCTCTCGTAGGTATCGCGATTGAAATTGTAGAAGTCGCCAGTGACGTCCTGGTTGCGGAAATCGAAGAAGAGTGCCGGGTTCAAAGCCACGCCACAGAGACGTGTTTCGAAATGGAGGTGAGAACCTGTGCTTCGACCGGTGTTACCACCCAAGCCGATTACATCTCCTGCTCTTACTTCTTCGCCCTCAGTAACGAGCTGCTTTGAGAGGTGGCCGTAGATGGTCTCCAAGCCGTTGTTGTGACGAATAACGATGTACTTACCGTAACCACCACCTTCATATCTTACGATGCGAACTCTGCCTGAAAAGGCTGAGCGGATTGAGTCGCCAATATAAACCTTGATGTCCATACCTTTATGTTGGCGGCCAAAGCTAGCACGGTAACCGAAGTTACTTGTGACAACGCGACTAGGAGTTGGCATGCAGAAATGACGAAGGTCGATACGGAAGTGCTCTGGCAATTTTGTTGCCTTATGGGCATACTTGTTAGAGAAGTCCTCGTACAGTTCAGCTGCAGGATTTTCTCTATCTTCCACTAGTCGATAGTGCGAGACAGCAAGCGTGTCAAGCGCTTTCATTCTGTGGTCTACTGGAGCTTGTCTTGCTAACAGATCCTGTCCGCAAACGGGAACAGCTGTTAACGCCAACAAGGCAACGACCGAAATTTTTTTCATTCTTTTTTTAAAACTCATACTACTTTTTCTATTTTCTTTTTTAGGTCCATGTCAATAAGCGCAGAATCCATAATCCAAATTCTGCAAAAACCACTAGGGCAAGTACCCTAATCTGCGATTTTGTTATATAGACGTTGCAAATATAACAAAAATATCTCGAAAAACAATGGTTGTTAACGCCAACTCCCCGATATTTAACGTGATAATCTAGTTTTTAACGTTTGTTATGAAGGTTCGGTGCAATTAATTGTCAATCTGCTCGTTTTCATGCTTTTGCAGGATTCTGAGCAATGCCACGGCAGGGGAATGTCCCATGAAAATATACTTTTTTACCTCCGGACTGGTAAATCTGAGGCATTCCTGATAGGCTCGGAACAGGTCATCCAGGTTGATGGTGAATTCCTTGCCCGATGATTCCCGGATGCCGATAATCATTTTGGCGGTTACATGTAATTTAATGTATCTGATGCCCGTTACGCTTTCTATTTCTTTCAATTCCGATAAGATAGCGCGCATCTCGTCCATGGTGAGTTCCGGACGAGGTTCTCTGATGGCTGGTTTTCTTCTTCTATCCATAATTGCTTTTGTTTTTAAATGTTTTTTGCCTGGCGATGGAATCGCTAGGAACGGGGGCTGATTGCTGAAACCGCCTTTTTGATAGCCGCCTTTTTGATTGCCGCTTTAGCTGATGGCTGCCCAGTTGATATGGGTTTTCTTCAATTCCTTGAGGCGGTTCCAGAGCAGGGCGTTCTGAGGGGCATTGCATTGCGGGTCGTTGTCGATGATTTCCTGGGCTTCATTGCGTGCCAGCTGAACCAGCTGGCCGTCTCTGGCAATATTCGCTATCTTCAGGTCGAAAGCCATGCCGCTCTGCTGCGTACCTTCCAGGTCGCCGGGACCACGGAGCTTCAAATCGGCTTCGGCGATGCGGAAACCGTCGTTGGTATCACACATGATATCGATGCGCTTGCGTGTCTCCTCAGAAAGCTTGAAGTTGGTGACGAGGATGCAGTAACTCTGGTCGCAGCCTCTTCCCACACGGCCTCGCAGCTGATGCAGCTGGGAGAGACCGAAGCGCTGGGCATCCAGTATCACCATCACCGAGGCATTCGGCACGTTCACGCCCACCTCTATCACGGTGGTGGCAACGAGAATCTGCGTCTCGCCCTTCACGAAAAGCTCCATTTCCTCTTCCTTCTCGGCTGATTTCATCTTGCCATGAATCTTGCTCAGCTTGAATTCCGGAAACGCCTGTTTCAGCGTCTCGTAGCCTTCTTCCAGGTTCTTCAGGTCGCTCTTCTCGCTCTCCTTGATGAGCGGGAAGACGATATATACCTGTCTGCCGAGATTAATCTGATGGCGGATGCTCTGGTAGAGGCTGGTGAGCTGGGTATCAAACTTATGCAGGGTCTGTATCGGTTTTCTGCCCGGTGGCAGTTCGTCGATGACGCTCACGTCCAGGTCGCCATAAATGGTCATGGCGAGGGTGCGCGGGATAGGGGTGGCAGTCATCACGAGGATATGCGGTGGATTCTCGCTCTTGCTCCACAGTTTCGCTCTCTGTGCCACACCAAAGCGGTGCTGCTCGTCGATGACGGCAATGCCCAGGCGCTGGAATACCACGGGGTCTTCCAGTACGGCATGGGTGCCGACCAGAATCTGGATATCGCCGGTGGCGAGGTCGGCAAGAATCTTTTCTCTTTTCTTTCCTTTCACGATGCCCGTCAGCAGTTCTACCCGGATGTCCATGCCCTTCAGGAAAGAGCGGATGGTCTGGAGATGCTGCTCGGCAAGGATTTCGGTAGGTGCCATCATGCATGCCTGATAACCGTTGTCCAGGGCGATGAGCATGGTCATGAGTGCCACGAGCGTCTTGCCCGAGCCTACATCGCCCTGCAGGAGGCGGTTCATCTGTCTGCCGCTGCACATGTCGGTCCTGATTTCGTGCATCACCCGTTTCTGCGCTCCCGTCAGTTCGAAGGGCAGATGGTCGGCATAGAAGCCGTTGAAGATGTCGGCGATGCGGTTGAAGACATAGCCCCGGTATTTGCGTCGCTGGTCGCTGGCATACCTTAATATATTAAGCTGCACATAGAAGAGTTCCTCGAATTTGAGGCGCACCTGAGCCTTCTGCATCTCCTGATGGGAATGCGGATAGTGAATCATGCGGATGGCTGCATCTCGCGAAACCAGATGCAGGCGCTCTACGATATGGCTTGGCAGTGTTTCGGGAAGAGGAGGAAGGATGGTGACCAGCTGTTTGCTCATCTTCTCGATGGAACGTGAGCTGTAGCCGCGCTTCCTGAGGTTTTCGGTAAGCGAATAGTAGGGCTGCATGCCCATCTCTGATATCTGAAGATGGGTGGCATCGTCCATGTCGGGATGGGTAAACTGGAATCTGCCGTTGAAGACGGTAGGCTTTCCGAAGACGAGGTATTCCGTGCCCACCTTATAGGTTTTCATGATGTATTGTGCACCACGGAACCAGGTGAGGTCTACCACGCCGAAGCCATCGGAGAAATGAGCCACCAGCATCTTGTTCCGCTTGCCGGTATCTATTTCTTCGTAGCTCAGAATCCTTCCTTTTATCTGTACGTAAGGCATCTCAGAGGTGAGTTCGCTGATATGGTAGACCTTGGAGCGGTCTACATATTTATATGGATAGTATTCCAGCAGGTCACCGTAAGAATTGATGCCGAGCTCCTTGCTCAGTATCTCTTTCTTCTTGGGGCCTACGCCTGGCAGGTACATGATGTCTTGGTCTAAAATACTACTCATATTGTTGCTAAATTACTCATTGCATAAAGTGGAATTACGTCTACGTGACGAAGGGCTTATGTAATTTGTTGATTTTCAGTGCAAAGGTACAACTTTTATCCAAAAGTCAAGGCAAATAATAGTTAATTTTATCCAAAAGTCAAGGCAAACAATGTGGTTTTTTATCCAAAAGTCAAGGCTAAAGCCTAAATCTGTCGTCATCAGATTTAGGGTTTTAGAATTTGTAAAGAATTACGAGTAAAGGATACCCTCTGAAAAACTGAAGGTTGTGAAGGAAGGGTCACAAAAAAAAACTGAAATCTGAAATTAAAAAATCATTTTTATATGCAGCGTAGAGTAAAAAAGATGTAATTATATGATTATTAGGTAATTGCAATATATTTGTACCAAGTGCTAAAATGCAGTTTTTGACATGAAATTATTATTTTGAAAAAGTGCCTTCAGTCCTTCAGCCAACATTTTTGTCCATTCTCCTTACTTTTTAACCCTATTTTAACACTCCAAAAAACTTTGCCTTCAGTGCCTTCAGTTTTCGTGTCTTATTTTTTTATTTTCCCTCTTTTTCCAAAGAATCAAGATTTTTCAATACGCTATAATTTTATCTCTCAGAGATATCATTTTATTTCACAGAGATAATATTTTATCTCTCAGAGATATTTTATTATTTCTCAGAGATATTTTCCCTATCTGATAGCTTCTTTAGAACACCCCTAAGGAAAAACAAAGAAATTCCGGGAAAAGCTTGCGGGTTTGAAAATAAAACCGTAACTTTGCGCAAAAGTTCATTTAAAGACAGATTAGGAATTATGGTAGAGACTAACGATAGAATATTGCCTGTTGGCATCCAGTCTTTTGAGAAAATCAGAAAGGAAGGATACCTGTATGTTGACAAGACAGATATCATCTGGCAACTTGCCAACAGAAACAAAACGTATAATTACCTGAGCCGCCCACGCCGCTTCGGTAAATCCGTTCTTGTCGATACGCTCGAAGCCTACTTCCTGGGCAAGAAGGAACTCTTCGAGGGATTGAAGATCATGCAGATGGAGACGGAATGGGTGAAGCGACCTGTCATCAGACTCGATATGAGCCGTGCGGGTGCTGAACCTGACACTTTGCGCTCTTATCTCAATAATATATTCAGACAATACGAAGAAGAATATTCATTGGTTTCTGACCCTACAGATAGTCTTGCCGACCGATTCAATGCAATAATCGTGGGGGCGTATGAACAAACCGGACTGCAGGTTGCCATCCTCATCGATGAATACGACTCTCCATTGCAGCATTCCTGGAAGACTCCTCAGCATGAAGCATGTACCTCTATTTATCGTGAGGTTTTTGCCATTCTCAAGGCAGATGATAAATACGAGAAATTTGTCTTCATCACAGGTATTACCAAGTTTACGCAGATTTCTCTCTTCTCTGTACTCAACAATCTGAGCAATATCAGCTTCGATTCTGAATATGCAGCTCTCTGCGGTATTACGAAGGAAGAGGTGGTACGTGATTTCAAGCCGGAAATCAATAAGTTGGCATCAAAGAACGGATGGACTTTCGATGAAGCTGTAGCACAACTGACAGCTTATTACGATGGCTATCATTTCTGTTATGAAAATATGGTAGATGTCTTCAATCCGTTCAGTCTTATCAACGCCCTCGCAGATTCCAAACTGAAGAACTACTGGGCTTCATCGGGTGCAACCTCGCTGTTGCCTAAATTCGTGGACAATATAGAAATGAGAATGAAGGATTTTGAGAATTGTCCGATAGACAGCGATACCCTGGAGACATCTGACGTAACAGGTGGCGGAGCAGAACTGTTCCTCTATCAGTCGGGTTATCTTACGATAAAGGGATATATGGATGGTATCTATTTGTTGGGCATTCCAAACTATGAAGTTCGAAAGGCTCTATATAAGATTGTATTGCCCGCCTTGACATTGAAAACGAATGACCAAGTAATAACTACCCAGAATATGTTGCTTTACTCCCTGAAGCTTGGCAATCTTCCCGAAGCCATGAAATGCCTGAAGGCGCTCATTGCGGACGTTCCCTACAGCAACAAGAAGCTTGCCAGCATGGATATGGAGGAGCGCTATCGCCTGATTCTGAGCACCATCTTCAATGCCATCGGTTGCAGGGTAGAAGTAGAGAAGATGATTGCTACGGGCAGGATTGATATGGTGGTAGAAGTCACCAACTTCATCTATGTGCTGGAGTTGAAGCTGAGCAATAACGGTGGTGTGGATGCTGCCGAAGAGCAGATGAAAGCCAAGCAGTATGCCGAGCCTTTCAAGGCGGATAAGCGAAAAGTTATCGCCCTTGCCATAGAACTGGATGATATGGGAAAGGGATTGGTTGGCTGGAAGGAAGTATAAGAAAACAAAAAAAAGGTCTATATGCCACCCGTTCATCGTGGCATATAGACCCTTTTCTATTTTATCACATCAAAAGGTGCATCCTATTTTCCCCCATAAGCCTATTCTTCCTCAGCTACTTTCCAGTCAAGCAATCCCTTGCCTTCTTCGTCAAGTTCTATCCCGAGGTCTATCACCTCTCGTCTGTCTGCCTTGAAAGGCTCCAGATAGTGATTGTCGATAATCTGGCGAACGGCGGCTTCCTTGCCTCCATTGTTCCTCAATTTCAACTCTATAACATAGATATAGCGAGAAGTGGTTGCTACCATATCTATCCTGCCAGTGGAAAGCATGCGTTCTACCTCTACCTTCAAACCAATGGCATTGAAAATTGTGCTGATGATCAGACGATAGCGCTCCTCCATATCCATGGATGCCATTTTCTTGTTGCTATAAGGCACATCGGCAACCAATGCCTTCAATGACTTCATCGCATCCGGCAACTGCCCGGTGCCCAACTGCATATACAGATTGGCCTGCAACGACTGGATGTCTCCCATCTCTCGCATAGTCAGAGCGGGGAGCACGGTTTCGTAGAGTGCCTGCTTCACTTCCTCGTTAGGGAATCCCAGGACATAGCCGAACTCATCGCTATTCTTGATGGTGAGATAGCCCGACTGATAAAGGAACAGGGCTGGTCCGCCACCCGTTACATCCGACGTCTCCAGAATATTTCGAAGTACACGGCAATTCTCAAAATCACCCAGGCTCAACTCGGCATTGGTGATAAACTTAGGAAGCCGGGAAGTGGCTCCGGATGCAGCCCAGAAATTAGCCAAATTCTTCGAATTCAACGCATTGATGAGACTGAAAGGATTATAAATATCTACCATATTATTACGGCTGAAGTGATACCCATCATAATACTCCTTCAGCTTGTCATGGGTCTGCTGCAAAGTCCAACCATTTACTTCCGCCATTTTTTCCAACTCAGGCATGAAGTTTTCGCTTATTTCCTCTTCCGTGATGCCGCAAAGAGGGGCATACTGTGGCAGGAAACTGATGTTAGTAAGGTTATTGAGTGCCGAGAACAGGGAAATCTGCGTAAACTTGGTGATGCCGGTGATGAAGACGAAGCGCTCGTACTCATCATCAGCCTTCAAAATAGCGAACACGTTCCGATACACATTGGTGCATTCTTCGTGCTCAGGAGTTTTCCAGGAATGCTGCAGCGGAGAATCGTATTCATCGATGAGTACGACAACCTGCATGCCCGTCTGCTGATAGGCTGTGGTAATGATAGCATCAAAGCGGTCGGCAAGTTGCGCAGTAGGGTCGGGTGTTATGGCATATTTTTGCTCATACGATTTAAAGCTCAGATTGAGATACGAGCGGATTCCTTCGGCGCTGGCACCACCACGGCTCATATCGAGTCGGATGACTGGATATTGCTTCCAATCATCTTCCATATCCATGATTTTGAGACCTTCGAAGAGTTCCTTTCTGCCGCTGAAATAGGCTTCCAGGGTATCTACGAGCACAGACTTGCCGAATCGGCGAGGGCGGCTCAGATAGTTATACTGGTCACCATAGTTTGCCAGCTCCCAGACGATGTCTGTTTTATCAACATAGACGTATCCCCCTTCTCTTATTTTCTTGAAAGACTGTACGCCTACCGGCAGTTTTCTTCGTTTGATGTTTGCCATATTCTTTTCCTCCATCTATTATATTTTATGCAAAGATACAAAATATTCTCTTATCTTTGTCTTTCTGAGGTTTTATTTTCAGTTTCTTCACTCTTTGTCCCACAGATTTCACAGATTCACACAGATTCTTTCCTTGATAAAGTGCGTAGCTTCCCAACTTTTTCTGTAACTTTTCCCCGAAATCCCTTGCAGATATGAAAATAAAGTCGTAACTTTGCGGCATGGATATTTAAAACAG
>ULTT01029800.1_pt1 | contig 9420 bp, 7 predicted proteins | sample 1957831 | NCBI WGS metagenome assembly ULTT01 (sample SAMEA4835740, study PRJEB28245) | human gut metagenome | biome: gut microbiome; material: fecal sample | place: Denmark | collected 2008 | reverse complement strand
CAGCCGGTCTGGCGCAGACGGCGGCACAGCGGCTCGATCATTTCCTCCTCCAGCGCGTTCAGCACCTCGGGGGAGTCGTTCAGCTGGGCAAAGGACATCTGCCGCAGAGCAAGCTCCTTGTCCACCTCTGCGCTCATGTCCTCGGACAGGTTCACGCCCATGACCGCCAGCTGGTCAAAATAGCGCTCCATATCGTTCTGGAACACCGAAAACTGGATCTGCAGACTGCGGCTGATGTCCTTTTTGGTGTTGTGCAGGCTGGCAAACAGGAACAGTGCCGCACCAAAGGTCAACACCAGCAGCACTACCAGCAGCAGGCAGGCCCACAGCAGCCGGCTGCTCATGGGGCTTTGGCGGATCTTTTCACGGTGCCGGTCAACAAAGTGCATCAAAGTCCCTCCTTTCCGGCTGAGCGGCAGGCTCAGGCATTGTCACACAGCAGCTGCCATGTTTCCTCGGCAAGGGCTTCCGGCGTTTCGCCGTCCGCAAGGCGCTGGGGGTAGTCCTTCTGGAGCTGGCGCAGGCTGTCGTACAAGGTTTTGGCCTTGGCGTGGTACCCCACGATGCCCGGTTCGGACAGGGGTGTGTTCTGGATGCGCATTTCGTTGTAGACGTCGTACAGCCGCTGATAGCTCTGCTGCTCAAAGGGATAGTCCGCAATGGCGTCAAAGGCGGCGCTGGACACCGGCATGTAGCCGGTATCGGCGGCAAATTCCAGATTGCGCTGCTGTTCGGTGAGCCAGCGCAGGAACACGGCGGCGGCTTCGGCCTTCTGGTCGGTGGTCTTGAAGGCGCACAGGCCCACACCGGCCTGCGGCATCAGGGGCGTGGCGGTGCCTGCGGCGTGGGGCAGGGGAGCCAGCAGCAGGTCGGTGGGCTCGGTGGTGTTGTCCGGGTAGGTGACGAAATCATTGTAATAGAGGATGGCCGCAGAGCTGCCAAGGCCCGCCAGCGTCTCGCCGGTCATCACCTGCGTGTTGGAGTACAGGTCCGAGATCAGAATATCGCCCTGCACCAGCGCCCGGGCAAACTCCATCCACGAAGCGCGGAAGGTCTCGTTGGTCAGATCGTACCAGCTGCCCTTGTACAGCTTGCCGCTGCCCTGCTCCAGCGCGTTCAGCTCCACCAGACGCAGGGGGTAATCCAGCGCGCAGAAAGGCTTGCCCTGCGACCACTGCCGGTAGGCACCCGCCATTTCAAAGAAGCCGTCCCATGTGGCAAGGGTGGAAAGCTGTGCCCCGGTGTCCGCCGCAAACCGGGCGTACTGGGAGCCGTTCAAAAAGATGAGCTGGGTGGACTTGGACACCGGAAACACCACCTGCTTCCCGTCAATGATGCCGTCCTGCACAAAGCCGGGCACATAGGCCGCCATGTCCTCGGCGGTGAACCAGTCGTTCCAGTCCACAAGGTTCTCAATGCCCAGAGCGCTGGCGTCCGCGGAATGGGCCGAGAACAGGTCCGGCAGGTCCAGCGCGCCGGGCTTGCCGGCCTTGGCGTCCTGCAGCTGGCCGCCGATGGCGGCACTGTTGGTCATGTTGGTCACGTTGAGCAGGATGCCCTTCTCTCTGCCCACCGTGTCGTTGAACTCGGTCAGCAGGCGGTTCATGGGCGAGTCCGCCTGTTCGCCGTACACATGCCAGATGCTGAGCATGGTGGGGTCCTTGGGAGAAAGCAGGGTCTTGCTGCCGCCGCAGCCCGCAAGAGCCAGACCGGGGACAAGCGCCGCAAGCTTCAAAAATGTCCTTCGTTCCATTTTTCATGACTCCTTTCCGCACATTGCAGCCAGAGGGGGAAACCGGCACAGGCAGGGCTGCAGCCGCCTGTTTTGGTGGGAAACCACCCCCAAATCCCCCCAATTTTGGGCTTTTTGGGGGGATTTTTTGAGGGGGAAGCCCCAAACCCCAAAAATTTTTTTGGAATTGCCCCCCAAAAACGGCTTTTCTGAGGGGGCAATTTTTTCCCAGGTATGATACAGTACAAACAGAAGAGGTCCCGCGCCGGTGCAGAAAGCCTGTCGCTGTGCACAAAACGCGTCAACGGGCAACTGCGGATTCTATTCATAAGAATAGCATAAGATGGAGCGGACTGCAAGTGCAGAGAATACCCAAACCAGCCCCCCTAAAAAGCAGGGGGGACAAACAGAAAGGAGCACCCCCATGAAAGAGATGAACCGACGCGAATTCCTCACCCTCTCCGGCGCAGCCGTTGTGGCGCTCTCGCTGGCAGGCTGCGGCGGGCCCTCCGCACCTCCCGCACCTCCCACACCTCCGGCCTCTGAGAGCAAAGAGATGGCCCTGTTCAGAGCCATCAACGAGGTCTGGTATGAAGTCAACAGAGAAGTAGTCCCCAATCCCAAACTTGATATCTGCAAGTCTGTGGTCTACTGTCAGGAGGCTGCCGACCTCGCAAAGTTTACAGCCAGCCCCTTTGAAACCTATGAACCTGAAGTAGACGAAGAGGATTACCGCAAATGGAACTTGCCTGATGATGTATTCCACGAGTACCAACTCCGTGAGTCTGAAATGATACAGGAAATCAGGAAAAAATATGGAGGCGGAAGCTATCGGGGAACTGCGGGAGTTTCTAACTACACCCATGACGGTCTGCAATTAGAGCAACTGTATCCTCGTAATCCGAGCGAGGTCAAGGCGTTTGTGCGGGATCTGGTCGGGCATGGACTGGCGAGTCCGCATCCCGAGCAGTGGATGATCGGGCTCTACTGCCCCACCATTAAGGGCAAGACCTATACGGTGGCGGTAATGGTAGACTTTGCACCGATCTGAAGCGGGGCAGAGATGCACGGACTTCCCGCAAGTCCCGAACCGTAATCTATCATATATTGTATTGAAAGGAGCACCCCCATGAAAGAACTGAACAGACGCACCTTCCTCGCCCTCTCCGGCGCATCGGTCGCCCTGCTGGCACTGGCTGCCTGCGGCAGCACCCCTTCCACGCCCGTAGCGCCCGCTGGCAGCAAGGAAGCCAAGGTGCTGGCAGCTATCAACAAGGTCTGGAAGGAAAAGTTTGATGCAGGTCTGGTTGACCATGAGCAGCTGACCCTCAATCAGGAGGCGCAGGAAGCCATAAAAATCCAAGGAGGAATCTTCGAGAACGCACAAAAACCGGTGCATACGCTGACAACGGAAGACATAAAGAAACTGGGTGATATTACAGCGTGGGAATACACAATGAAGCAAAAGTATGAACTTGGAGGAGCTGCCGGAGTCTCTGAACCGTCTAGCGAAGGCGAGATATCCTTGACGTTTGAGTATTCCTGCGAGGATGCGGTGGTTCAGAAATTTGTGGATAAAATCCTGGACTATAGTCTCAGCCGGAAGGCGGAGTTCATCAGCATCTACTGCCCGGTGGTTCAGGGCAAGACCTACATGATTGCTACCGTGTTCTGGAATAAAACGGCATAAGATAACAAGACATCAAGACATCCCCCTGTTTGCCCCGGGCACACTCCCCCTGTGTCCGGGGTTTTATAGAAAGGAGCACCCCCATGAAACAATACGACCGACGGACCTTTCTCAAGCTCTCCGGCGCATCGGCGGTGATGCTGGCGCTGGCAGCCTGTGACGATAGCTGCTCCTCCGGCTCCACAAGCTCCGGTTCTGCCACAGAAACGCCTCCCTCGCCGCCGATCCCTGTGATCCGGGACGGGCAGAAAATCCTGACCATTTTCAACGCAGAGCTGGCCCGGCGAAAGGTGGAGAACATCAAGTTCGAGTACAGCAAGGGTCTGGAACACGCCATTCAGGCAGATGTGCAGATGTTTGTGGATAACGGCAGCCCGGAGTTCCCGTCGGACGAAGGGCTCAGGCTGCGGATGGAGGGCGACTATGCCGCAAAGATGTGGGATGGTCTGCACGAGGCGGGTTACAGCTCCGGCTCCACGGCTATCTTCGGTATGCTCAATCAGTACCGGGTAGGCGTGGATTTCGACCACGAAGGAAAGCACCTTTACAGCATGGATCGCCTTTACCCCGCCACAGAGGCCCAGTTCCAGCAATTGGTGGATGAACTGATCAAGGACTACGGCGGTGTGCCGGGGCTTCATGAGGACGACCCGGTGGTGAATAAGGTAGGCATCACTGTGGTGGATATCAACGACAAGACCTATTGGGCCGCCTACATCATCGACAAGTGGCAAGGCATAGGAGACGGCTGAACCATACCATAGAAAAGGAGCCCGCCATGAAATACCAACACCTTGTAAGCCTTGCTCTGGCTGCCGCGCTGCTGACCGGCTGCGGCGGCACCCAGAGCAGCCCCAGCGCCGCTGCCGACCAAAGCTCCGACAGCAGCCGAAGCACCCCCGGCGCGGTGGCGCAGGCCGCTCAGACAGACCGCATCACCGACCAGTACACGCTGGAAAAGAACGTTTCGGGCGTGTGGGGGGAGGAAGCGGTGCAGTGCATTTCCGTCCATGTGCCGCAGCTGGAATGCGACAGCCCGGATGCCGCCTACATCAACGATGAGCTGAACGCCATCTATGCGGCGGATTTCCGGGAGTTCGAGAACAGCGAGGAGGCCGGGCAGCCGGACGGCGAAGCCCCGCTGATCGGTGTGGGCTGGGATGACTGGTGGTACGGCGACTGCGTCAGTCTGGTGGTACGCAGCCGCTACGGCGGCACCGCCCCGTGGCGTTACAGCGGCTGGTGCTTCGATTTTGCCACCGGCAGGCAGATCACCACAGCCGAGATGCTGCAGCGGATGGGGCTGGACCCGGACGAAGTGCAGCAGCAGGTGCAGCGGCAGGCCATGCAGGCCTTTGACCGGGAGATGGCGCAGGGCGCGTATTACGAGGGCCTGCGTCTCGGCGGAGAGCTTTCGCAAATGCGGATGGATACGCTGGAATATAATGAGCTGGAAAACTTGTGCCTGCTTTTGCCGGAGCAGGATCAACTGGTGCTCCGGGGTAAGTACAGCTGCGAAGAAGGCTGGCAGCAGCTGGATATGGAGCTCTCGCTGCCCCCCGCTGACACCCCGGTGCTGACCGATACCTACGATGGTGTGCAGGTGCAGCTGGAGGGAACGCAGGCCACCATCACCCTGAGCCCCGCGCCAAAGACCGACCAATGGGGAGACATTGGCATCCGGGTGGAACAGGAGCACACCTACCCCATCCTTGGCGCTTATAACGAATATGTGGACGTGTGTATCGGGGAGCAGGAGGACGGCTTCTTCCGCCCGGTGGTCTATCTGCTGACCAAAGACGGCGTGGTGGAGTATGTGGACGTGCTGCGCTGCCTCATGTTCGGCAACGCCATGATCTGTCAGGACCCCATCTACATTGCCAACAACGGTGTGGCGCTGGAACTCTGCGGCAGCGAGGTGAACCTGCGCCGGGCGGATGGCTCTGTGCTGGAACTGGCCCCCCTGTCGGCAGAGTGGAGCGCGCAGGAGATCCCCTATTCCGTCACCGGCTCCTACAACTACACCGACGAAAACGGCTGGAGCTGGATGGACCTGACCAGCGACGGCAGCGCCCAGCTGGGCGTGCAGGACAACAGCCGCATCTATCGGGGCGATGCCGCGTATCTGGGCGTGGTGCCCGAGGGCGTGGTGCTGGGCATCGCTGCCGATGAGGAGCTCGAATTTGTGGCGGCGTTCAAGAACGACCTGTACAACGAGAACCTGACCCTGACCATGATCGCCGGGCAAAACCCCTTTGCCGAGGGCGAGACCCAGCTGCAATTGACCCGCAGCTACGGCTGAGAACACAGGAGAACGACCATGAAACACAAACGCCTTACCGCGCTAGTGCTGGCGGCGGCTCTCTGGCTGACCGGCTGCGGCGGCGCGGCGGCTCCCGCTGCCCCCGCAGGCTCCGGCGCAGCTTCCCAAAGCGCCGCAGATACGGTGGTGCAGACAGCACAAAAAGACCGCATCACCGAGCAGTTCACGCTGGAAAAGACCATCCAGCTGTACGAGTGGGGCAGCGCACAGAAGCTGACCATCCATGTGCCGCAGCTGGTGTGCGACGGCCCGGACGCTGCTTATCTTAACGATGAGCTTGCCGCCATGTATGCGGCAGACTTCCGACAGTACGAGGACAGCCCGGAGATCGAGCCGCAGCAGGACGAGTGGAGCCCGGAGATTTATATCAACTGGGACGCCTACTGGTACGGCGACTGCGTAAGCCTTGTGGTGTTCCGCTACGACGGCGGTACCGACCCGGGGTATTCCCGGGGCTGGTGCTTCGATTTTGCCACCGAAAAGCAGGTCTCCGTGACGGAAATGCTGCAGCGCATGGGGCTGGACCCGGACGCCGTGCAGCAGCAGATGCTGCGCGGGGCCATGCAGACCTTTGACCGGCACATGGCGCAGGGCGGCTACTACGAGGGCCTGCGCAGCGGCGGCAATCTGGCAAGCATGCGGATGAACACGCTGGAAAACAACCAGCTGGATGACCTGTGCCTGCTGCTGCCGGAACAAAACCGGCTGGTGCTCCGGGGCGGGTGCAGCTCCACCGCCGGGTCGGGCTGGCGGCAGCTGGATGTGGAGATCCCGCTGCAGGCTGCTGACCCGCAGCCGCAGACGGTGCTGACCGATACCTACGGCAGCGCTTCGGTGCAGCTGGAAGGAACACAGGGCACCATCACCCTGCGCCGCACGCCGGAGACCGCCGCGTGGGACACGGATTACGGCATCCGGCTGGAACAGGACCGCACCTACCCCATCCTTGGTATCTATAATGAGTATATCGACCTGTGCATCGGAGAACTGGGCGCCTCCTTCCACCCGGTGGTCTATCTGCTGACCAAGGACGGCGTGGTGGAGTACGTGGATGTGCTGCACTGCCTCATGTTCGGCAGCGCTCTGGTCTGTCAGGACCCCATCTACATTGCAAATCAGGGCGTGGCGCTGGAACGCAGCGGCAGCGAGGTGAACCTGCGGCAGGAGGATGGCTCTGTGCTGGAGCTGGCTCCCCTGACGGCAGAGTGGAACGCGCAGGAGCTCCCCTACGAGGTCACAGGTGCGTTCAACGATATGGGCGACGACCAGTTTGACTGGATGGACGTGGAAAGCAATGGTTCCGTCCAGATGGGCGTGCAGGACAACAACGTTTTCTATCAGGGCTACGCCGACTATCTGGGCGTGGTGCCGGAGGGCATGGTGCTGGGCGTCTCTACCAGCGAGACGGCGGACGGGATGCCGGGTATCACCTTTGTGGCGGCGATGAAGTACGACCTGTACAACGAGACCCTGACCTTGACCATGCTCGACGGGCAGAACCCCTTTGCCGAGGGAAAGACCCAGCTGCAGCTGACCCGCTGCCCGGATAACTGACCCCGGCGGGAGCTGCTGAGAACACAGGAGAACCACCATGAAACACAAAGCATTCCGCTGGATACCGGCAGTTTTGCTGGCGGCGCTGCTGGCAGGCTGTGGGGCAAAGACCGCAGCCTCTGCCCGCCCGGCTGGCAGCCGGGAACTGAAATCGACCCCGCCGGATTCCATGCACGCCACCGCGGCGATCACCGAGCAGTACACCCTTGAAAAGGTGGTGCAGGCGGAAAACGGCGGCAAGGTTCGGCTGAACATCCATCTGCCCCGGCTGGAAAGCGACAGCGCCGATGCCGCCCGCATCAACGCCGAGATCGCCCGGCTCTACGAATACGATGTGCAGGAGTACGCAGACTGCCCGGAGGCAGCCGATCCGGACGTGTGGGACATCTGCATTGAGATGAACTGGAACGCCAGCTGGTACGGCGACTGCGTCAGCCTTGTGGTCAGCAGCTGCTACGGCGGTACCGATGCACCCTTCCACAATGGCTGGTGCTTCGACTTTGAAAGTGGAAACCAGCTTACCGCCACCCAGCTGCTGCAGCGCATGGAGGCAGACCCCGCTGCGCTGGAAGAAGCGCTGTACCGCGACGTGAAGCGCCGGGACGAACTGGACCGGCAGACCGCCTGTGAGCTGGGGCTGCTGCCCCCCGGCAGCCTGAAAGAGGGAAACACCGCATGGTGGGCTACACTGGATGAGCTGCCGCTTTCGTTTGACGAAGCAGGGAACGTTACCTTTTTCGTCCGCCGGTTCAGCGCGTCCGGGGGAGAGTTTGTGAACGATGCCCCAACCATCCCGCTGGACGCGCAGCCGCTGCCGCAGGACTGGGAGCAGCAGGTGCTGGCCGAGTGGATGGCAGTCACGGCGGTGACGCAGGGTGAAAGCTATACCCCCGCCGACCGCAACGAAAGCTTTACCCTGCGGCTGGAAAAGGCCGAGATCACCGGCACGGTGTCCATCTCCTTCATCCGGGAAACATACGTCAGCCCGCAGATCCAGTCTGCTGCCGAGACCCGCACCGGAGAGCTGAACGCCGGCGCTGTGACCGGCTGGGACGGGAAAAAAAGTCAGGGCTGGAACCTGACAAGCCTCAGCGAGGACGGCAGAAGCTGCTGGACCATCTCCATGATGGAGGACGGTTCGCTGCGGATGCAGTCCACCGGCCCCAAAAAGGGCAGTGAGGTCTGGTACGTTTTTCAACGCACCGAGGCATGGGACGATATCGGCTACACCGCCATCCCCCGCAGGCTGTGGGGCACTTACCGCGCCGGAGACGAGTCCGCAAAGGGTATCCGCTGGATGACCTTCCTGCCGGACGGCAGCTGCTGCATGAGCGTGGAATGGGACGGGTGGAACGGCATTCTGACCGGCACCGCAGAGGGAACGCAGGGCCGGACCGAGGACGGCACCGAGCTGCACTTTACACTGACCGACACGGACGGCAGGCCCTGCGAGTTCTGGGCCATTTTGCTGAACGATGACGGCAGTCCCAGCGGTTGCAGCCTGAAATACCGCGCCGGAGAGCAGTTGTTTGACCGGGACACACGTCCCGCTTACTGGAAAAACGACTCCCCGGAACTTACCCTTGAACCGTGACCAAGACCGGAAACCGTGCGATAACAGAAAGTTATCGTTTGCACAAATAAAACATACAGGAGGAAATTACTATGGGTCTTATCAAAGCAGGTATGGGCGCACTGGGCGGAACCCTTGCAGACCAGTGGAAGGAATTTTTCTACTGCGATTCTCTGGACAAAGATGTGCTGATGGTCAAGGGCCAGAAGCGCACCTCCCGCCGCAGTTCCAACAACGGCGAGGACAACATCATCACCAACGGCAGCGGCATCGCCGTGGCAGACGGACAGTGTATGCTCATTGTGGAGCAGGGCCGCGTGGTGGAGGTGTGCGCCGAGCCGGGCGAGTTTACCTTTGACGCATCCACCGAGCCCAGCGTGTTCACCGGCAACTTCGGCGACAGTCTGGCAGAGACCTTCCAGACCGTAGCCAAGCGCTTTACCTACGGTGGCGACACCGGCAAGGACCAGCGGGTGTACTACATCAACACCAAGGAACTGGGCGAGATCCTGTACGGCACCGCCACCCCCATCCCCTTCCGGGTGGTA
>ULTT01000744.1_pt1 | contig 9472 bp, 4 predicted proteins | sample 1957831 | NCBI WGS metagenome assembly ULTT01 (sample SAMEA4835740, study PRJEB28245) | human gut metagenome | biome: gut microbiome; material: fecal sample | place: Denmark | collected 2008 | reverse complement strand
CCATCGCCAAGAAGCTGGATGTGATGAACGCAAAAGAATATGTCGACTTCATCAAGAATTATTACGGCGAAGACTCTTCAGCTTACCAAGGCTTAGGCTGGAAGGAGTTCAATGCAGACGGCACACCCAACTATACAGCAGGCACATACGACACCGATTGGCAGGACGAAATATACCGTGCAGGTGTCAGCCATGAGCATAATGTAAGCCTCTCAGGCGGCATTAGCAAGCAGTCTTGGTCAATGCCTTATCGCATAAGCGTAGGCTACACAAGCCAGGACGGTATCTTGAAGGGTTCAGGATACGAGCGCGTTACAGCAGGCATCAACCTAAATCCTTCATTGCTCAACAAGCATCTCAACCTGAATATCAACGGTAAGTACTCTTACTCAAAGACAAATCCAGGCGGACAGGGTGCAGTTGGCGCAGCTATCACTATGGATCCGACTCGCCCAGTGAAGAGCAGTGACGACAGATTCAAGAACTGGGGCGGCTATTGGCAGTGGACAAAGGCTACTACATCATATGATTCAACATACCCATATGACCGTATGTCAGATCAATCTCCTTCTAACCCAGTTGAGTTGGTTGACCACTACAATTTCTACAAGAGTGCCAACATTCTTTTGGGTAATGTAGAGGCTGACTATAAGGTACATGGTTTTGAAGACCTTCATCTGCACGCCAACTTAGCCGGTGAATACACTGACGGTGGTGAGTACGACCACAAGAACCCGCAATCTACCTACGGATACTACTATGGTGGCGACAGCGAGAATACAGAAAAGAAGTATAACGTCTTGGCAACAGCCTATGCTCAGTACACCAAGGACTTCAACAAGGCGAACCACTTCGACATCATGGCTGGTTACGAGTATAGCCACATGAAATATTGGGGAAACGAATGGAGCAGATCAATGTATCCTTCTACCAACGAAGGTAAGAATGACAAGGGCGAAGCTCTTGCTGGAACAGTAAAGTCGTACGACACAAAGAAGTGGAAGGGTCAGACCTATCTCGTGAGCTGGTACGGACGTGCCAACTATTCATTGTTGGATCGTTATCTCCTTACATTCACTGCCCGTTATGACGGTTCAAGCCGTTTTTCTGACGGAAACCGTTGGGGTTTCTTCCCATCAGCAGCCTTTGCATGGCGTGTTAAAGAAGAAAGTTTCTTGAAGGATGTCAATGCTATCAGCGACTTTAAGCTTCGTCTTGGTTGGGGTAAGACAGGTCAGCAAGACACTGGTAAGGAATACTATACCCTTACTTACAAAAAGAGTACAAGTAATCACCACCTTTATCCTATCGGTGGCATTAAGAACAACCCTGGAACACTCTTTCTCCCATTGGCATACAATGACGATTTGACTTGGGAGACAACCACCACATGGAACGTCGGTATCGACTATGGTATGTTCGATCAAAGACTTACCTTAAACCTTGATGCGTATTATCGCAAGACAACCGACTTGCTCAGTACTACAACTATCTCTGCAGGTCAGAACTTTGACAATGCACTCTTGATGAATGCCGGTACATTGGAAAATAAGGGCTTTGAAGTTGCCATCACAGGTCGTCCTATCCAGACAAAAGACTGGTTTGTAGAAGTTGGTGTCAACGCTGCCTACAACAAGAACAAGATTACCGAACTTGCTGGCGGTCGTGATATGATTGAGGCAGGTATGCAGGTTGGTGAGAATCAGCCCATCACCTATCATAAGGTAGGACAGCCAGCCAACTCTTTCTTGGTTTACCAGCAGGTATATGACGAGAACGGACGTCCTATCATGGGCTGCTACGTAGATCGCGATGGTAATGGTGTGATTGACGAGAACGACAGATACTTCTATAAGAATATCGTAGCTCCTTGGACTGGCGGTTTTAACGTTAAGGTTTCATACAAGAACTGGGATCTCGGCAGTAACTTCCGTTTCAGCTTAGGCAACTATGTCTATAACGGATATGAACAAAGTAAAGCCAATACCTCAGAACTCTACAATTCAAAGGGATATTATGAGAACGCCACAAAGGATATAACTACCTTAGGCTGGACATCATACAACTATCCTCTTACCGATTACTTTGTACAGAATGCCAGCTTCTTGAAGTGCGACAATATCACATTGGGCTACAACTTCAACAATGTATTGAAGATGGGTAAATACCATGGTATCTCAGGTCGTATCTATGCTTCATGCTCTAACGTATTTACTATCACAAAGTACAAAGGTCTTGAGCCGGAAATGACATCAGGTAAGGACAGTAATGTCTATCCACGTTGCCGCACATTCCTGCTCGGTCTCAACCTCAACTTCTAACAACTAAAAACGGATTTCAATATGAAACTCAATAAATTCAAAACAATTGCCCCGGCTGCAGCTCTTCTGCTTTCAGCAAGCTTGAGTTCTTGTATGGCAGATTTGGATAAGGGAAACATTGACCCTAATGTTGAAACGAATCCAAGCACTTTAGGCTTATACACCAAATGCTATGCGGGTCTTATTATGGAGGGCAATGACGGTAATGCCGATTTCACCATCGACGACGCTGGTAAGTCAACCCTACTCCGCAACATTTTCAACTTCAACGAGCTGCCTACCGACGAAGCTATCTGCTGGTGGTCAGACGGTGGTCTTGTGGATATCAGCTACAACAAGTACAACGCAGCCACACCAACCCTGAAGTACCTGTACTATCGTTTGATGTCTAACATTTCGTTTGAGAATAATTACTTGAACATTGATGCAGCCAAAGAGGACAAGGCAAGATATGCAGAGGTACGTGTAATTCGTGCTTACAACTATTTCCTGATGCTTGACTTCTTCGGTGATCCTGCTTTCGTTGAAAAGAGTTCATCAGAGTCACCGTATCAGGCACATACCTACAACCCTAAGTTTGAAGCAAACAAGACATACACTCGTGCAGAACTTCTTCAGCTGGGTAGAGAGTTCTTGTTCAACTGGATAGAAAAAGAATTGCTTGCAGCAGAGCCTGACTTGTTGGAGGCAAAGCCTGAAAAAGACAATGACCCCGACTATGGTCGCGTTGACAAAGGCACATGCTGGTTGCTCTTAAGCCGTCTGTATCTCAATGCAGGTACTTACCTTAACAACGACGGTCAGGACAATCCTTATTGGGACAAGGCACTTCAGTACGCTGAGAATGTTATTAATTCTGAATATGCCCTCTTCGATGACAGCAAAATATCTGAAGCAGCAAAAGCCAATGGCTACAAGCCATACGACCTGCTCTTTATGGGCGATAACGGATCGAACGGTGCAAGTTGTGAGGCTTTGCTTCCATTGATGCAAGACGGCACTATTACCCAGGGATATGGCGGTTCGCTATTCTATGTAGCTGCTCTTTGGAATGATGCAATGAAGAGCGTTACAGGCAAGGATGCCGGTACCACTGAGAATGCTTGGTCGGGTATGCGCGTTCGTCCTTCATTCCTGAAGGTATTCTTTAATAATCCTTCTGTTGTAGTAAAGAAGGAGGCTAAGGATATTCGTGCAATGAATATTGACGACCGTGCAATTTTCTGGGGAAAGGGTAACGATAAGAACGAACGCACCTTGGAACTTGGCGAAAACAAAAGTTTCTTCTCAGGTATTGTGACACCCAAGTGGAACAACAACTACGCTGAAGGTGGTACCCCACACGATAGCAAGTTTGTAGACACAGACTTCTTCCTCTTCCGTGTAGCTGAGGCTTACCTCAATGCAGCAGAGGCAGAGATGCACCTTAATGGTGAGGGTTCGGATAAGGCTAAGGGTTATATTGACAAGCTTCGCGAACGCGCCCACGCTGAAGAGCATTCATCTTACACCCTTAATGACGTGCTCGACGAGCGTGCCCGTGAGCTGTACTGCGAAGGTTTACGTCGTACCGACTTGATTCGTTTCAATCAGTATGGTGGCAACAAGGCCACATACAAATGGGAGTTGAAGGGTGGTAGCGACAATGGCGCAAACTTCGACAAGACCAAGAACGTATATCCTCTCCCATCTTCAGAGATTCTTGCCAACAAGAACCTGACCCAAATTGACGGATATAACGAGTAAAAATAATTAAAGTATAATAGAAGTATAAAATAAACGCAATATGAAGAATAAATATATGATGGGTGCTCTGCTTTTCGGCATCATCAGCTTATTCGCATCATGTTCGGATGACAACGACTCTAACCCTACGCTGATTCAGCCTACAGAGTTCAAATTGAATACTCCTGAATATGCCAACGGACTTATTGATTTGGAGAAATCCAAGGAGCTTAACTTTACATGGTCACAGCCTAAGTACACAGCCGACAATGCTCCTCTTAACGTAACGTACGAGATACAGGTATCTCCAAAGAACTCGTTCACCGTTTCTGCCGATGAAGCCGCAAACGATGAGAGTGGTGAAAAGGTTGCCGATTACGATATTCTCAGCCCGACAACACAGTATTGCAATGCTACTATCTCGGCTGAAGAAATAGACAAGAGTCTGGTGCGTGTCCTTAAATTCAAGGAGAACGAAGTTCCTGCCGAGCAGGAGGTAAGCATCCGTATCAATGCTTATATAGTGGAAGGTAACAAACGTCTCAACCCTATTACATCAAACACTGTCACCTTCAAAGCAAAACCTTACTATGTTGAATTGAAGGATGCCACACCGATAATGTGGTATCTTGTAGGCAACATGTTCGGTGGCAAGTGGGGCGACAATAAGGAGTCAATTGGTGTGGAAAATCTTCCTATGTTCATGAAGCCCAACTTCCGTTACGACAAGAAGACCGGTACGGGTGAGATTGAATACACCAACTACTTCCTTACAGACGAATTCAACGACAAAGCAGAATCTGCTGTAGCAGGTTTCAAGATTCTGCCTTCAAGCTTCGTTTGGGACTACAGTATGGACGGCGGTGGAAAGCTGAAGGACAATATCGCCTATCGTGGTTCAACTAATAGCGATGGTGGTCATATCCTTGCAGGAGCAGACGGTTACTACACAATCACATTGAACACCGCCAACAATACAGCCAAGATGGAGAAGTACGAGGGTGCAGTAAACAACTATGGTACTATCCAGATTAGTGGCTCATTCAACGATTGGGTAGACACTCCAATGCTTCCTTACAACACTAAGGGCGTTGAGAATCACGCTTGGTACTATGTAATGGATGTTCCTGCCGGCGAGACTGCACAGTTCAAGTTCAAGATTGAAGGTTCTTGGGACACCAGCTGGGGATATGGTGCAGAAGATGGCGCTATCAACATGTATGGAAAGTGTGATGCAGGTGGCAAGAACATCGGCTTGGCAGAAGGCAAGTACGTCATCTCATTCAACGATATCACAGGTTCGTTCAGCATCGTTAAATTGTAAATCACTTTAAGCAAAGACAATTATGATCAAGAAAATATTATTGGGAATGACCCTGCTGATGTCTATGGTGTCTTGCACCGAGGACTTCACCGATTGGGGTAAACCACAGACCAATCCACAGGAGGATGCCGTAACATTCGGCAATGGTAGCGTAGCTCCAGTTGATGTCATCAACTTGGCTGACGTTAAGACAGAGAAGGTAAAAGTAGCGAGCATTGTTGCTCCTACTTCTTCCGACGCTGCTTATACACCTAATTATAAGATTAACTTCGACGGTCAGTCATTCGACATTGATGCTGATGGCAACATGGCAACAGCCGAATTGACAAGCTATATCGTAGATAAGTGGGGAAAGCGTCCTTTAGAGCGCGACATCGATGCTACTCTTGACGCATGGGTAAGCAATGGCTCAACAGCCGTGAAGATGGCTACATCTGCAACATTCCAGGTTAAGGCCATTCCTGAGGCTCCGGTTATTGAAGAGGGCTATTACCTCGTAGGCGACATGTTCACCACTGAAGCACATGACGGCTGGACGAAAGAAGCCGCAAAGGCATTCAATCACAGCGACAAGGACGTGTATGAAGATCCGGTCTTCACCGTAAGCTTCGAGACAACAAAGGCAGACCAGTACTGGAAGATTATTCCTAAGAAGAACATCGACTCTGGCGACATCTGGGCTGCCGGCGTAGTAGGTCCTAAGGTTGACGGCGACGACAGCATGACTGGTTTGTTGACCAACGGTGACGCTAAGGCTGGCAAGATTGCCAAGGCTGGCAAGTACAAGCTCACCATCAACATGATGGACTACTCTTACACCTTGGAGGAAGTGAACTACGATCCGTTCATCTACTTCATCGGCAGCACTGATGGTTGGAGTTCTTCTGACCAGAAGCTCGCTCTCGTAGACGAGGCAAAGGGCGTATACACTGGTTATGTATATGTAGCCGATCCTAACGGAGCTGGCCTCCAGTTCAAGTTCCAGCGTGTAGCTGGAAGCTGGGACAACGAAATCAATGCTGGTGCATTCAATACATTCTCGGATGCTGCAACCAACGAAGGTGGAAACTTCGGTGTTAACGCTGGAGAGGGTGTCTACTACTTCGATGTTAATCTTGGAGAAGGCACCATCACAGCAACTAAGGTTGAGACCATGGGCATCATCGGTGGCTTCAACAATTGGGCTGGCGACGCAGTCATGACTTGGAATGCTGAAGAGTATTGCTTCGAGGCAACAAATGCAGGTGTTACAGCTGATGGTTGGAAGTTCCGCGTAAATGGTGGTTGGGACATCAACCTCGGTGGAAGCCTCAACAACCTGACAGCAGGTGGCGACAACCTCTCGGTAGCAGGCAACACTATCAAGTTGTATCCTACAAGAAAGACATCTGAGAATATCTACTGCACAGTGAAATAAGTAACTTCAACAGAATAAACACATTATAATCAATAGGCGGCTCTCAATCTGCGAGAGTCGCCTATTTTGTTGAAAATGCAAACGATTACACATTTTATATGCACGTTTACGCATTATATATATATACCAATAATAGAATTATATGTAAATTTGGAGTGAAATATACAACTGTACTTTCAAAATCATATACAACTACTAACTCAAAGGTTAATTAAGGTTTTACACGTTTTAAATTGGATTGTATGAGACTGCTCTATATGTGTGAGCGGTCTCTTTTTTTGTTAGACGATGATATGCAAACGTTTGCACATTTCATTTGCCCTTTTGCACATAAATTATATACACCTATAATGGAATTTGAAGTAACTTTGAAGCATAAAAATAAAAGGTTCATTTAGTTGCGTGATGCAAGTAGTTGTAACCAAATAAGCAGTCATTTTATTATGTTGAAAAGTAGTAGTAAGTAATAGTAAATAGTTAGTAGTAGTAGTAGTAAATAGTTAGTAGTAGTGATAAACCAATTAAACAAAAAGTAACTAAAAACAGAATAAGATGAAGAAGATTTACACGACCCTCGTTGCCCTTATGGCAACACTAAGCATGCAGGCACAAGGTTGGCCAGCCAACTACGACGGTGTGATGCTGCAAGGATTCTATTGGGATTCATATCGTGCATCGAAGTGGTGCAATCTGGAAGCCCAAGCCGATGATCTTGCGCCATACTTCAGTCTGGTATGGATTCCACAAAGTGCCAACTGCAGCAGCGGACGCTCTATGGGATATGACGACCTGTACTGGTTTAGCAATTACAACAGTTCGTTTGGCAATGAAGCCGAACTGCGCTCGATGATCAATACATTCAAGAGCAAAGGAATAGGCACCATTGCCGACGTAGTAATCAACCATCGCAATACACTGACAAGCTGGACAGACTTCCCCGTAGAGACATATAAGGGCGTGACCTACAAGATGAATTCTACCGACATCTGCAGTGATGATGACAAAGGAGGAACTTTGTCATGGGCTAACAAACAGACTCCAAAGATTACCCTCAGCAGCAATAAAGATACGGGCGACGACTGGGACGGCATGCGCGACCTTGACCATAACAGTTCTAACGTACAAAATGTTGTGAAAGCATATCTCGACATGCTGCTCAACGACTTTGGCTATGCCGGATTCCGCTACGACATGGTGAAGGGTTACGCAGGCAAGTTCACCGGCATATACAACACTGCTGCCAAGCCTGGCTACTCGGTGGGTGAATACTGGGACGGTGACGTATCGAAAGTCACAGCATGGATCAACGCCACAAAGGTGAACGGCACACCAACATCAGCCGCTTTCGACTTCCCCGTACGTTACGCCGTACGCGACCTCATCGCCAATAATTGGGGCAGCAAGGCAAAGGACGGACTCATCAGCAATACCTCTTATCGCCAATATGCGGTAACCTTCGTTGAAAACCACGACACCGAATATCGCTCAAGCGATAAACAGCAAGACCCGATACGCAAGGACACCATTGCTGCCAATGCCTACATACTGGCTTCATGCGGCACACCATGCGTGTTCTACAAACACTGGCAAGCCTACCCTACCGACATCAAGAAGATGATTAACGCCCGCCACATTGCCGGCATTACCAACACCAGCAACACCACATTCAACGTGAGGATGGGCGCAAACTACAACGTTCTGAAGACCGAAGGTTCACACGGAACACTGTATGCCGCAATGGGAGCCAACGCCAACCAATACACCGCACCTTCAGGATTCACCGAAATACTGCGCGGCTATCACTATCGCTACCTGCTCAGCAACAGCAGCAACGTAGCATGGATAGACCTGCCGTCAGGACATTACGACGACGTGCAGAAGGCTCGCCTTACAGCCGTAAGCGACAAGCAAGGCGCACAACTTGTCTACACCACCGACGGAACCGAACCAACTGCACAAAGCCGTAAAGCAGCAAGCGGAACGGAAATAGAAATACCTATGGGCACCACAACACTCAAAGTGGGACTGCTCACGGGCTCAACAGTGTCGGCTATAGCAACACGCACATACGACATTTCAAAGCCAGAGGCATTCACTCCATACGACATAACAGTATACGTAAATACAGACAATGTAGGATGGAAAAGCGTGAACTTCTGGGCATGGGAAGACCAGTCGGGCGAAAACTTGACAACAAGCGGCAAATGGCCTGGCGACGCAGTGACCGCTACCAAAACAATAGAGGGCAAAAAGTGGTACTACAAGACCTACCGCATAGCCGAACGCGGCAATATGATTTCGTTCGTTTTCAATACTGACTCTGGCAATCAACAGACCATCAACGTATACGACCTGAAGAAAGATACATACATTGAAATTTCGAATGAAAAAGACAGCCAAAAACATTACACAATAAAAGACGTAACGGACATAATGTCTACCGGAATCAATATCCAGACTGTCGACAAGCAGAATCTCTCAACTATCTGGTACGATATGCAAGGCCGACGCTACAACCATCGCCCCACACAACCTGGCATATATATCAATGGCGGAAAGAAGATAATGATAAGAAGATAGACTCTTTTCATTACAAAATAGACGTTAGAAAACGCGCTGAAAGGAAATAGAGACTAAAATTATGCTATAAATTTGGTGGTTCGGAATAAACGCTATAACTTTGCG
>ULTT01020093.1_pt1 | contig 9497 bp, 5 predicted proteins | sample 1957831 | NCBI WGS metagenome assembly ULTT01 (sample SAMEA4835740, study PRJEB28245) | human gut metagenome | biome: gut microbiome; material: fecal sample | place: Denmark | collected 2008 | reverse complement strand
TTAATCAGGGTGTCCAGGGTTCGAGTCCCTGATGGTGTACCACAAGGGGAAGAAATCCTCTTCCCCTTGAAAAAGCTCTTGACAATGAGAGCGTAATAGTGTAGTATTTGGTGTGTTCCAAATGCAGTTGGTGTTTTTAACGGTGAGGGTCCACCCGTTCCCATTCCGAACACGGAAGTTAAGCTCACCAGTGCCGACAATACTTGTCTGGAGACGGACCGGGAAGATAGGTCAATGCCAACATCGAAGGGTTTGGCGCAAGTCAAGCCCTTTGCTTTTGCCTCCTTAGCTCAACAGGTAGAGCATGCGGCTGTTAACCGCAGGGTCGTAGGTTCGAATCCTACAGGGGGCGCCAAGGGTATTGCCGCCACATTAGTGACGGCAATACTGATATTAGGGCCTTTAGCTCAGTTGGTTAGAGCAACCGGCTCATAACCGGTCGGTCTGGGGTTCGAGTCCCTGAAGGCCCACCAATTTTATAGGGGAATAGCTCAGCTGGTAGAGCGGCGGTCTCCAAAACCGTAGGCCGAGGGTTCGAAGCCTTCTTCCCCTGCCAAACACCGGACAATTTGTCCGGTGTTTTTTACGTATTCCTTGACTTATATCTTGATTTGAATTATGATGCTTTTGTAGACCTGATGTGCGAGCTTTCAGCGTTCGGCGCTGCCTCTGCCGGTGTAGGGTCTACTTTTTCATTTGTGCGTCTTGTAGTCTTGTGATAATGAGGTTTCAATACACTTTTTTGAACCATATTTTTATCAAATATTTGCGTAATGATTTAAGTGCGCGATCTGTTGGGCATTCATTTCACGCAAGCTTTTTTGATTGATCAGCATAATGTTTGTTGACATTTTCGCTTGAGGTGGGTAAACTGTTAGCAGAAGTAGGCGCACCACTTCTGCTGCTCACTGCTTTAGTAGGCGGTACGGTGCGCCTGCCATTCTATCTGTGCATTTTTCAAATTCGCGCTGTATATAGCCGTTGCTTTTGTTTGGCATCTTGGGCACTATGACCCTTGCTCCCGAATATAAAGCAGCGGCTTTTGCCGCGTCAATATGTAGGCGTTCATTCTGCCGCCGCAGCTCGGTAATGCTCTCCGGCTCTCGGGAGTAGCTATTGACATTTTTGCTTTAATCGGTTATACTTTCGTCGAAGTTGGAATTCTGCTCCGCGCCTCTGATTTCCAGAGAGTGCACTTCAGCGTTTCCAACTTTTTTTATTTTGCCCCTTGTGGTATACAGAATCGTTCTGCCATCCGAAGCTTTTGCTATATCATCTTAAAGAGCATGGCACTGCGCAGCTCGTCAAGGCTTATATCGCCCTGTGGGGCGCGATAGGCTAACTACACATATAAGAGAAAAGCTCCTGCAAGATGATCTTGCAGGAGCTTTGAGTTTAGATATCAGAATGCCTTGACAAACTCCATGTAGCGATGGAGCATTGCTGCCATCTCGGAGCGGAGAGCGGTCTTGTTGGGGCCGAAGCTGCCGTCCGTGTAGCCGTTGACAACACCAACAGAGGTTGCCCAGATGATCGCGTCGCGCGCCCATGCACCTACGCTGGCCGCGTCGGTGAAGTTGGGAACGCCGCTGACGGTCGGGGAGCCGGAGTAGCGATAGACCATGGTGACGATCTCAGCGCGCGTTATGGAGTCGTTGGGAGCGAACGTCGTGGCGGTCTTGCCGAGGGTGACTCCGGCGTTATATGCCCAGATGATCGCGTCGTAGCACCACTTTGCGCCGATATCGGTGAATGCAGGGATCTGCATGCCTTCGACGGAAGGCGAGCCCTCCATACGATAGAGGACGGTGACGAACATTGCGCGCGTCATCTTGGTGTCCGGGCCGAACTTGGTGGCGGAAATGCCCTTCATGATGCCGTGCTGCCATACATACTCAACATCACTGCGGCACCAAGCGGTTTTGGGAACGTCGGTGAAGGGGAAGGGAACGTATTCGCCACAGTTTTTGCAGCGGATACCGTCGAGGTCGCTGAAATCGTGGCCGGTGGCCTTGATGACCTCGGATACGCTGAGAACTTCATTGCACACGCTGCAGTGGCTGCCTTCGGTGCGGCCGTCGGTGGTGCAGGTGGCTGCGATGGCCGGAGTGTCAATGACCTTGACGTGCTGGCAGGGGACAACCGGGGTAACGGTGAGCTTTGCCTCGTCGGTCACGAACAGGGTGATGTCCTTAAGCGCGATGTTATAGATCACGCATGCGAAGGTGCGGCCGTTATCCGCGGCTGCGGTGTTCTTAAGCGCAAGAGTGTCAGTGGTGCTGAGGGAAACCTTGCTCAGAGCCTGGAAGAGCTTCATTGCGATCTCAAGCTTGCTGCCGGAAAAGTCGATGCCGCCGAGGTCAAGACCCTTGACGACGGAAGGCTCGATCCACATGTACTTGAGGCCGGATGCCTTACTGTTGACCTTGACATTGAAGGTCGCGGTTTCGCCTTCATTCACGGTAACGTCTTTGGGGCCGGTAACATCAAGCTTGCTGCCGATAAGTCCGGCGATAGCCTTGAGAAGAGTGTATGCATCAAGCTGCCCGAGAATTCCGCCGATATCGCCGTCGCCGCCGATGAGTCCCTTGAGGATCTCAATAATCTTATCGGTGTCGATATTGCCGTCGCCGCCGATGAGCCCCTTGAGGATCTCAATAATCTTATCGGTGTCGATATTGCCGTCGCCGCCAATGAGTCCCTTGAGGATATCAATAATCTTATCGGTGTCGATATTGCCGTTGCCGCCGATGAGTCCCTTGAGGATATCAATAATCTTATCGGTAGGGATATTGCCGTTGCTATCACCGAACAAGTACTTGAGGATATCAATAATATCCTTGCTGTTGAAGCTGCCGTTTTCAAGAAGCTCCTTTAAGGTATCGTAAAGCGTTTTCATATCCATATCCTTGAGCTTTTCAAGGAGCTGCTTGGCGGTATTGCTGTCAAGGCCGAGCTTTCCGAGAATTTGGACGATCGTGTCGATATCAAGCCCTTTCAGAAGATTCTCAAGCTCGCCGTTGGGGTCGCCGCCTTTGATCAGGGCTTGTATTTTCCCGACGATATCCTGAATATCTATACTCTGACTGTCCGTTGTATCGTCGTTCCCTGTGACGGATACGGCATCGGCAATGGCATAAACGGGCAGCAGCGTGAATACGAGCGCCAGAACCATTACCAGACTGATAATTCGTGTTCTCATTTTTTTCCTCCTTGCTCCATTTGCAAAAATCATAGTGTCAACATACGACAAATATTATACAGAATTATTACATCACTTGCAACGGTATTCATACAAAAAGTTTAAAAACAGCGAAATAGCCAGTTATATAAGAAAATAATTGTGCATAATTTGCACTGACATGACGATTATACAATCATATGTATGTCGTTTCCCGACGAAACTCGGCCGGAACGTCGAATATTGATTCGTGCTCGCTTATCGCAACCTCGCGCAGATCAAAGCCGCCGACGGAAACGCACCACCGGGAGGACAGGCTTTTTGCTATGCAATAGTATTTTTTTGTGATTCTTTAATGATCTGCCTTTTTGCATATTGCGCTTCCGAATATCACAGGCTTTTCCCTGCCGTGCAGGGTCTGCTCGAAGATTTCCTGCGGAAGATCGAGCACACCTTCTTTGAACAGCAGAACGATCGTCGAGCCGCCGAAGCGAAACAGACCTTTCTCCTCGCCGCGATGGATAACGCCTGCCTGACGGTAGTTTTCGATCTTGCCGACGAGGCATGCGCCGACCTCGATCTGCACAACGGTACCGAAATTTTCGGTGTACAGCATGCAGTATTCACGAGTGTTCTGCATAAACACGGGTCTTTTGCGCACTACTATCGGCTGCACGGGATGATAGCGCCCCTGAATGTGCCAGTTGCGGCTTTTGAAGCCGTCGTCGATGTAGCAATAGCGGTGGTAATTCTCAACGCCAAGCCGCAGTACGAGGCAGGTGCCGTTTATGTAATCGTCTGCGATATCCGCACCGCCTACGAGATCCTCGACGTTGTAATAGCTGTTTTTTATCGCAAACTCGGAGTCGCTGCTTATTTTATACGCCGACATGTATCCGTCGCAGGGGGAGATGAGCGTGTCACGGTCGGTGTTTATCGGACGCGCGCCGGCCTTGACCTGCCGGGTGAAAAAGTCGTTGAAGCAGCAGTAATCCTGCTTTATATAGTCGCTCATATTGAGTGCGTTCGCGCGGATAAAGCCGCTGATGCGCCGGGTCGAGAGCTTCGTGTCCATATAAGCGCCGATGATTGCAGTAAGTATCGGGTTAGTCATTATCTGACGTGCCGGCCAGCCGAGATGCTTGAAGTAGCAGCAGGTAAGGCCGACGGCCATTTTCTTTGAAGTCATATCTTATCACCATTTTTAAGCTTTCTTTTTATAAGTACGCAGAGCAAAAGAACACCGCAGAACACTATCGTTGCATAGAAGCTTATGCCGCGGCTTAAAAGCTCAACGCTCACAGGCTCGTGTACGATCTGCCTGAATCCGCTGAGCAGGATGAAATCCGCAACACCGACCGCTCCGGGGATGGGAACCGCATTCGAGCCGAGCACGGCAAGCGTCTGCACGGAAAACGCCTTGAACGCGCACTTTGCCTCGCCGCCGACCGCAAGAAACACACAAACCGAAACAAGTATCACTGACAGACGCTGCGCAAGATTGCACAGGAACACCTTTATTAGCAGCCCGGTTTCCTTTTTCAGCAGTGCGCCGCATTCCTTATACTGCTTTATCATTGCAAGCAGCTTTTCATACTGCACGTCATAGTCCTTATAAACATGTATTTTACACAGCAGCCTCAGCCCCCAGCGGCAAACCTTGAGGATGAGCTTTTCATTGAAAATGCACATGAGAAACAGTGCGATAAACGCTGTCTGAACAATGACGCCGAAGGCAATGAAAAGCTTCGGAACAAGGCTCATGCGGCAAAGAATGCCCGGATAAACAAGGCAGCACACAGCACTTATAGTAAGTATGGCAACCGTGTACATCACAAGGTTCAAAAGCAATGCGATAGCTGACACCGCAGCCGGAGTTCCGTACTTGAGCATTAAAATAAGCGCTGCCGGCTGGCCGCCGGTCGCAGACGGGGTGATCGCGGAAAAGAAAATATCGGAGGCGGAAAAAATAATGCCCTTTCCGGCTGGAAAACCATGCCCGAAGAATCGGCAGGTGCATTGCAGACCGAGTCCCTCAAAGTAGATAAAGCCAAATGCGCACAGCACGGCAAGCATTATCCACACAGGATCAGCACCCTTTAAAAAGCATACAAAACGTCCCCACGAAAAGCCTTTTGAGCAGGATGTGACGATCTTTATCGTTATTGCCGATATGGCAGCCAAAAGAGCTATCCACAGCAGATTGTTTTTAAGCGTATTTTTCATGAGCTTTTCTTTCACAAATCCAAGCAGCAGATCGAACAACTGTATGGGTTTTATTAGTACAGTTAGTATACACGCCTGTGATATGTTTGTCAACGCTTTTACATATAAGCGTTGACAAAAATGAGCATCGGGTAATATAATTCCTCTATTAGGGCAATGTTATACCCCAATGCACGAAAGGCGGATCTGCTAATGAAAAATGTAATTGAATTGTTTGGCTCTATGGTGTTTAACGACTGCGTCATGCAGGCGCGGCTGCCAAAACAGGCATATAAGCAGGTCCAACGCTCAATAAAGCTCGGCGAGCGGCTTGACGGCGAAACGGCCGAGATAGTTGCAAACGCGATGAAGGACTGGGCGATAGAAAAGGGCGCAACGCACTTTACGCACTGGTTCCAGCCGATGACCGGCATCACCGCCGAAAAGCACGACAGCTTTATTTCCCCCAGTGATAACGGCAGAATAATCATGGAGTTTTCCGGCAAGGAGCTTATCCAGGGCGAGCCGGATGCGTCAAGCTTCCCGACCGGCGGACTGCGCGCAACGTTTGAAGCGCGCGGCTACACGGCGTGGGATCCGACCTCGTATGCGTTTATCAAGGATAATGTCCTTTGCATACCGACGGCGTTCTGCTCTTACGGCGGCGAAGCACTGGATAAGAAAACGCCGCTTTTGCGCTCTATGGAGGCTCTCAACCGTCAGGGACTGCGCGTGCTCCGTCTGTTCGGAAATAACGACGTCACGGCCGTAAAGACGACCGTCGGCCCGGAGCAGGAGTATTTTCTCATCGACAAAAGCGTTTATGAAAAACGCAAGGATGTAATGTACACCGGCAGAACGCTCTTCGGCGCGCAGCCACCCAAGGGTCAGGAGCTGGATGATCATTATTACGGGACGATAAAGCCTCGTGTCGCCGCGTTCATGGAAGAGCTTGACGAGGAGCTGTGGAAGCTCGGCGTTCTTGCGAAAACCGAGCATAACGAGGTCGCGCCTGCCCAGCACGAGCTTGCGCCGATCTACACAACGACCAATATCGCGGCAGACCACAACCAGATAACAATGGAGCTTATGCAAAAGCTTGCGCGGAAGTACGACATGGTGTGTCTGCTGCACGAAAAGCCCTTTGCCGGCGTTAACGGCTCGGGCAAGCACAATAACTGGTCTATGACGACCGACACGGGGTTAAACCTTCTCGAGCCGGGCGAGACTCCGTATGAAAACGCTCAGTTTCTGCTGATGTTGTGTGCGGTCTTGCAGGCTGTCGATGATTATCAGGATATGCTGCGCATATCCGTTGCGAGCGCTGCAAACGACCACCGCCTCGGCGCGGCGGAAGCGCCCCCGGCGATAATCTCGGTGTTCCTCGGCGAGGAGCTTGAGGAGATACTCGAGGCGATAGAAAACGACACGCCGTATGGCGGCAAGGAAAAGGAGCAGATAAAGGTCGGCGTCCATGTTCTGCCCAAGTTTGCGCGCGACACGACCGACCGCAACCGCACCTCGCCCTTTGCCTTCACCGGCAATAAGTTTGAGTTCCGTATGCTCGGCTCGTCAACGTCCATATCCGGCGCAAACGTTGTTCTGAACACCGCCGTTGCCGAGTCGCTGCGCAAATATGCCGACATTTTGGAGAATGCCGATAATTTTGAAACGAGTCTGCACGAGCTTATCCGCAGCGTTATAAAAAAGCATAAGCGCATCATATTCAACGGAAACGGCTACGGCGAAGAGTGGCTCAAGGAAGCGGCCGCGCGCGGACTTAAAAACTTCCGCACGACGGTGGACTGCGTGCCGTATTACCTCGACATAAAGAACGTCGATCTTTTCGCGCGTCACAGAGTGTATTCCGAGATCGAGCTTGCAGCGCGCTATAAGATGAAGCTTGACAACTATTGCAAGGTCATTCGCATCGAGGCGCAGACCATGCAGGAGATGGTCTGGCAGGATATTCTCCCGGCGGCAAGCGCTTACTCAAAGCAGCTGTGCGATACTGCCATAGTTAAAGCGCAGCTCGGCATCGACAATAGCTTTGAAAAGGATCAGGCAGCTAAGATAAGCACCCTTATGAGCGAAACGGTCAAAAATGCGCAGGTATTGGCCGACGCGGCCGAGTCTGCCGACGAGTATTCGGATAACTACACAAGAGCATCCGTTTTCCGCGACAAGGTGCTTCCTGCGCAGGAAGCGCTCAGAGCAAGTGTTGACGAGCTTGAAGTCAATACGGCAAAGCAGTTCTGGCCGTATCCGACCTACGGCGATATCCTGTTCAGCGTGCAGTAAGAGCTGGAGAAGGGGGCTTAGCATTGGAACTCAGTAAAAAAACCGTAAAACGAATATTGCTCATCATAACGTTCACGGTGCTTCTCATATGGGCGATATATAATCACAAGCTGCTGCTTAAATACATCGGCGAGCTGTATTCGCTCATTTCGCCGTTTGTGATCGGCCTGTGCATAGCGTATGTGGTCAATGTCATCATGCGGCCGATCGAGCGGCTGTGGATGAAGCTTTTGAGCAAATGCAAGGGCAAATGGGTCGAAAAAATGAAGCGCCCGATATGCCTGCTGCTGAGCATACTGCTGGTCATCGGCATTATTCTTGCCGTCATATTCATCATCATGCCGGAGCTGAGCGACTCCGTGTCCTCGCTTGTGAGCATGGTGCCCTCGTATGTATCCGAGGTGGAAAGCTGGTGGGAAGCTCTTGCGCTGCGCCTGGATAAGTACGGCGTCGAGCTGCCGCAATTCAGCTTTGATACGGATAAGTTTATTCAGATCCTCAAGGACGGCGGAACAGCTGTTTTGAACACCACCCTGTCGGCAACGACGTCGATCGTAACGGCGGTCATAAACATCGTGCTGGCGCTTGCGTTTTCCATCTATGTTCTTGCTCAGAAGGAAACGCTCAAGCGGCAGTCGAAAAAGGTGCTTGCAAAGCTCATGAAGCCCGAGAAGATGCAGAAGCTTCTCGATATGCTCGACCTTATAAACCGCACGTTTACAAACTTCATAACCGGCCAGCTCACCGAGGCTGTCATCATCGGCGCTTTGTGCTTTATCGGCATGTCGATATTCCGCATGCCGTATGCCCCGGCGATATCCGTGCTCGTCGGCTTCACGGCGCTGATCCCCGTGTTCGGTGCGTTTATAGGAACCGCTATCGGTGCGTTCCTGATCCTGCTCGTAAAGCCTATCCAGGCTGTGTGGTTTGTTGTGTTTATAATCGTCCTTCAGCAGTTTGAGGGCAACCTCATCTACCCCAAGGTCGTAGGCAAGTCCGTCGGCCTGCCCGGTATATGGGTTCTCGTTGCTGTTACGATCGGAGGCAACGCAATGGGCGTTGTCGGAATGCTCATAAGCGTTCCGCTGTGCTCGGTGCTGTATGTCGTTGCGCGCAACGCCGTAAACGGTTTGCCCCTTGCCGGAGAAAAACCGGAGCCGAAATCAAAATAAGGACGCAAAGCTCTCGTATCCTGTGATACGGGAGCTTTTTTATACGGGTTACCCATGCAAAACGTCAAATTTTTAATGATAAACATTAAAAATCGTTTGACATATCTTCGAGCCGGTGATACTATCGATTTAACGTTTTACGTTAAATAATTTACGTTGATCACAATCGAAGGTGGCTTTTATGGAGAAAACCGTGAAGCACAGATTTTTAAATAACGCGCTGTTTACGGCGCTGATTGTTCCGCTGGCCTTTTTTGTCCTGCGCGATACGATCGCCGTTTTGACAGGGCGGATGTTTGAATCAATGGGCGGTAAGGAGTCGTTTCTGTATCAGATAAACGACGATATTTCAAGGCTTATCATAGCCGGCCTGCTGATGCTGATATTGCCGATCTTCTTCCGCGGAAAGTGCAATTTCGGCTTTAAGGGCGGTCTGCCGAAGCTCGGCATCCTGCTCCCGTATGCCGTCGGCGAAAAGTATGAGCTTGAAAGCTCCGACCCCGAGTCGCTGGCGCTCAATGACAGCCGCGAAAACGGCAGCACCTATGTGTTTGAGTTTTCTCATGTGGGTGTGGGTACGGAGGATGTAAAGCTCACTTTCTCAAAAACCTTGGGCGATATGCCGTTTGCTATCAAGG
>ULTT01046916.1_pt1 | contig 9550 bp, 6 predicted proteins | sample 1957831 | NCBI WGS metagenome assembly ULTT01 (sample SAMEA4835740, study PRJEB28245) | human gut metagenome | biome: gut microbiome; material: fecal sample | place: Denmark | collected 2008 | reverse complement strand
ATTGATAAAAACTCAAAGGGGTGTTATTGCTGAATAGTTACCCCAAGGGCTCTTTTTTGACTAAAAAATGCTAACTTTGTACACAGGTTGCGCCACTCCTGCCCGATGTGGCGAAATCAGAACACTTACACAGCGAAGGCCAGGCAGCTTCATCCGCCCCAAGGCCCCACTTCATAAGACGATACAAAATGAAAAATCATATTGGCAGGACGCTGCTGGTCCTCATACTATTTATCCATTCGCTTACGTCGCTGGCCTCCAGCCAAAGTAAGTACACACCCCTCATCCGCCAAGTGAGGGGATGGCCGTCGGAAAAAATTCTCTCCAAGGGCGACCAGTTCTTGCAAAACAAGGAGGAGGACAAGGCCCTGGTGATGTACATGCTCGTCTGCTCTCGCACCAACGGAAAGCTGACCATCACGCCCTCCACAGCCATTGAGGGCGTCTCCGCCGAGACCCTCTTCGGCGGCAAGGCCTGCGACATCTTCTCCCTCACGGGACAATTGGTGCGCAAAAACGCCCAGAGCCTCAAGGGCCTTCCCGCCGGCATCTATGTCGTCGATGGCAAGAAGGTCGTGGTGAGATAAGATCGCCACAGACTTAGAGCCGCTGGAGTCTCACTCCAAGACTTCCACTTCCACGATCCGCCAGTCGGTTTCCCATCGGGGAGGCCCACTGGTGGATTTTCTCTTCTCCCTTGCCTCCACGTATCCACCACGCTTCCACCTCCTATCGTCCTCGCTTCATCCTCCCTCCCCCCAAGTATCATTTCCGTATCGTTTCCGTATTGTTTCCGCTTCCGGAAGCGAGAATGATAGGAGGACGATAGGAGAACGATACGGGAACGATACGAGAACGATACGGGATCAATACGGGATTGATACGAGATCGATACGAGACCGATATGCTTCTGTTTCCAAGCGAAGAGATTAATAAAAAGTTTAATTTTTCCATCAATATTTATATGTGTTATTTTTTACATTTTACCAACTCACAGCACCTAGTTTCTCGTCCAAAGACAAAGAACACTCGATTTGCCAAGACGAAGCATCTATACAAAGATAACCTCTCGCCCAACCGAATGCAAGCCGATTAGCATGAATTAACAACCCATTAACTTCTTGTCCGTATCCATTTAACAAAGCCCGCACCAAGCAAAAAGCCTTGATTACTGCATTTTCCCACTTTCTTACCGCTATTCCAACCGCATTCAAGTCGCTGCAGCCTGCAGCCACAACTCGTATTTTCAGACGATTGAAAATAATAAAAAAAGCACAACAATTAGGGCTAAACTCCCATTACGAGAAATCCAGCCCTTACTATCGTCTTTACTTAGCCCAAGTTTGACACCCAATACATTTTTTCATCAATTTTTAGGATATCCACCGTTGCTAACAAGTTGATTTTCAACAACCGCCTCCTTTGTTTTCGATTTGTAGTACACAGGAGTTCGTGAAAAAGTAGTATTTTACACCCGCAATGCACTTTATGTCCCAGCCCCGATACAACCCGAGGAATCAGCGCGATGTCTGGTACTACCGCATCAAGGAGTCTTTCCGCGACCTAACAGGCCGCGTTCGTAGCCGTATCATGTTGAACGTGGAGTTCATTGATGAGCCACCCCGCAGTCATATCGTGAAATACTACGACACGAAGGACATTGGCGATGTTTCCCAGGCGTCTTGTCCCGTTGTCACGCCATCCGAGTCTTACCGACCTGGATAGAGCTATCAATTTCAGCGAATCAGAAATTTTTGAGCATATAAGCCATCAACAAACAACAAAGTATTAAAAAAAACAGCATGAGACCGAGAAAGAAATTAGATTTTAAAACACCATATGAATGCTTTTACGAATAAATTAAGTAAATTTGCACTTGCTTGTTGAATTCACGTTAAACGTAGATGTAGCAAGATTGTTAAATTCGGAAGTGGCCAATGAATAAGAATGATAATAGTGCAGGATATGTCTATATTTTGACTAATCCAAGTTTCCGTGAAGATTGGGTGAAAATCGGTAAGAGTTCACGCCCTGTGGATGTCCGCTCTAAAGAGTTGGACAATACAGCTGTACCTTTGCCGTTTGAGATTTTTGCTACAATGAAAACGGTCAAATTCAACGAGGTGGAAAAACTGGTTCATAAGACGATTGACCGCCTTACAGATTTGCGAATTAGGCAAAATCGTGAATTCTTTAATGTTCCGCCTCAAATAGCACTTGACATTTTCAATGATATTGCGCTTACAATTGATGATGCAGAAGTGGTTGAATATGAGGACAACAAGCCAATAGCAAAGAAGAAAGAGGTTAAACCTACAGACCATCCCCCACGGAAAAACAGACGACCGCCATTCAAATTCAGTATGGTTGGCATTAAAATTGGCGACTATGTTGTTTTCGACCCACTTGACATCAAGGTTAAAGTGGCTACTGACGATGCTGTTGAGTACAACAATCGAATATACAAGCTATCGCCTTTTGTCGGCACTTTCTTGCCAGAGGATAAGCAAACTCCCTCTAAAGCGTATCAAGGACCTAAGTTCTTTTCTTATAACGGAAAGGTCTTGGATGATTTGAGAAAGGAGATGGAGCAAAATACCAATACTTCTGATAATATTGTATTGTCGGAAGATGAAAACTTAAACCTATGACACCAGAAGAAAAAGCAAGAGTTAAAATAGATAGACTGTTTGCCGAAGCAGGCTGGACAGTTGTCAATCGTGACGAGTATGAGCCTACAATGAATGCTGTAGCCGTTAGGGAAGCTCTGCTGAAAGGTAATCTTGAAGCAGATTATTTCTTGATGATCAACGGAAAGGCATGTGGTGTACTTGAAGCCAAACGAGAAGAAATAGATGTGGCTTCGAATATGGTGAGTGAGCAAGTGGCTACATATGCCAAGATGGTGCCAGATTATTACCAAGCATGGCAAAATCCACTACCTCTTCTTTATAAGTCGAATGCCAAGGTAGTAGATTTTCAAGATTATCGCAAGTCAAATGTTGAATGGGAAGAAATCAATCGCATACATACGCCTAAGGAAATTGTAGATATGCTCGGCATTGATGATCCTTTTGCAGGGTTGCCAGTGCTGAATGGCAAAGGTCTTCGCACCTGTCAGTTTGAGGCTATCACGGAACTTGAAAAGAGTTTCCGCACAGGGCAAAGTCGTGCGCTAATGGTGCTTGCCACTGGCGCAGGAAAGACTTATACGGCTTGTCTTGCTGCCTATCGTATGCTTGCTTACACACCTATGCGTCGTATTCTTTTCTTGGTTGACAGAAACAATCTCGGCAAGCAGGCGGAGGGAGAGTTCGGCACTTTCCGTCTGACGGAGAATGGCGAGGCGTTTAATACAATATACACTGTAAATCGCCTGAAATCGTCCACAATCCCTAAGGATAGCAATGTGGTTATTTCTACCATACAGCGGTTGTTCTCACTGCTCAAAGGTGAGGAAATTGTAGATAGTGATGACGATGATGCGGATGAGACCACAGGTGAAGTCACTTTGCCAGAGAATCCCAACTTGCCTCACGACTATTTCGACATGATTGTCATTGACGAGTGTCATCGCAGTATCTATGGCAACTGGCGCAAGGTGCTTGAATATTTTGACACGGCTCGCCTTATCGGTCTTACGGCTACACCAATCCCGGAGACTATGGCTTTCTTCAACAACAACCGCATAGTGAATTATACGCTTGAGAAAAGTATTGTGGATGGCGTGAATGTGGACAATCGTGTGTATCGCATAAAGACGGAAGCTACAGAAAATGGCGGTGCCATTATGCAGGGTGAGCACGTCAAGGTGGAGACCCGTTACACTGGCAAAACGGAGGAGGTGAGCAGCAAGGAGACTAAGAACTACTCCAAGACGGAGCTAAACCGTAGTGTCATCAATCCTTCGCAGATAAAGCTTATTCTCACTACTTATCGTGATGCCGTTTATACGGAGATGTTCAACGACCCACAGCGTGAACCGCAGTTTGAATATCTGCCCAAAACACTTATCTTTGCACTCAACGAGGCTCATGCTACGAATATTGTCAATATTGCCAAGGACGTGTTCGGTGAGGTCTGTCCTAATGCAGACATGGATAGATATGTGCAGAAAATCACTTACTCGTCGGGCGATAGCAATGAGCTGATTCGTCAGTTTCGCAACGACCGTGACTTCCGCATAGCAGTCACTTGTACGCTTGTGGCTACAGGCACTGATGTGAAACCGCTTGAAGTGGTGATGTTCATGCGTGATGTGGAGTCTGAGCCACTTTACATTCAGATGAAGGGACGTGGTGTGCGCACCATTGGCGATGAGCAGCTTCGCAATGTCACACCTAATGCCGTTAGCAAGGATTGTTTCTTCTTGGTGGATGCGGTGGGCGTTACCGAACATACAAAGTCTATCCCAGAACAGGGCGAGGGTCCAGACACGGAGGTTATTACATTAAAGGTACTTTTGGAGCGCATCGCCCACGGCAATCTTCCAGATATGTATATCAAGCGTCTTGCTTCCACGCTTGCCCGACTGCATAACAAGGCGGATGGCGAGCAGCGTGCGGAATTTGAGCGTCTTGCCCACGACTCTATGGATGCTATCGCATCACGCATATATAATGCCTTGGAGAGTGGCGAACTGCCACCTTTCAACAACATCAACGAGCCTAACAATGAGCGCAAAGGACTTGTCGCTCCTGTGGCTAACCATGCAGATGCTCGCAAGTATATCCTTATTCTTGCTGCTGGCTTCGTGGCTACGCTGATGCCTGGCGAGGACACGCTGATTTCAAAGGGCTTTTCCGTGGAGGAGGCAAAGGAAACGACAAGTGCCTTTGAGCAATATTGCCATGACCACCAGGACGAGATAGAGGCTCTGCGCATATTGTACAATCAGAACGGTGAACCTATAACATACTCTATGTTGAAGGACTTGGAGAACAAACTGAAGATGGAGAACAATAAGTTTTCTGCCAAACAGCTTTGGAACTCGTATGCCATTGTCTGTCCCGACCATGTGCGCCGTGCCGCTAAGAAAGAAGAGAGTGATGCACTTACAAACATCATCCAACTTGTGCGCTATGCCTTCCGGCAGATTGAGCGGCTCGACAGTGTATGTACCACGGCACGACAGTATTTCAATCTTTGGTGCGGACAGTGGCATCGTGATATTTCTGACCGTCAGAAGCAGCTCATGAGCGAGGTGGTTGATTATATCGCAGCCAACGGAGCTTGCACCGTGCGCGATATTCGTGATGATGACAAGACACAGGCAGCACAGATGATTCGGGCTTTCGGCTCGATGCAGAAAGCTGACGAGGCACTTCTCTCATTGTTTAATTTTGTAGTATTAAGAAAAACAGCTTAAATATGGCAAACAATATATCTACCGAGCAGACGCTCACAAAGAAAGTTTGGAATCTTGCCACTACTCTCGCAGGACAGGGCATTGGCTTCACCGATTATATCACGCAACTCACTTATCTGCTTTTCCTCAAAATGGATGCAGAGAACGTAGAGATGTTCGGCGAGGAGTCGGCTATCCCCGCAGGCTATCAGTGGCATGAGCTTACTGAGCTTGACGGTCTTGAACTCGTGAAGCAGTATGAGGACACATTGCGTGTTCTTAGCAGTCAAGACAATCTCATTGGTACTATCTACACCAAGGCGCAGAATAAGATTGACAAACCAGTGTATCTTAAAAAGGTCATTACGATGATTGACGAGGAACAGTGGCTTATCATGGATGGCGACGTGAAAGGTGCTATTTATGAGAGCATCTTGGAGAAGAACGGACAGGATAAAAAGAGTGGCGCAGGACAGTATTTTACCCCACGTCCTCTCATTCAGGCTATGATGGATTGCATCCGTCCGCAGATTGGAGAGACGGTATGCGACCCTGCCTGTGGCACAGGCGGTTTCCTCCTTGCTGCCTACGACTATATGAAGCATCAGACGCAGGACAAGGCAAAGCGTGATTTCCTCCGCAACCAAGCCTTGCATGGTGTTGACAACACACCACTTGTGGTCACACTCGCTTCCATGAACCTTTACTTGCATGGCGTGGGCACAGACCGCAGTCCGATCGTTTGCGATGACTCCTTGGAGAAAGAGCCAGCTACTTTAGTCGATGTCATCCTTGCCAACCCTCCTTTCGGCACTCGTCCCGCGGGGTCGGTGGACATCAATCGCCCGGACTTCTATGTGGAGACGAAGAACAATCAGCTCAACTTCCTTCAGCACATGATGCTGATGCTCAAAACTGGTGGTCGTGCTGCCGTGGTGCTGCCCGACAACGTGTTGTTTGAGGGTGGTGCTGGCGAGACTATCCGCAAGCGTCTGCTCTCGGAGTTTAATCTTCACACCATTCTTCGCCTGCCTACTGGCATCTTCTATGCGCAGGGTGTCAAGGCCAACGTGTTATTCTTCACCAAGGGGCAACCTACTAAGGAGGTGTGGTTCTACGACTACCGTACTGATATCAAGCATACGCTTGCCACTAACAAACTGGAGCGTCATCATCTCGACGACTTCGTGAAATGCTACAACCCAGAGAACATCAACGCTCGCACCGAAACTTACGATGCCGAGAAGAATCCTTCTGGTCGTTGGCGCAAATATCCTGTTGAGGAGCTTACCGCTCGTGACAAGACTTCGCTCGACATCACTTGGATGAAACAAGGTGGCGAAGAGGAAGAGCATACGCTTGCCGAACTGATGGCTACAATCAAGGAGCAGAGCCAGAACATCAGCAGTGCAGTGAGCGAGTTGGAGAAGTTGTTGAGGAATATTAAAGAGGACTAAAAATGAACGGAAATATAGTAAAAATAGAAAGTGAGGAAACACTATTCAAAATGGTTTCTTCACTTATCGAGAATAGTCGCAAACATATTGCAAAGACTATAAGTGCGACTACTGTAAGTACCTATTATGAAATAGGGCATTATGTAGTGGAATATGAGCAACAAGGTTGTCTAAGAGCTTCCTATGGAAAACAAGTTGTCAAGAACTTGTCTGATAGATTAACCAGGCAATATGGTCGAGGATGGTCTGTAGCCACTCTTACAAATTGCAGAAAGTTTTATGTGGCATATAAGAAATCGGATGCAATGCATACGATTTCTGCTTCTGCCAATTCCGTATGCAATGCACCCGAAATTCAAAAGTTCTCTCTTTCGTGGAATCACTACCAAGTATTGATGCGAATAGATGATTTGGCGGAAAGAAACTTCTATGAGATTGAAGCACAAAAACAAAATTGGGACTACCGATGGCTAAAAAGACAAGTGGCTAGCAGTCTATACGAGCGCATTGCCTTAAGCCGTGATAAGAGTGAAGTCTTCAGATTAGCATTGGAAGGTCAAACTGTAGAAAAAACTTCGGATATCATCAAGAGTCCTATTTCTTTAGAATTTGTTGGACTGAAACCTGATGAAAGTTATAGTGAGTCAAAACTGGAGAATGCCATCATCAGCAAGATACAGAAATTTCTCCTTGAAATGGGGAAAGGCTTCTTGTTCGAAGCCCGACAAAAACGCTTCACTTTCGATGAAGACAACTACTATGTAGATTTGGTGCTCTACAACCGCTTGTTACAGTGTTATGTTCTTATCGACTTAAAAATCGACAAACTCACTCATCAGGACCTCGGACAGATGCAGATGTATGTCAACTACTTTGACCGATATGTAAAGCAGGACTTCGAGAAACCTACCATCGGTATCTTGCTCTGCAAGGAGAAAAACGATGCGTTGGTAGAACTCACTCTTCCTAAAGACGCAAACGTCTATGCAGCGGCTTACCAGCTCTATCTGCCCGACAAAGCCTTGCTGCAAGCCAAGGTGAAGGAATGGATTGAGGAGTTTGAGGAGAATGAGGAGATAAAGAAATTAGAGGAAGATTAAACAAAACTCAGAATGAATACAAAAGCGTTACGCCAAAAGATACTCGACCTTGCGATACATGGAAAACTTGTACCGCAAGACCCGAATGACGAGCCTGCATCGGTGCTGCTTGAACACATCCGTGCAAAGAAAGAACGTCTTATCAAAGAAGGAAAAATCAAGAAGCCAAAGAAATCTAAGGTTGTTTGTGATAAGCCGCATTATCCCTTTGAACTGCCGAAGGGGTGGGAGTGGACGACGGTTGGAGAAATAACTAACTATGGCGATAGTGTCAATGTCCAAGTAGAAGACATTGACAATTCTGATTGGGTGTTGGAATTGGAAGATATAGAAAAAGACACAGCCAAGATTATACAACATCTCAACAAAAATGAACGTAAGATAAATGGAACTCGCCATAAATTTCAAAAAGGTCAAATCCTTTATTCAAAGCTTCGCACATATCTAAACAAAGTATTAGTTGCACCTAATGACGGATTCTGTACAACAGAAATAATGGCATTTGGAAGCTATGGAATATTGTCGAATAATTACATCTGCTATGTACTTCGTTCACTTTATTTCCTTGACTATACCTTGCAATGTGGTTATGGAGTAAAAATGCCAAGACTAAGTACCACGGATGCTTGCAATGGCTTGATTCCCTTGCCTCCTCTTGCAGAACAGGAACGAATAGTAAACGAGATTCAACGACTATTCTCTATAATTGATATTGTTGAAAATGGAAAGGATGGTTTGCAAACTGCTATTCAACAAGCGAAAAACAAAATCCTCGACCTCGCTATTCATGGCAAACTTGTACCACAAGACCCGAATGACGAGCCTGCCAGCGAACTACTCAAACGCATCAATCCAAAGGCTGAAATCACTTGTGATAACCCCCATTATGGCAAGCTGCCGAAGGGGTGGGCTGTTACACCTATGCAAACGCTTTGTTCTTTGGTAGATGGAGAGAAACAGAATGGCATTGAACGCATAAATCTCGATGTAAAATATTTGCGTGGAGAGCGTGAAGCAAAATCTTTGATGTCTGGTAAGTATGTTGCAGAAAATGCCTTATTGATTTTGGTGGATGGAGAAAATTCGGGAGAAGTTTTTCGCACGCCAACAGAGGGATATCAAGGCAGCACCTTTAAGCAGCTGGCAATAGACGAAAATATGAACACCGACTATGTCCTTCAAGTAATCAATCTTCATCGCAAGGCTTTGCGAGAAAACAAGGTAGGTTCTGCCATACCGCATTTGAACAAAAAAATGTTTAAGGCTATAGATGTGTCTATACCACCATACAAAGAACAACAAAGGATTGTAAATGCTATAAATAAAGCATTTACAACCCTTGGTAGAATTATGGATAGTTTATAAGCTCTCCATAATATCATTGAACGAAGCGAATATTTCTTCTATCTTGTCAGTGATTCTCATTTGCTCTGATAAAGGTGGAAGAAATATTGGCATCGCCAAATACTTTTCCAAAATGAGGTTATGCAAACCTGTTGTTTGGGTTTGCATTTGTCGCATGACACCTTGTTTGTACTTAGCTAATATTGTATAGTAAAGAAACTTACTCGTTATCATTTCCTTGTGTATGATACGGAGTACCATAGTAACTATTCAGCAATAACACCCCTTTGAGTTTTTATCAA
>ULTT01024069.1_pt1 | contig 9603 bp, 7 predicted proteins | sample 1957831 | NCBI WGS metagenome assembly ULTT01 (sample SAMEA4835740, study PRJEB28245) | human gut metagenome | biome: gut microbiome; material: fecal sample | place: Denmark | collected 2008 | reverse complement strand
CCGCCAATCTCGAGTTCACCACTACCGCCAATATCATCAGCGAGTATATGTTTGACCACTGCAAGCTGGAGTCTTTCGTATTCCCCGCAACAGCCACAGCCATCGAGGGTGGAGCCTTCGGTTCTTGCTACAACCTCAAGGGCACTCTGACCATCCCCGACAACATCACTCGCATCAGCAACTACGCTTTCGAGGCTTGCGTGTCACTCGAGCACGTCGTGCTGCCTGCCACTCTGAAGCAGGAGAGCTATTCCAAGCCTGCTCTCGGATCCAATGTATTCTCTGGCTGCCATGCCCTGAAGGACATTGTCATCCCCGAAGGTGTGACCCGTATCAACACCAACGCCTTCAGAGACTGCTTCGAACTTACCAAGGTGACCCTCCCCACAACAGTGACCTACATCGACGGCGACGTATTCAAAGGCTGCAAGAAGCTGGCCCACATCTTCGCCAAGAGAGAAAAGGCACCGACAGCCAACTATGGTACTTTCGAAGAGGATATCTATCCCACATGTACAGTGCATGTTCCTGCTGGCTCGGTCGACAACTACAAGGGCGCGTTCTACTGGGAGAATTTCACCAATATCGTAGAAGGCACCGTTGATGGCATCGGCAACATCGAAGCCGGACATACATCCAAGGTTGCCGACGGCATCTACACCTTGAATGGTGTCAAGGTGTCTGAAAGCAATCTGGCTCCTGGCCTCTACATCGTAAGAAAGAACGGTGTTAGCATGAAGTTCGTCAAGAGATAAACCAACCGACAATACATCAAAGGATGCGTCACTCAAGTTGTGGCGCATCCTTTTTCACTTCAACACAACAACAATTATGAAACAGACCCTCTTACTCCTCTTGGCCTTTCTCTTCACCGGTCTTTCTGCATTTGCCGATGAAGACACACGCAAAGACCCCGAACTCTCGTTCTACAGTTCTTCTGTCGGCATCCTCGCCGGCACGGCTCTCGAAGCCCCATTGCGCAACCCCCACGGACTGATGCCCATCACCTACACATCATCAGACAAGTCCATCTGCCAGGTGGATGAGAGTGGTAAGATAAGCACGGCGCTGGTCGAAGCCACTACCGTAGTGACGGTGACCGCCTCGTTTGCCGGCAACGACGAATACCGCCCCGGCACAGCCACCCTCGAGGTAGGCATCATTCCCCGCTCGCCGCTCAAGACTCCCGAGATGACTCCTATGGGCGGCACCTTTGACCACGCCGTAGAGGTACAGGTCACCACCGATGACGCTGCCGCCACGGAGATATGGTACTCCACCGTGGCCAAGAGCGCCGAAGAGTTCAAGAACAGCGACACCAACACCAGTTACATGATAACTGGACAGACCGGAACCATCCGTATCGACCGCTCCTGCAAACTCTATGTGATGACGCGCGGCAGAGGCACCAAGAGCCCCGTGATAGAAGCCGACTTCACCATCAGCATGCCGCTCAAGGCCGACTTCACTACCGACAAGTCGGTGATGGCAGACTACGCCCAGTATTTCGAGTCCAGCAAGGACCTCGCCAACTGGACGGTACCCAGCGAGTGGCACATAGACGATATGAAGTTCGGCGAGGTCAGAGACGGCGACAAGAAATCTATCGCCATTACCTACGCAGCCGGAGACGGCGCCGCACCGCTCACCTCGCCCGTTTTCGACATCAAAGAGGGGCAACGTCTGGAATTCTACGCTTACTTCAAGACCAAAAATTTGAACTGGGCGCCATGGACGATTGACGTTACCGATTTTACCACAGGACAGACAACCACCCTGTTTAACATCTATCGCTGGACGTTGGAAAACAACTTTGTCTCCGACGACATCATGCAGTGGAAGAAGATAGACATAGACCTCTCCGCCTATGCTGGACACAAGGTGCAGATAGTGCTCAACTACAACTTTGACGGTGAGAACCTGGCTATCGACGCCTTCCGCCTGGTACGCGACAACCCCGAGGCAGCCACACGCATCACTGCCTCCATCGACGAGCCTATCACCTTCATCAGCCGTTGTCAGGGCGAGCCCACCAAGACGATATGGACGCTCCCTGGCAGCGAGAACAACGAGTATGCCGGCAACAGCGTCACAGTGACTTACCCCAAAGAGGGCATCTACGACGTCACCCTTACCATCAGCCGCAAGAGCGAGAAGGATGTGAAGGAAATCAAGCAGTTTGTCGAAATCATCGGTAAGGCACCCACCTCAGCCTTTGCCATCACCTCCGACACCTACACCACTGCAGCCGACATGGCATTTGTTCCCGCCGGAGTACCCGTACAGTTCACCGACAAGAGCGAGGGGGCGCCCACCTCTTGGGAATGGAAGTTCACCAGCGACAGCGAGACCTTGACCAGCACCGAGCAGAACCCCACCGTTACCTTTACCAAGGAAGGTCGCTATGATGTGACTCTCACCACTGCCAATGCCATCGGCTCCAATAAGGCATACAAGGCGGAGTGCCTGCAGGTTGGCGGCGAAATGATGATATGGAACATCACCGAGCAGGAGATAGACAATCTTAAGCCCATCAGCTACGACAGCTTTGGTTTCTATGCCGGCAGCAATATGTTCGGCCTCGACCGCTTTGCCGAGAAATATCCTGCACCATTGGCCGATGCTACAGTGAAGACCGTCGACGCCTACTTCGCCTCAACCAAGACTCGTGAACCCGACGCCGCCATCGAGCTGGCGATATATGATATGGCTGCCGACGGCGGACCTGGCAAGGTGCTCGCCAAGACATCGCTCAAAGCAAGCGAGCTCAAGAGCAATGCCTCCGAATACGTACAGACCACCTTCGAGTTTGCCGAACCTGTAGCCCTCGCCAAAGGCAAGCCTTTCTTCGTGGCCATTGGCCCATTCCCTTATCAGGGTGTCAGCAGCTATGAGGACCAGATAGCCCTCTACTGTGTGACCCGCAAACAAGGAGGACTCTGCGCCACATGGGATCTGGCACAGTATTCGGACCGATGGATAGCCAACGTCTCAGGCTATTGTTCTATGGCTATGGGCCCGGTGATCAACTACACATCTGTAGCCAACGGCATAGACAATACTGTAGCCCCCAGCACCACCAAGCATGAAATAAAGGCCATCTATAACCTCTGCGGCCAACAGGTGACCACTCCCGAAAGCCACCAGATTTACATCGTGCGCTATTCCGACGGCACAAGTCGCAAGATTATGTGGAAATAAAGGAAAATAGCAGATTGACATCGGCCGCCTGACCGTCGCGGACATAACCATAATTAGGGCTGGAATTCTCGCAAGAGGACTCCAGCCCTTTCTCTTTTCCTCATTGCCACTGCGGCACTAAGACATATCCTACATCACCCCCGCCACCTTCACTTCATTCACTCTTACACCTATAATTATATATAAGGACTGTCACATGGCTGTCTATCGGTCGTCCCCCACCCGTCCAGGAGGCATGGAGATGGTGAAGAGTTGGCTGCCAGGCTCCTCGTTGCCTGCCGTCGATTAGAAATCTTTAATGCTGGATGATAGGGTTCTGATTGTGATTGTTTCCTGTGCTTGCGCGGAAGTGGTAATTTTGCGGCATGATGATGAAACGATACATTTTAGTAAGGCTGCGACTGGCAAGGAGTAGGCTGCGCCACCGTTAGCCGCCGCAGACAGCCTCACCATTGTCGCCGCCGGCATAATTTGTACTGTCGGCTACGTTGCCACACACGATGAGAGCCCCCGTCAAAGACTTGAGTAAAAGGTGTTTTAGCTTATCCAAAATGGAGATACATCCACCCATAAGTTGATAGATTGAATCAATCGAAAGTAATCAGTATGCATGGTTAAAGGCAAAAACGCTTTATCTCTACATAATATTCAGAAAAATCTTTGGCAGTGTCAGATTGTTTTAATACATTTGCATCGTTTTAATAGGGTATTAAAATGATGCAAAATGATTAAAACGAAAGATATTGTCATATTAGGGAGACCTGTACAGTTGCAAGAACGAAGCAAGGCACAGATGAAGGGAGCCACCATCGGAGACTCGCTGACATACAAGTTCTACGATGGAGAGTTTCATGGTATGTCACTACTGTTTGCAGAGCCTAAAGGCAAAGTGGCCACACCACATAGCCTGTCTGTCACGGCAAGCAAACTGATTTCATTGTTCCAGCGTCCTACCGTATATATATTGCCTGCATGTCCAGCTTATGAACGGCAGAGGCTCATTGACAAAGACGTGTATTTTGTCGTCTCCGACAAATACGTTCATTTGCCCATGCTTCTGGCTAATGAACGCATACGCAAAACCAGACAGGCCAAGGCTCTGACACCAGTCGCTCAATACCTGTTACTCTATCATCTGCAGATAGAGAGTATCGAAGGATTGGCCGCACGCGACATCGAGGGCAAGATTCCATATTCATACGCAAGCATTACGCTTGGCATCACCTGTCTGGAAGACATGGGGCTGTGCCAGAAAATATCAGATGGCTCCAAGCGGAAGGTCATCCACTTTGACAAGAAGGGAAAGGAACTGTGGGAACAAGCCTTGCCGCTCCTTCTCAATCCAGTTGAAGAGCGTATTTACTGTGATGACCTGATTTCTGACGAACATTTCCCCATATGCGGTATCAATGCCCTTGCACATTATACATGGTTGAACCCAGATACCGAAAGGACAATCATGGTGACCATCAAACAACTCCGCGAGTTCAAGTCATCAGGAGCCTTGGTACGCCCCAATGAGTTTGATGGTAACATCATCATTGAAGCATGGAAATACCCTCCTGTTACAATCATTGATACACAAGCCGAATGGGTAGACAAGTTGTCTTTGGCCATCTCCCTTCGTGATGAACAAGACCCACGAGTGGAGGGTGAAGTTGAACGTTTAATTAATGATATGGTATGGAAGGATTAGAGAAATTTCGCGAAGCGTTTGAAGCCTACTCTGAAAACTACGTCATCATCGGTGGCACAGCTTGTGACATCACCATGACTGGGACGACTGTACGGCCACGCGCCACCCACGACATCGACATGATAGTAATCGTGGAAAAGATGACCGCTGACTTCGCCGAGCATTTTTGGCAATTCGTGCGTGATGGCGGTTATCGCCCAGAGAAACGCAAGCAGGAAGAAGGCGAAACCCCGAAGTACGAACTGTACCGTTTTGTCGATGGGAAGCCAGACTACCCAGAAATGATAGAACTGCTTTCACGGCATCCCGACATCCTCGGCGAGCCGAAAGGACTGACCATCGAGCCGCTTCCCACCAGCGAGGAGACATCAAGCCTTAGCGCCATCATCATGGACGATGACTTCTATCACTTCACCATCCAGCACAGCAGACTGACCAATGGGCTTCGCCATGCAGACTCTGCTGCACTCATAGCCCTGAAGGCACGCGCTTACCTCAATCTGCTACAAGACAAAGCTACGGGAAAGCATGTCAACAGCAAGGACATCAAGAAGCACAGGTCCGACATATTGAAGAACGTGGTCATCATGGAAGACGGCGAGATTACCGCTCCAGAACCGATTGTTGCCAGTATAAGGGATTTTGTCTCGTCTATCAGAAACGATTGGAGTACGCTCGCTGAACCTCTTGCCAAATCCCTTGACCAGGAGACGTCCTTTATCGAAGCATTATTGGAACAATTATACGGTCTATTCACAACAGGACGGTCATGAGAATACAATACGCATCAGACATCCATCTGGAATTTGCCGACAACTGGAGATACTTGAAGGATAACCCTCTGCAAGTGACAGGGGATATTCTTGTCTTGGCAGGCGACATCGGATACTTGGGAGATGACAACTATACCAGGCATCCTTTCTGGGACTGGGCTTCCGAGAACTATCAGCAAGTGATAGCCTGCATGGGCAATCATGAGTTTTACAAGTATTATGACATCGCCAAACTTAAAGATGGCTATTGCCTTGAAATACGCCCAAACGTCCACAGTTATTACAATGCAGTTGTACATATAGAAGACACCGACTTCATCATAACAACGTTATGGGCTAAGATTCCCCTGAGCGAGGCATACTACACGGAGCATGTCGTAAGCGACTTCCGGCGTATCATCTTCAATGGGGAGTTGCTCACGTTTGCAGAATTCAACCGTGAGCACGAAAGGTGCCTTACGTTTTTGAAAGACGCAGTTTCATGCAGCAAAGCCAGAACGAAGATTGTAGTAACCCACCATGTTCCGTCTTTCCAGATGCAATGTCCCAAGTTCGCCGACAGCCAAGCCAATGGAGCCTTCACCGTGGAATTGGAAGATTATATCAAAGATAGCAGCATTGATTACTGGATATATGGACACTCTCACTACAACGCGGATGTAAAGATAGGCAATACCAAGTGTATATCCAATCAACTGGGATATGTCTTTCATGGAGAGCATGAAACTTTCAATCCTTGTAAGTTTATAGAGGCAGACTGACAACTTTACTTGAAGCAATGGCATTCCCAATAAAAAGGTCGGTGCCACAGCCATTACCTTCATCACCATCTCCACCCATGCAGCAAAGGCTGAGACCCTTGCGGCATGGGTGGAGATGGTGTTTATTCTGATTGCGGGGTGGGAAATAGTGATTGCGGGGCTTGCAGTCATTATTGTAGGCTTGGCAATCACTATTTCGTGCCACGAACCCAACTTTACTGTGGACTCGGACGAGACGAGATGGGGCTCGGGTGAGATGAGATGGGGCTTGGGCGGAATGGGCTTGGGGTTGGGCGAGATGGGGATGGTCGCTGACGAGATGGCTGTGGCCTTAGGCATGGCAGCAGCGGTCTCGGGCATATTGCCAGCGGACTCGGGCATATTGCCAGCGGGGGCTATCTTGGTCGGAGTCATGGGCGATGGAATGGGGATGTGGGGCAGCGTCGGGGGCAATCATGAGGGTGGCGACAGCGCAAATAATTGCAGCGGCGGGGTGCAATTGTTTGTAAACAAACACATTACTTAATAATAATTTTGTAACTTTGCACCAAAATAAATACAATCACAACAAATATGGAGAAGAATTTCAAGCGTACTACCGTGACTGCGGCGCTTCCTTACGCCAACGGCGGTGTGCATATCGGCCATCTCGCCGGCGTATATGTGCCTGCCGACATCTATGTAAGATATCTCAGACTGAAGAAAAAGGATGTGATATTCATCGGCGGAAGCGACGAGCACGGCGTACCCGTGACCATACGTGCCCGCAAGGAGGGCATCAGCGTGCAGGAGGTGGTAGACCGCTATCACAAGCTCATCAAGGACTCGTTTGCAGAGTTCGGCATCTCGTTCGACATCTACAGCCGCACCACCAGCAAGATACACCACAAGTTTGCATCCGACTTCTTCCGCAAGCTCTATGACAACGGCAAGCTCGAAGAGATAACCGAGGAGCAGTACTGTGACGAGGTGACCGGCGAGTTCCTCACCGACCGCAATATCGTAGGCACCTGTCCGCGCTGTGGTGCCGAGGGTGCCTACGGTGACCAGTGCGAGAAGTGCGGAGCCACGCTCTCGCCCGAGGAGCTTATCAACCCCACCAACAAGAACAACCCTGGACACGGCCTCGTGAAGCGTCCCACCAAGAACTGGTATCTCCCGCTGGGCGACTATCAGCAGTGGCTCAAGGACTGGATCCTGGAAGGACACAAGGAGTGGCGTCCCAATGTGTATGGACAGTGTAAGTCGTGGCTCGACATGGACTTGCAGCCACGCGCGATGACCCGCGACCTGGACTGGGGTATCCCCGTGCCCGTAGAGGGTGCCGATGGCAAGGTGCTCTATGTGTGGTTCGACGCGCCCATCGGCTATATCTCCAACACCAAGGAGCTCTGCGACAGCGACCCGGCCCGCTGGGGCAACTGGGAGAAGTGGTGGCAGGACGAAGATACCCGCCTCATCCACTTCATCGGCAAGGACAACATCGTGTTCCACTGCCTCATCTTCCCCACCATGCTTAAGGCCCACGGCGGATATATCCTGCCCGACAACGTGCCTGCCAATGAGTTCCTCAATCTGGAGAACGACAAGATTTCCACCTCGCGCAACTGGGCGGTGTGGCTCCACGAGTATCTCGTCGATTTCCCCGGCAAGCAGGACGTGCTCCGCTATGTCCTCACAGCCAATGCTCCCGAGACCAAGGACAACAACTTCACCTGGAAGGACTTCCAGGAGCGCAACAACTCTGAGCTGGTGGCCATCTATGGCAACTTTGTCAACCGCGCGCTGCAGCTCACCAAGAAATACTGGGGCGGCGTGGTTCCCGCCTGTGGCGAGCTGACCGAGGTTGACCGACAGACTATCGCCGAGTTCAAGGACGTCAAGGCCAAGGTCGAGGAGCTGCTCGACGGCTTCAAGTTCCGCGACGCACAGAAAGAGGCCATGAACCTGGCGCGTATCGGCAACCGCTATATCACCGAGTGTGAGCCCTGGAAGGTGTGGAAGACCGACCCCAAGCGTGTGGAGACCATCCTCTACGTGTGCTTGCAGCTCTGCGCCAACCTCGCCATCGCCTTCGAGCCTTTCCTGCCGTTCTCTTCCAAGAAGCTGCGCGCCATGCTCAATATGGACAGCTTCGAGTGGGAACAGCTGGGCAGCATGGACATCCTCGCCGCCGGCACTCAGCTGGGAGAGGCGTCGCTGCTCTTCGAGAAGCTGGAAGACAGCGTCATCGACGCTCAGCTGCTCAAGCTCGAGAACACCAAGAAGGCCAACGAGGCTGCCAACTATGAGCCCGAGCCTATCAAGGACACCGTGGACTTCGACACCTTTGAGAAGCTGGACATCCGCGTGGGCCTCGTCACCTCGTGCGAGAAGGTGAAGAAGTCGAAGAAGCTGCTCAAGTTCCACATCGACGACGGCACCAAGGACGGCCGCACCATCCTCAGCGGCATCGCTGCCTACTATGAAGACCCACAGGAGCTCGTGGGCAAGCAGGTGTTGTTTGTAGCCAACTTCGCGCCACGCAAGATGGTGGGCGAGGAAAGCCAGGGCATGATACTCTCGGCTGTCAACTACGACGGCACACTCTCTGTGACCACCACATCCAAGGATGTCAAGCCTGGAAGCCAGGTAGGATAAATATAGACTGTAGAGCCTCATGTGCCTTTCATTCCCTCGGGAAGTCTAAGGCTCATGAGGCTTTTCGCTTACCCTGGCGCGAGCAGACGGGTCATGAGCAGAGCCTCAGCGCCGATCAGCCACGCCCTGTCAGCCCTGCCAGCCGACAGTGTGTTCACCCCGCCAGCCGTCAGCCGCCGCCCCGCTGCTCCAGTTGCTGCTCCGGAGAGACTGTATACCAACCCAAAAGTAACTATCCACTATCCGCACAACGATGAAGAGATACATCATCACCACACTTCTTGCCCTGGTAGCCATCGCGCTGCAGGCGCAGAACATCAAGGCCGTAGACCTGGGTCTGTCGGTCAAGTGGGCCGATGCCGACCTTGGCAGCGCCGACGGGGAGAGCAAGTACTACTTCCAATGGGGTGAGCCCAAGGGAGTATGGATGCAGGATTACAAGGCCTCTGCCTATCCCCCTGCCATCCAAGCCAAGCTGGACCCCAACAAGACCATATACCGAAGCCAGATAAGTAGCCAACTGGCCGAGCGA
>ULTT01052548.1_pt1 | contig 9607 bp, 8 predicted proteins | sample 1957831 | NCBI WGS metagenome assembly ULTT01 (sample SAMEA4835740, study PRJEB28245) | human gut metagenome | biome: gut microbiome; material: fecal sample | place: Denmark | collected 2008 | reverse complement strand
GGCGGGTATGAACTGTCGGTCGCCGCCCGTTGTGCCATTGGCAGCGCCTGGTCGCTGCACGCTGTGTGTGCAGTCCATGACCACCGTGGGCACTATCTCCTTCATGTCGGGGATGTTTCTGAAGTCTACCACAAGGTTGTTGTAGCCAAAGCTGTTTCCTCTTTCGGTGAGCCATACCTCGGTGGCGCCCGAATCCAGCGCCTTCTCCACGGGGTAGCGCATGTCCTTTCCGCTCAGAAACTGTGCCTTCTTGATGTTTATGATTTTACCAGTCTTGGCGGCAGATGTCAGCAGGTCGGTCTGGCGGCAGAGAAAAGCCGGTATCTGTATGACGTCCACTACTTCGCCTACAGGTTGCGCTTGCCAGCTTTCGTGTATGTCGGTGAGGATTCGCAGTCCGTATTTGGTCTTGATGTCATTGAGCATGGTCAGCCCCTTCTCCAGCCCCGGCCCTCTGAACGAGCGGATGGAGGTGCGGTTGGCCTTGTCAAATGATGCCTTGAAGATAATCTCTGTCGAGAGTCTCTTGTTGATACTTACTAACTTCTCTGCTACTGTTTCCAATAGTTCCATGTTCTCGATGACGCATGGACCGGCAATGAATAGTGGTTGCATAGCTTGCTTATGTTTAGTTGACTATATTCTTTTATAATTGTTGGGAGAGATACCGCATCAGGCATCGTCTCCGTTGGATATGATATGTATGTCGCGCTGTGGGAACGGAATTTCTATGTTGTGCTCAGTCAGTACATTATAGATGGTTTCCATGATTTCGCCCTTGGCGTAGGTGGTGGTCAGCACGGGAACCCACACGATGAGCTTGAAGTCGATGCTGTTGTCGCCGAAGTTGGCAAATACCATCTTGGCAGGTCTTGTGGCGTCCTTGCATTTCAGCTTGTTCACCGCGTTGCATACCAGGTCGCGCACCGTATTGACATTGGTGCCATAGGCCACTCCGAATGGTATGCTTGCCACCTCATAGCCGTGGTTTCTTGTCAGGTTCTTGTAGTTCTTGGTAAAGAGCTGGGAGTTCTGGAAAGCAATCACGCTGCCGTCGGTTGTGTCCATGAGTGTAGAGGTGTAGGATATCGAACTTACCGTGCCTCTTATGCCGTCACATTCGATGAGGTCGCCCACCTTGATGCGTCCCGCCATGAGAGATATGCCGTAGTAGATGTTCTCGATGATGTCCTTCATCGCGAAACCGATACCGGTAGACAGACCTCCTGAGATGACCACGAGCCAGGTATTGTTCACGTGGAAGATACTCAATACCAGCATCAGCCATACGCCCCATACCACAACCTGCAGCACGTTCTTTGCCATGACGTTCTTGCTCGCGGCGGTCGTGGGGTCGGTTTTCTCGAAGTGGAGCTTTAGGAAATCCTTGCTTGTCTTGTTGACATACGCGAAGACAATATACAGGATGGACGCCATGAAGATGCCGAGGATGCTTATTCTTATGTTGGCGGAGTCTATGAAGTTGTTGGTATAGATGCGCATGGTCGTATCACTCAGATTGAAGATGTCGGCAGCCCAATAGATGGAGAATATCACCGACACCACGCCCATTACCGGCAGGAGTACCGTATAGACAAGCCTATAAGCCCATTTCTGCGTGATGGGTTTGGCCAAGATGCCGTTGCGTTCGGCGTACGCCTTGATGATGCCCTTCAGACAGGTGATGGTCAGGATGCAGGTAAGCTGCATTATCCACCATATCAGCATCTCAACGCTCAACAGGGTGTAGCCTATCCATGAACAGATGGTGGCACCCACGAATACGATGAGCGAAAGATAGGTATAATAGACATCGGTCTTTGGGATGTTGTGACCATGTCGCTTGATGACATTCCACTGCCACAGGGTGCAGGCCAGCAGAACGGGTGGGAAGATAAGATTGGTGAATATGTTGGGAATCAGTACTATGCGGAAGCTGATGATGATGAAGTCGATGACTATCAGAGGAGCATAGATGCGGAAACCGCTCTTTATCTGCTTGGTGCTCAGACGGATAAGCAGCGAGATGAGTATCACGCCCAACAGCCAGGCATATTCTACCAGCAGATTGCAGGCCATAATCAGGAAGTTCTGGTCGGCTGCCAGTCTGATGATGGCCAGCACGATGGCAAAAGTTACTACCGTTGCTGCCATGGTGATACACGTGCGCTTGCCGATAAACGTTTCGTGTGTGGCACTGATGTTGCCTGTCTTCAGCAGACGTGTCACCCTCTGCATGAGGCGTTGTGATTTGAATAGTCGGGTTATCGCTACCCTGAACAGCAGCACGTTGAGCGATATGGAAATGATACCGCCAAACAGGATGATTACCAGCAGACCAAACATAAGCCTGCTGTCCCATTGCGACTTGCGCTTGGCCTGCGGCTTGTATTTCTCCGAGAGCGTTTCGGTTGTCTCGCTCACGTTGGTACTGATATGCCTGAGTATGGTGAAGTAGTTGTCACCGGCATTGTTGAATATGCTGGCCTGTATGTCACCATAACGCTTGATGGCGTAGTCGTTCAGACTGCTCAGCTGTCTCTCAGTGTTGTGATAATACTTGATGTACATACTCATCTGTTCGTTGTTGCTTTTCAGCGTTCTGAGTATGTTGATAGACAGGGTGAGGCAGACATTGCGGTCTATGGCGGCGTGCTCGCTCAGCGTGCGGTCGTTCATCTGGCTCAGTACATTTACCAAGGAGTCAAACCGCGCTATCTCGCTCGTGGAGCGCTGCAGATAGTTTTCAAAGGGAATAACCGACTTCTTGAACGCATGATACATCTCTGTAGCTTCATGACAGGCGTAGGTCAAGTCAAATATATATCCCGACTTCTGCGAGTATAGCATCAGCGAGTTCTGGCTGCACTGGTTGATGATTGAATACATGTTCATAGTCATCTGGTCCTGCTGCTCTTTCAGGTATCCCGTCTGGCGTTCCAGTTCTATTCTGTAGCCAGTGAGCTCCTGACGCAGAATGGCCAGAGTGTGCGACAGGTCCTTTTCCTTTAAGACGGCCATTGAGGGCATTGCCACTGTGAGCAGCAGTAGCAGCATGAATATCTTTGTTTTCATATTATCTCTCTTTATACATGCAAATTTACTCAAAAGAATCGAATTGTGTAAGGATATTTTTATTAATTTTGTACTATTAAACCAAAAATAGGATAGTAATGATAATTATTGCTGATTGCGGAGGTACAAAGAGCGATTGGGCGCTTGTCTGCGACGACAGAACGGTTGTGCGTATGCAGACGGGGGGCATCAATCCCATCCATCAGAGTGAGGATGATATCGTAAAGCAGCTTGATGCTGTGGCTCAAGAGGTTACCCGCAGACGGGCCGCCGTTTCCACGCTCGATATCTACTTCTATGGTGCTGGCTGCAATGCCGTGGGCACAGGCATCGTCAGTGCTATCCTTGCCCGGGTCTTTGCCCCGTTTGCTCCTGGACTCCATGTGTGGTCCGACCTTCTTGGCGCCGCCCGTTCCCTGTGCCAGCACGCCGAGGGTATTGCCTGTATTCTCGGTACCGGCTCCAATTCGTGTCTCTATGATGGCGAGAGCATCGCTGCCAATACCCCTCCTTTGGGTTACATCTTGGGCGACGAAGGCAGTGGGGCTGATTTGGGCAAGCATTTCCTGCACGACTTGCTTAAAGGCCAGCTTCCCGAGCAGCTTCGTGACGAGTTCTACTCCTCTTGCCAGCTTTCCTATCTCCAGGTTATCCAGCGCATCTACCAGCAGCCGCGTGCCAACAGTTTCTTGGCATCTCTTGCTCCGCTTATCCATCGACACCTGGACAATCAGCAGGTGTACGACATGGTTCTTGACCGTTTCCGCTCTTTTGTGCATTACAACCTGAAGCCCTACCGTCGCCCCGACCTTCCCGTGAGTTTTGTGGGCAGCGTGGCATATTATTTCCGTGACCTGTTGGCTGAGGCCATAGAGCGTGAGGGGCTGAAGATGGGTACCGTGGCCCGTACGCCTATGGCAGGATTGCTGCCCTATCACGGGGTGGATGCGGCAGATGTATAGGCATCTCTTTACATCTTCTTTTTCACTGCATATAAGTTGACTTCAAGGTTTGATTTGTGGATTTCAAGGTTTGATTTCATGGCTTCATACTGCGAATTACCTATTTCCAACTTCGCAATTATTCTCAGGCAGGTCAGGGCTATGTATGGCCAGCAGGCTGTGTATGCCACCATCATGGCCGGAAGAGTGAAGATGGGCTTGGGGGAATAAAAAACAATCGCAATGCCCATGGGGATGAACATTGCGATTGGCTGTTGGTATCTAATGGATTAGAACTCAGAGGTAAAGTGGAACTTGATGTGCTCAAAGTCCTGCTGGGCCATTGACAGCACGTAGCCGCTGTCTGCCAAGAACACGTCGCGACCCTCAGAGTCTTTGGCCATATACTGGTATTTGCGCTTCTTGAAGTTCTCATACTCCTTCTCGTCATCGCTTTCTATCCAGCAGGCCTTGTAGAGATGCACGGGCTCCCAACGGCACTTGGCATTGTACTCGTTTTCCAGTCGATACTGGATTACCTCAAACTGCAGCTGACCTACGGTTCCCACAATGCGGCGGTTGTTGAACTGATTGACAAACAACTGGGCCACACCTTCGTCCATGAGCTGCTCCAGACCTTTGTAGAACTGCTTGGACTTCATGGGGTCGTCGTTCTCGATGTATTTGAACAGTTCGGGAGAGAAGCTGGGGAGTCCTCTGAAGTGGATAAGCTCGCCCTCGGTCAGCGTATCGCCTATCTTGAAGATTCCGTTGTCGGGGAGTCCGACGATATCGCCTGGGTAGGCCTCGTCGATGGTCGACTTGCGCTGTGCCATGAACTGCGTAGGTGATGAGAACCTTACGGTCTTGCCCAGACGTACGTGGGTATAGGGCTGGTTGCGCTGGAACTTGCCCGAACAGACCTTGCAGAAGGCGATACACGAACGGTGGTTGGGGTCGATGTTGGCTGTAATCTTGAAGATGAAGCCTGTGAATTTGGGCTCGGTGGGCTCGACCATACGTTCTTCGGCCTTGGTGGGGCGTGGGCTCGGCGCTATCTGTACAAAGCAGTCGAGCAGCTCCTGTACACCAAAGTTGTTTAAGGCACTGCCGAAGAAGACGGGTGCAACATCGCCGCTACGGTAGGTCTCAACATCGAACTCGGGATATACGCCATCGACGAGTTCAAGGTCGTCGCGCAGCTGGCTTGCTTCGCGTTCGCCGACATGCTGGTCGAGTTCGCTGCTGGCCACATCTACGGCAATCTTCTCTGTAACCCTCTGCTTGTTGGGGGTAAACAGGTTGAGCTGCTGCTCGAAGATATTGTATACACCCTTGAATCTCAGTCCCTGGCCGATGGGCCATGACAGTGGGCGCACATGTATCTGCAGTTCCTTCTCCAACTCGTCGAGCAGGTCGAAGGGGTCGCGGCCCTCACGGTCCATCTTGTTGACAAAGATGATAACCGGCGTGTTGCGCATGCGGCACACCTCCATCAGCTTGCGTGTCTGGGTCTCCACACCTTTGGCAGAGTCGACCACGATAATGGCAGAGTCTACGGCTGTAAGCGTGCGGTAGGTATCTTCGGCAAAGTCCTGGTGACCAGGGGTGTCAAGGATATTTACCTTGTAGTCCTGATAGTCAAACTCCATGACCGATGTAGAGACCGAGATTCCTCTCTGCTTCTCTATATCCATCCAGTCTGATGTGGCAGTCTTTCTTATCTTGTTGCTTTTTACAGCTCCAGCCACCTGAATCTGTCCTCCGAAGAGCAGGAACTTCTCTGTCAGCGTGGTCTTACCGGCATCCGGGTGTGAGATGATGGCAAAGGTCCTTCTACGTTCTATTTCGTTCATTCTATTATGTTGTTTGCAGTTTTTTGATACATTCCTCCAGGCTTTCCTCCCAGTAGGGTATGTCTATATTGTAAGTATTCTTAATCTTGGTCTTGTCCAGCACGCTGTAGTGCGGACGGTGGGCTGGGGTGGGGTATTCCTTGGTGTGCAGCGGGCTTACCTTGCATCCCTGGATGCCGGCTATGCGGTGGATGGCTTTGGTAAAGTCGTACCAGCTGATGACTCCCTCGTTGCTGAAGTGGTAGATACCCGGGATGATGCCTTGGTTGATGGCTGTCATGATGGTGGCTGCCAAATCGCGGGCGTAGGTGGGAGTGCCTATCTGGTCGAAGATTACGCCAAGACGGTCTTTGGTCTGTCCCAGTTTAATCATTGTCTTGACAAAATTGTTGCCAAAGGTGGAATAGAGCCAGGCGGTGCGGATAATCATCGTGCGGTGGCAACGGGCCATGCATGCTTCTTCGCCGGCGAGCTTGGTGCGTCCATACACGCTGTCCGGGCAAGTCGTGTCGGTCTCGGTATATGGCGTATGCTTGGTTCCGTCGAATACGTAGTCGGTGGAAATCTGTACCAGGAAACCCTTGCGGCTCTCGATGGCCTCTGCCAGATAGGCAGGAGCCTTGGCATTGAGAAGAGTACAAAGTTCCTCGTTGCTCTCTGCGCGGTCAACAGCGGTGTAGGCTGCACAGTTGACGATTCCGTCTATCTCATGTTCGTTGACAAATGCACTGATGGCCTGTGCATCCGTGATGTCGAGGTCGGCTACATCGGTGTTGAAGAATGTGTGTTGGCTGTTGGCTTGCTGCAGGAGCTGCATTTCGTTGCCCAACTGTCCGTTGCATCCTGTGATAAGTATATTCATAATCAGTCGTCTTCGAATTTGAGTCCTTCGGTATTGTCCTTGATGTAATAGTCTGAAAGCAGACCCACCAGCGTGGTAATCTCCTTGATGGCCTTTTCGGTCTCGGGTGAGATGGCCTTCTTCTGCAGACGCAGCATCATGATGCCATAGAGGGCATCGAGACATGTCTCGATTTCGTTGATATCCTTGTCGCCTTTGTTGCGCAATTCCACAATAAAGGGCAATGCCTTGTAATATGCTGCATTGTAGAAGGAGAATTTGGAAGACTGTAACAAGCGGTGATGGAGGTCGCAAACATCCTTGAGCAACACCTCGTTAATCTGCAAGTGACCGTATTCGCGCTTACCCTCTTCATTCATCATCCTGATGAGATTGCCTATCCAGTCAAGCTCTTCCTCCTTTTGCTCTTCGGTGAAGTCAAACTTGTTGATATACTCCCGTTTGATGACAGGCAACGAACAGCCGTAAACACGGATGAGGTCTTCCATCTGCCACATATACAGAAGATATTCGGCTATCGAATTCTTCCTTAATTCTTTTGCAACAAACATTTTCTCAGTAACTGATTGTATAGAGGTTGAAGACAGTACCGATGAGTACCAGTAAAGAGAAGGCAATCACCAGACTTCCTATTACCTTATTAATTATAAGAATACCATTGTCGTCGAACTTTCCTCTTATCTTGTTTATGAGCCAGGACAGACCAAACCACCATATCAAGGCTCCAATCACAATGCTGATATAGCCCAATGACATTTCGAATGGATGGTTGGGGATAACGAAGGCAAACTGGGCAAATGTACCCATGAAAAGGAATATGATAAGAGGATTGGAAAGGGTTACGAAGAAAGCCGTGATGGCATTGTGTGTCAGAGACCCTTTCTTGGTGCCGCCCCGGTGGATGTTGCGGGTTGGGTTGGCCTTGAAACAATAGATACCGAAGAGCAGCAGTATAGCGCTACCGCTAATCTGAAGCCAGAACTTATTGGTAGGATTGGTTATCAGGTCCATGATAAAACTCATACCAAAGCCCGTTAGCATAGCATAGATGATGTCGCTCATGGCGGCACCTATGCCTGTGACAAATCCATACCAACGCCCTTTGTTGAGGGTGCGCTGGATACACAGGACTCCTACGGGGCCCATAGGCGCCGATGCAATGATACCAATCAGGACTCCTTTGAGTATCATCCCTAATATGTCTATTTGAAACGGAAACGGCATAGCGGATGCAAAGTTAATAAATTAACTTGAAAGAAAACGCTATAACTTGGAAAAATGTCCTCTGAGGCTAAAAAACTGATGCTTTTCTTGTGGTTTTATGGAAAATATATTTACCTTTGTCTATTAGAACAAAATCAATAACTAAAGATAATTATAAAATGGACGTACAGAATGAAATGAAACCGTATGTAATCGGTTTGGACCTGGGTGGAACCAACTCAGTATTTGGAATTGTCGACAGCCGTGGTGATATCAAGGTGACCACAGCTATCAAGACGCAGGCTTATGACGATGTCAACGATTATGTCAAGGCTGCAGTTGAGGCTCTCCAGATCATTATAGATCAGGTGGGTGGTATCGGCAAGATCAAGGCTATGGGTATAGGTGCTCCTAATGGTAACTATTATAATGGTACTATCGAGTTTGCGCCTAACCTGAAGTGGGGTCGCACGGGCGTCGTGCCATTGGCCAAGCTCTTCTCTGATGCTCTGGGTATCCCTGTAGCCCTTACCAATGATGCCAATGCGGCTGCCATCGGCGAGATGACTTACGGTGTGGCTCGCGGTATGAAGAACTTTATCGTTATTACCCTCGGTACTGGCGTTGGCTCGGGTATCGTAGTCAATGGTCAGCTGGTTTATGGCTGTGATGGCTTTGCCGGTGAGCTCGGTCATACCATTGTACGCCTCGACGGTCGTCCTTGCGGTTGTGGTCGTCGCGGCTGTCTGGAGACTTACTGCTCGGCCACAGGTGTTGCTCGTTCTGCACGCGAGTTCTTGGAGACACGCGATGATGAATCGCTGTTGCGTGAGCTCAATCCTGAAGATATCACTTCTCTCGATGTGGCTATTGCCGCTGGCAAGGGTGACAAGTTGGCTAAGGAGATTTTCGACTTCACCGGTGAAATTCTTGGTGAGGCTTGTGCCAACTTTGCTGCATTCTCTTCTCCTGAGGCTTTCATCTTCTTCGGTGGTCTTACCAAGGCTGGCGACCTGCTGATGGATCCTATCGTGAAGAGCTACAACGACCATATCCTCAACATCTTCAAGGGTAAGGCCAAGTTCCTGGTTAGCGGCCTCGATGGTTCTGCTGCCGCCGTTCTTGGAGCTTCTGCTGTAGGATGGGATATCGTGTAATGGAATAAGGGTTGTCATCGTATTGACAACACCCAACATAAAAATAGCCCGGGTTGAAATCTCAACTCGGGCTATTTTTATGATAGGCTGCGTGTCAGTTGACTACAACTTTCTTGCCATTGAGTATGTAGATGCCTTTGGGCAAACCTGTAAGTGCTACCGAACGCTCGACATTGCGGCGCACGGCAATACCGGTGATAGAGTATACCGTTACTCTTGTAGGTTGCCACGTGGTGGGTGTGTCAATGCCGTCGGTCACTGTGCGGCGGTAGAGCATCAGGTCTTTCTGGCTGCCTGTGTAGCAGGCGAAGCGTGGACTGTTGGCATTGAACTGTATCTCGCGTGAGGTCCAGTTGTTATTGGTGATATGGCTGTAACCGGCCTCTACGCTGATAGACCATTTCGTCTTGTTGTCGGATGCTGTAGTAGCGGTGTAGAGCTTATTGTCATTGCTGGTCTGTGAAAGATATACTTTGCCCATGACGTCGTAGATGGTGTAGGCGCCCTTGGTTC
>ULTT01007739.1_pt1 | contig 9687 bp, 8 predicted proteins | sample 1957831 | NCBI WGS metagenome assembly ULTT01 (sample SAMEA4835740, study PRJEB28245) | human gut metagenome | biome: gut microbiome; material: fecal sample | place: Denmark | collected 2008 | reverse complement strand
CCGCCGGTAGGTTTGTTGCGCTCTATAAGGAGACCGTTGTCGCTTGCGTTTGTTATATCCACATGGTAGAAGTGCCAGTAAGAGGATGTCAGTCTGATGCCCTGATACGGGTTGTCGCTATGTTTATGATATGGATGGTCGCAATTGATTACGGCTCTCCCGTCGAGACATACGAGAGAGTTGTAGTTGTCTGCCGTGCCGTTGCGGTCGTTGATATTTATTCGTGCTGTCGGTCGGTATTCTCCCGGTGCGAGATAAATCGTTGTGCCTGGTTCCACCGCCTTGTCGATGGCAAGCTGTATACTTGCAAGCGGCGATTCTGCAGACTGTCCGTCGTTAGCATCACTACCTGTCGGTGAGACATAAATCTTGGGACCTGTGCCAAGACCCGGTGTAGCTATGGGCTGGTCGCCGGTCATATAGTTGAGTCCCGGCGTCTGGTCGTTTGGATTGTCGGGGTTGTCGGGCGACTCCCCTCCTCCACCGCCAATGACTTCTTCGTCGCCAACGGCAAGACTATAGAAATACATTCCTCCGGTGATGCCTATAACGACGTCGCCGTCAGCTATTACTTTTCCGTTTCCTGTCTGATGTTCCTTGCCTGTAGTTGAGGGGAACGTGCCTTCGAGGTTTGTCAGGGTGAGCGAACGGTTGGCGGATTTGTTGGATGTCATGTATTCCACCTGCACCATATCACCCGCCTTACAGTCGGGAATGACAAACGAAGTGGCGTCGCCAAGCCATAGGGCTGCGGTCTTTCCTCCAAGGCGTACATTACCATCCGAATGTGCTGTAATGGTGAAGAGGAGATTCTGTGTCGTGGCAAGTTCCTTGCCATTGGCTGTCAATGGTGCTTTGTCGAGAGCCTGCACATAGCAATAGCGTGATTTACTGTCGGTTTTCCAATTGGAATCAGCGGTAATGTTGCTTACGTCTTCTGCTGCAACTGAGGTCAGATTCCATCTCTGTACAGTCTTTTCTTCGTCTTGCGCAAAGGCGGAAGTGGCGCAAGCCACCATTGCTACCGCAATAGATAAAAATTGCTTCATTTTTGATTAATTGTTTTGTTAGTAGTTATTATTGTTTTGCGTGTCCTTGACATACTGTCAGTATACATGTCGACTGGTATTAGGCTTTAGCACTGCAAATATAACAATTTATCAAAAAACGAAGCTATATTGTAAGTATATTTCTTAACGTAAACGTTTTCAGACTTATCTTTCGATTATTTTTTCAACAAACTGAATATCTTTTTTCCTTTGGCGTAATATTTCCAAAGGATAGAGAAGTCGAATATTCCGTTGATACAGCCCACGGGCACAAGTCTTGTTTCCTGTATATGTCGACGGTCTGCTGTGAAGTCTTTTTTCCACTTGCTGAAGTCGCGACGCGCCTTGACAACGGCTTTGAAGTCGCCAAGGCTACGCCCGAGAACGAGCATCTGGAACGCCGCAAGATAGTCAAGGAAGAAGCGGACACGCATGACATGCGACAGTTCCTGGTCCGAAAGGTTCTTGTAGAGCATGGTGAGATTGTTTCGGAAATTAAGGTAGGTCTTCATAGGATTACCTTTCGGAAGGGTACCTCCACCTACATGATACACCACGCTATCGGGAATGCAGAAGCCGGACCTGCCTGCAAGCCGGAGCCTCCAGCAGAGGTCTATCTCCTCGTTGTGGGCAAAGAACCTGCCGTCAAGTCCTCCTGCCTTCCAATAATCCACGGCACGTATCATCAGACAAGCTCCCGTTGCCCATAACACCTCTGCCGGATAGTCGTATTGTCCGTTGTCATCCTCTACCGTGTCGAAGATACGTCCGCGGCAGAACGGATAGCCGTATTTATCAAGATAGCCTCCTGCTGCCCCAGCATACTCAAAGGCGTTCTTGTCTTGCTCCGACAAGAGCTTGGGCTGGCAGAATGCCACTTCGGAATGGTTGTCCATGAATTCCAGAAGCGGGATGAGCCAATGATGGGTAACTTCCACATCGCTGTTCAGGAGAACAAACAGTTCGGCATCTATCTGTTCGAGTGCTTTGTTGTAACCTTCGGCAAAGCCCCAGTTCTTTTCCAGCTGTATGATACGCACCTGTGGGAAATGCTCCCGCAGCATCAGTATCGAACCATCGGTGGAGGCGTTGTCGGCTACATAGACCACTCCGCCGTCTTCCAATGAATACTCCAGCACCGAGGGAAGATACTCTTTCAGCATCTTCTCGCCATTCCAGTTAAGTATTACTATCGCTACCTTATCCATCTTCCTTCTTCATGATTAGTTATATAATCTCACACTTCAAAGCTGTCTTGTCATGATTGAAATCACCAAGACGAACACGTATCAACTGGTTGTCGAGTTCGTCTGACGACTGCGCAGCCGGCAGCTCCACACGGATATAGTTTTTGGTAAAGCCGTGCATAGCCTTGCCACGTGTGGCTTTCTCAAAAAGGACTTCCGCCTCCGTACCTATATATTTAGCATAGAAAGTCTGTGTCTTGACATCCGACATCTCTATCAGACGCTTGCTGCGAAGCTTCTTGTCCTTATCGGAAACAACATACGGAATACGTAATGCTGCTGTGCCGGGACGTTCCGAATATGGGAAGACATGCAAATGGGTGACGTCAAGGGAATTAAGGAAATCATATGTCTCCTCAAAAAACTCTGGTGTCTCACCTCTCGTTCCTACCATAACGTCTACTCCGATAAAGGCATCAGGCATGTATTCCTTTATCAAATTTATCTTATGGGCAAAGAGGGCTGAGTCATAACGACGGTGCATCAACTTAAGGACTGCATCCGAACCACTCTGCAAAGGAATATGGAAATGAGGCATGAAAGCACGGCTATGGGCACAATATTCTATAAGCTCGTCGGAAAGGAGGTCTGGCTCCAGACTGCTTATACGATAGCGTTTTATCTCTTCCACCTGGTCGAGAGCCTTCACGAGGTCGACGAAGCTTTCGTGGGTCGTCGCACCAAAGTCTCCGATATTCACCCCTGTGAGGACTATCTCCTTACCTCCCTCTGCCGCCGCCTGACGTGCCTGCTCTACAAGCGAATCTATGGAAGGGTTGCGGCTGAAGCCACGCGCAAAAGGTATGGTGCAATAGGTACAGAAGTAATCGCAACCGTCTTGTACCTTAAGGAAATAACGGGTTCGGTTGCCACGAGAGCAACTCGGAGCAAAGGTCTTTATGTCTTTTGTCTTTACCGAATAGTGCTTATGGAGCGACTTGTCGGAAACCGCATCATCAGAATCCGGTTGAGCCGTGGTCCAAGCATCGGAAAGATACTGTATGAGATTGGCTTTCTCATTTGCACCAAGCACAAGGTCTACACCCTCTATCTTGCTTATCGTCTCTGCCTCAAGCTGGGCATAGCAACCTGTCACTACAACGAAAGCCCCAGGATGCTGGCGCACCATGCGGTGGATGGCCTGACGACACTTATGGTCGGCAACCTCAGTAACGGAACATGTATTTATCAAACATATATCGGCTTTATCACCTTCTTCCGCTGTGCTCACGCCCATGTCCTGAAGAAGTCTGCCAAACGTAGAGGTTTCAGAGAAATTCAATTTGCAGCCAAGTGTGAAATATGCGGCTTTCTTTCCCTGGAATACTGAAGAGTCTATCATATTATCTTTTATTTTGTTTCTTAGAGAAGCCTTTCGTCTGATTAGAGAAGCTTACGCCCGACGAGTTTGTTTTTACACCTTATTATATATATAGCACGTATTCATTATATATATAAAGATGCCTTCTCATGCTGCAAAGGTAGTGCAAATCGGACGGATAGCAAAAAAAAATCATTTTTTTTATATTCATAGATGCTCCTTATTCTATTTTCTGACAATGGAAAGCCACAAACATCAACAATCATAAGCATCCATTATATCAAAAAAAAAGGCTTTGTAAAGGCACACAATAACACGTTTACTTTATTTAACATTACAACAAACTTTGTATCTTATTGATATATAGCAAGTTATAAAAATGTTACAAAACAAGGGCAAAAAAAACACTAAAAAAGAGAACAACGTATCAGAAAATTACTTACCTTTGCAACGTTTTAATAAACAAATGATTGTTTTACAGATTTAAAAAGCAAAGAAAATGAAAAAATTGGTTTTAATGTTCGTAGCTATTGCAGCTATCTCTTTCGCATCATGTGGTAACAAGACAGAGCAGTCTAACGCTGCTGATTCTGACACTGTAGCTGTTGATTCAACTGTTGATTCACTTGCTAACGATTCTTCAGCTGTTAATGACTCTGTTAAGTAATTTTGTGAAAGCGAACTTAAAAAGAGAAAGTAAGTCGTGGGACTCAGTCCTGCGACTTTTTTTGTTTATATACACCAAGCATATTCAAAACTACAGAATGACCTTGCAAGTTGATTTTGAACAAAAAAACGAGTAGACAAGTAGATTAGCCTTACTCTTTCGAGAAGGCAGTCTTCCTTGTCTACTCATCTATTCCGAAACCAACAAGCAGATCCTAATGACCGATTTGGTTTAATCAATACACACGTGGACCAAAGATTGTTGTACCTACTCTGACCATTGTACTACGACACTCTACTGCTATCTTATAGTCATGACTCATTCCCCATGACCGCTCACAGAAAGCATCATCATCCGCAAAGTATTCAGCCTTCACCTCATCAAAGAAATCGGCAGCCTCCATAAACTCCTTGCGTATCTGCTGTTCATCATCAGTATTTGAAGCCATCATCATTATACCGCAAATCTGAACATTATGCAGCTCTCGCCATTCTCCTTCCGCAAGAAGCTGACGACAGGCATTCGGAGTAAGACCATATTTCGTTGCCTCCTGAGCTATATGAAGCTCAAGGAGCACCTTTATCACCCTATCATGCTTGGCTGCCTGCTTGTTTATCTCCTTAAGGAGTTTTAACGAATCAACAGCCTCAACCATATCAATATACGGGGCGATATATTTAACCTTATTAGTCTGCAGATGACCAATAAAATGCCATTTAATGTCCTTTGGCAGTGCTTCCTGCTTCAATTTCAATTCCTGTTCATGACTCTCTCCAAAGATACGCTGCCCCTCGTCATAGGCTGCCTGCAGATATTCATTGGGATGAAACTTGCTTACAGCAACAAGACGCACGCCTTCAGGAAGATTACCTAACACGTCATGAAGATTTTTCGCAACATCGTAATTCATAACTCCTCCATTTTTGTCTTATTATTCTGCCGGCGCAGCATCCTCCGTTGGAGTATCGTTCTGCTCATACTCCGGCACATCGTCCTGCTCCACCTTCTTTGTTTTCATATCCGCACCATGCTCAAACACGTCCATTATCTGCGTTTCGGCAACAGAAGCGATTGAATAGTCAATCATCGTCTTGCCCATCACCTCGTCTATATTGCGAACCGCACCATTGAACGTAGCGGCATGAACAAGATAATTTATATTGCTACGCTTCTCTTTCTCCGTTTTCTCGTCGATGGTGATAAACTGCAGTTTTGCTTTATACCAACGGTCTGCAGCCGGTTCATCACTGAAGAAGATTTCACCGTAGGGGGCTTTCTTAATGTCGCGCACCTCAAATTCCCCACTTATATAAGACGACATTTCTTCTATGATTGCCGACTCTGCCTCTGTAAAGGTCAGTGCGTCAACGACATAAAGTTCTGTCACCTTCTTCTGCATTCCGTCTTCCATCATCTTTTCATAACGGATCTTACACTCAAACCATGTTGTTGTTCTTGTTCTCATCATTTATATTATAATTATTTTTTTGATATTTCTTTTCTTGATTTTTATCTTTGATATTATCTTTATCTACATGACATTGGAGCATCTGCCTTATCTGCATCCCTCTTATTCTCTTATGACAGCAGCAGACCCAAAGACACCGTCAGTCCATAAACGAACATATTGCGAGCCGTATCAGCAAGCACAAGGTTCAACTGCCGCCCCTTGCCTATCTTCACCATACGGCGGTATGTGGCTATATGCATTATCATATAAACAGTCGGCAGCAGCGGTGTCCAATATTGCCCATAAACAGCAAACACCACTCCCATCAAGGAAGCTATAATGCCAAGCCACAGATAAAGGAGTCTGCCATTATCCGCACCTATCATTACTATCAGCGTCTTCTTCCCTGCACGGCGGTCATTGTCAATATCCCTGTAGTTGTTTACCACGAGCAATGTGTCTATAACCAGTCCACATGCCAACGAAGCGAGGAATACCATCCATGTACATGTGGCTGTCTGTAAATAATACGTTGCGCAGACAGGCACGATGCCAAAGAACACAAGTACGAGCAGATCGCCAAACCCGTGTGAAGCAAGAAGTGTAGTATAAAGGAAACAGAAAACCACGCACAATGCACCTACAAGTATCATCTCCATACCACCATAAAGAACCAACGGCAGACCAACCATACATGCCAACGCCGTGGTAATAATTATTCCCCAACGCATCTTACCTATTTCTATCCATCCCATCGCACAGGCACGGGCTGGTCCAAGACGTTGTTCATCATCCTTGCCACTAACGAAATCAAAATAGTCGTTTACAAAATTGGCATCAATCTGCATTATAAAGGCAAAAAGGACACACAAAACCGCCGGCAACAGCTTAAAGTCTTCAGCACCGACAGCAGTCCATGCCAACGACAATCCTATCATCACAGGAACCGATGCCCCGGTAAGAGTCTTCGGGCGAGAAGCCAAGACCCATGCCTTTAATGAGTTTTTACTTATATCCTTATTATCCATTTCCCTATGCCTTAATTTGTTAAACAACCTCTTAATGACCTATCACACCTGCATAAATGCCAACATATCAATGAATATTGATTGTCGAACAGCGTTTAATAAGTCAACGACTTGCAAAAATAAACATTTAATCGTATATTTGCAAGAATTAAGAACTACTTTTAGATGATTGACAAGAATGTAAGTTTGGATTTAATGGAATTTATCGAGACTGAGATTCTGCCTCGATATGCCAACTTTGATCAGGCCCACCGGCTAAGTCATGTTAATAACGTCATCAAGCAATCGCTCGATCTGGCACGCAAGATTGGTGCAGACATCAACATGGCATACACCATTGCAGCATACCATGATCTGGGACTGGAAGGGCCGAGAGCAATACATCATGTTACGAGCGGAAAGATTCTGCTTGCAGACAACAGGCTACGACGATGGTTCTCCACCGAAAAGATTAAAATAATGAAAGAAGCGGTGGAAGACCATAGGGCGTCAGCATCACATGCTCCAAGAAGCATCTACGGGAAAATTGTTGCTGAAGCGGACAGGGAACTCGACCCGATGGTTGTTTTCAAAAGAACCATACTTTATGGAAAGGATCACTATTCTGAAATGTCAAAGGAGCAACAGTGGAAACGCTTCACAGAACATCTTAAGGATAAATACTCCAATACCGGATACATAAAACTATGGATTCCGGGAAGCAGCAACGAAAAGAAGCTGAAAGAGATAAGGGATTATATCAACAATCCGGTGAAACTGAGAGAAATCTTCGACCAGATGTTTGAGGAGACTAAAGAAGAACAATAACAGAACCACCATAAAACAAACACCAATTACACAATGAGAAAAGAACTATTGATCGGCTTACTGTTGACTGCCATGTCAGCAGGCGCCGTAAAGATGAAACCAGGTGTCGCCACTATTAAGCAAAGCGACGGTACAACTCTTACCGTCAGAGCGTATGGCGACGAAGACCTCAGTTATTTTGTTGCGACAGACGGCACTCTACTTTATCAAGTAGGAACGGATTTCTATATTGCCGATGTCGCAGCTAACGGAACTCTTGTGCCGACAAAGATTCTCGCACACGACCCTCTGATGCGCTCTGCACAGGAAAAGAAGATGGCAAGCATGCAAAACAAGCAATTATTCTACAATAATATAGGCTTGCAGGCAAAAGCCAACAAAATAAGACGTGAGCCAATGGCTGAAAACAGTACATTGCTGCCACACTTGGGAAAACAAAAGATTCCTGTCATACTTGTAGAATTCAACGATGTGGCTTTTACCATAAATAACCCCAAAGAGACCTTCAACAAATATCTCAACGGCAAGGACCTGTTCAACAAGACTAACGACCCGGAGATGGGATATTTCACAGCCTCAGGCAGCTTCGTCGGAAACTATGGAAGCGTGGCACGATACTTCAATGACATGAGCTTCGGTAAGTTCCAACCAGAATTTGACGTTTACGGTCCGGTAAAGCTCAACAACAATCTCGCATACTACGGTGCCGGATATTCTTCACAAGAGAACATGACTGGACTACTCAGTGATGCATGTACGGCTGTTGACGACGAGGTTGACTTCAAGCAATACGACAGCAACAACGATGGCAATGTAGATCTTGTATATATCATATATGCCGGATTCTCACAGAGTATTGCCGGAAACTCAACAGACTGCATACATCCTAAGTCTGGAACTTTATCCATCGACAAGACTTTCGACGGACTTAACGTGGTGCGCTATGGAGTGAACAACGAACTGAACGGAACTCCTGCCGACCAGGCAAACGGAGCTTTAATCAATGGCATCGGACTTTTCTGTCATGAGTTCTCACATTGTATGGGACTGCCTGACTTATACCCTACATCAGGAAGCATGGCTGAGAAGATGATAAACCAGAATATGGACTACTGGAGCCTGATGGATGCCGGAGAATACACATACAACGGATACCGACCTACCGAATATACGGCATGGGAAAGGGAACGTCTGGAATGGATGGACATCGAGACCCTCTCCGAACCTGCCGACGTAGAACTGAACACTCTTGCCAACAACGGCAAGGCATACAGAATCATCAACGACAATGACAAGTCGGGACATGAATACTATATCGTGGAGAACGTACAGAAGAAGGGCTGGAACAAATCTCTTTTCGGAAGCGGAATGATGATTACCCATGTTGACTACGACGACTATATGTTCTCTCTCGGCGGCTGCAAGGTGAACAGTACTCCTGCTCATCCAAGAATGACGCTGATGGCAGCCGACGGTATGCTCATACCGGAATATTACATTGGAGAGACTATAACCGAAAGTTCTGACGAGACTCTGAAAGGACACAACGCAGCCTTTGTAGCCAAATACAACGGCACGATTTTCGACAACAAGGCATACAAGGCAGAGGCTGCCGGTGACCTATATCCTGGTACTTCCAATAAAACGGAACTTACCGACACATCCTCACCTATGAATGCATGGACCTATACCGGCGGTACAATGAACAAGCCTATCACAGATATTGCAATGGACACCGAGACGGGCACCATATCATTCAAATTCATGGGAGGAAAGACCGACGGCATCGAGAATATTACCAACAAGGACTCTAAAGACTCAAGGATATTCTCTATCAGCGGAGTATATATGGGCAATGAACTGAGCACCCTGCCAAATGGTCTTTATATTAAAGAAGGAAAGAAAATAATAAAGAACTAAATCCGTCCTGATAAATAATAATACCCGAATAAAATCCTTTAGTTTGATTTTATTCGGGTATTGTTTTTTATACTCTTACCACAGCCATAAAGCCATAATCAGTTCATAAACTTCAAACAATCAGTATACTTATATCAGATACTCTGACTGTAGACTTCTATCAGATTCTGAACTTCAAGCACTCACTGATCTTCTGCA
>ULTT01033544.1_pt1 | contig 9696 bp, 9 predicted proteins | sample 1957831 | NCBI WGS metagenome assembly ULTT01 (sample SAMEA4835740, study PRJEB28245) | human gut metagenome | biome: gut microbiome; material: fecal sample | place: Denmark | collected 2008 | reverse complement strand
GCATCTTCCCCTCAAGCTCCGCAAGGGGAAGACAATTGGGTGCGTCCTAAAACTCAGCACCGCACTAACGCTACGCGAGGCAACCACGGTTTCCTCTGCACCCTCGACACCGGGCAACCAGAGATATGCGTATCAGTGCAAACTCAATGCGCCTCTAAAAAAGCGCGAGGCAACTACGGTTTCCTCCGCAGTCTCGACACCGGGATACCGCAATATGCGTATCCGTAGGTGCGGCAATGCGCCTCTAAAAAGAAGGTATGGATAACAGTGGACAGTTTTAAAAGCGGCGCGATAAGCGTCGGAAAATATTTCAGAACATTTTATCGTTGGGTGCTGCTGTCGGTGGTGACGGGGCTTGTGTGCGGACTGGTCGGGTCCGCGTTCCACCTGACGGTCGATTTTGCAACATCGTTCAGGGCGCAGCACCAGTGGCTGGTGTTCCTGCTGCCGATCGGCGGTCTTGCGATCGCGCTGATCTATAGGGTGAGCAAGATGGAGGGCGAGGGCACAAACAACATTATCGACTCGATCCACGACGGTGAGAAGGTCCCCATCATGCTCGTGCCTGTCATTTTCGTTTCAACTGCGATCACTCATCTCGTCGGCGGCTCGGCCGGCCGCGAGGGCGCGGCACTTCAAATAGGCGGCGGCATAGGCTACCGCGTCGGGCGGCTGCTGAAGCTTGATGACAAGGACATGCGCCTTGTCACGCTTTGCGGCATGAGCGCGGTGTTCGCTGCGCTGTTCGGAACACCTCTGACCGCAACAATATTCGCGCTTGAGGTCATATCGGTTGGCATCCTGCATTACTCGGGGCTGATCCCATGCCTCGTCGCGTCGGTGACGGCGTACGGCGTGTCGCTGCTGTTCGGCATTGCACCAATGCGCTACTCTGTCGCGCTCGCGCCGCTGGAGTTCGGGCTGCTGCTGCGCGTGTGCGTCCTCGCCGTCGTGTGTGCGCTGGTCAGCATCGTGTTCTGCGTGGCGATGCACAAAACCGAGCAATTTGCGGCCAAAACCGTCAAAAATATATATCTGCGCCCATTTTTGGGCGGCGTTATCGTCATCGCGCTTACGCTCATCGTCGGCGACGAGAGCTACAACGGCATCGGCACCGACATCATCGCCTCCGCCCTCGGCGAGGGCAAGGCTCCGACTTGGGGCTTTCTGTGGAAGATAGCTTTCACCGCCGTTACCATCGGCTTCGGCTTCAAGGGCGGCGAGATAGTGCCGACGATGTTCATCGGTGCGGTCCTCGGCTGCACGGTCGGGCCGCTGCTTGGCATACCGGCGCAGTTCGCGTCGGCAATCGCGCTCGTCGCGGTGTTCTGCGGCGCGGTAAACTGCCCGATAGCGTCGATCATCCTGTCGGTCGAGCTGTTCGGCTCGGGCGAGCTGCTGTACTTCGCGCTTGCCTGCGGCATATCGTACATGCTCTCGGGCTACTTCGGCCTTTACAGCAGTCAGAAAATCATGTACTCAAAAACACGCGCAGAGTTCATAAACCGCTACGCGAAATAGAAAAAACCGCCTAATCTTAGGCCGGTTGACACAAGAAAACATACGGTTTTGAAGCGATCTTTTTCGCCCCTGCGGCGTCCAAAGCCTTGAGAATACGTCAGTATGCTCAGCGACTTTGTCCTTGCAGGAACAAAAAATCTCAGCTTCAAAACTGCGCAGCACCAAAAATGACGGAGCAAGTGCGAGGTCGAGGCGCGGCGTGCAGGCATACTTTGTGTATACCAAGCCGTCGCAACATAGACATTCGTGCTTGCTCCGCCTTTTTTGGCGTGTGTCTTCTTATGTCAGCCGGCCTTTAGGCGGTTTTTTCATTACTGATGCTTCACTGTTTTTGCCCATTCCGGCTCCTTGAAGCCGACCAGAACGAAGTCGTCGGCGATGAGCATCGGGCGCTTTACGAGCATTCCGTCCGTTGCGAGCAGGGCGTACATCTCGTCCTCGGTCATGCCGGGGAGCTTATCCTTCAGTCCCTGCTCCTTAAGCTGACGAGAGTCGAACACATATCGGTTTTGACGGGCAGATTTCCGCCCACGCTGCGTTAAAGCTCTTGACAATACGACAGTATTCTCTTCGCGCTTTGCCTTGCCTGAGCAAAAATCTGCTCCGGCAAAACTGCAAAGCATCTGTCAGCTGTGCTTTTCGAGATATTTTCGGTTTTCTTTGGTGCAGGTGGGCTGGCGCCCATCAAGACAAAAAAGGCGAAAATAGCCGAAAGGGCGCGCTGACAGGCGATACGAGTTCGGCTCTCGTCAGCTTATACAGCAGACCGCTTGTGTTGAAAAACTTTTTCAGCGGCAAGCCGCTGAGACTATGCCACGCGCGCAGCTCGGCCTCGGTGGGCTTATCGTCCTTGATGTTCCGAAGCTCGTAGGAAACTCCGTTTGCGTCAAGCCATTTCTGCGCCTTCTGGCAGGTGCTGCATTTGGGGTAGCAAAGAAAAATCATGTTATCGATCTCCTATATAAGTAAATCGCCGATACGTCCTGCCGTCGCGCTCGACAAGCTCGTTCCACATGCTCGCCGGGCGCACCCAGATGCCATATTCGCCGTACAGCGCCTGATACACCACCATCGGCTCGAGCGTTTCGCTGTGCTTTGCGACGTACAAAACGCGATATTCGTTGCCCTTAAAATGCCGGTAGCGGCCGGTTTTTATCTCTTCCACAACAAATTCCCTCAGTTCAAGATCTCAAACTCCATGTCCGTTTTCAGCGGATAGGCTATGAGCGCCGAGCCGTCAAGCTCCTCGCGGTTCATGTCAACGCCGACTATACTGTGATCATCATAGGTTTTATAGTAATAAATGCCCTTATCGGCGTTGCAGCACGAGGTGTAGATGGATATCTCGTACTTTCCGTCCGCCAGTCGGCAGCAGCCGCGCTGCTGATCGACCGAACCGAGAATGTGGAAAAACTGGCTGACGCTCGACTTCTCGTCGTCATCTGACAGCGAGTTCATTTTGGTGAAAGCAACGCGCACGAATCTGGACGCAGACGACAGGTCGCCGGGCAGGCCGATAGCACCCATTCCGCGGCTGTAAGCGTTCAGCTCAAGCTGCTCGGAAAATCGGTTTTCCGGATTATCGACGGACAGACCCCTATAGTTATTAAGATTAAACAGCTGGATCGGGAACGGCGGATTGTTCGTCAAAACGCCAACGGGATTATCATAGACGAAGATCCCGTCGCTGACGCTTTCGAGCGTAATCGAACCGCTTCTGTCCGAAATGATCCAGTGCAGCTGCGCCGTGGGCAGATTCGGAGCAAACGGCTCGGCGGTGAGGTTTATCCGGGCAAGCAGAGCCTTTGCCTCGCTCACCGACGCGCACCGGGCCATGATCCACGGTATCAGCTCCCACTGGGCAAGGTTGTCCTTCCCCTCACGGCACTCGCGGTAATGCGCGTTGCCGACGAAATTCAGCCCGGCAATGCACAGCCCCTTTTCGTTCACCGCGTCGTAATACAGCGGATAGTTATCCGCGACATGCGCCATGCCGATGAAGGCAAAATGCCGCTCCGTTACGCCCATGTGGCGAAATTCAAGCCTGAAATTTCTCGGCGTGACGGTGACCGTTTCGCCGTAGGAAAATTCGTAGTCGAGCGTGCGGCCGAAATAAAAATCTTCTGTTTTATAAGTTGCTGCTGTACACATATTTTTCACCTCATTCTACATCCATGCTCGATCAGCTGCTCGGATGAGTTCCTCCGGTCTATTATATTTCACCTTAGCGTAAATGTCCATCGTAATCTTGCCGCTTTGATCTCCGGCTAAATACCGTACCGCGCTGACTCGGAGCAGAAAATTCAATAACCGAAAAAATTATCCCACAGGTACTGCGCAGACTCGGCACCTGTGGGATAAGATGGATCTGATCTGAGGGGCTTAGAATGACGGAAGAAGAAAAACTGGACGTAGGACTTCCTTACGATTTCTGTGAGTCGGGCTGTAAGCTACGGAAAAACCGCACGGTTTATTCCGTTGTTTCCGGTCGGACGACAAAGGACTTTGGCGCATTCATGTTACGCGAAACACTATGGTTTCCTCCGCAATTTCCGGTCGGGCTACCAGAGATATATGTATCCGCAGCCGCCTCAATTCGCCAACGAAAAATAGGTGCCGCCGAGGGCGAGGAGCTCTTCGTGATTGCCCTGCTCGGCGATGCGGCCGTGCTCGATGACGGCGATGCTGTCGGCATTGCGAATGGTTGACAGGCGGTGGGCGATGACGATGCTCGTGCGTCCGACGCACAGCCGGTCGAGCGAGGCCTGAATGCGGCGCTCGGTGACGGTGTCCAGTGCGCTGGTCGCCTCGTCTAAGATGAGCACAGGCGGATTTTTCAAAAATACGCGCGCAATGGATATTCGCTGCTTCTGGCCGCCGGAGAGCATCACGCCGCGCTCGCCGATATAGCTGTCATAGCCGTCGGGCATCTGCATGATCTCGTCGTGCAGCTCGGCAAGGCGCGCAGCCTCGACTATCTCCTCGTCGGTCGCGTCCGGGCGGCCGTAGCGGATGTTCTCGCGCACTGTCCCGGCAAACATGTAAACATCCTGCTGGATGATGCCGATGTTGCGCCGAAGCGAGGCCTGAGTTATATCGCGAACATCCGTTCCGTCAACGGTGACGCTGCCGTCGGACACGTCATAAAACCGCATGATCAGCTGGCTGATCGTGGTCTTGCCGCCGCCGGACGGGCCTATGAGCGCGAGCGTTTTGCCTGCCTCGGCGCGCAGCGAAACGTGGTGCAGCACCTCGGCGCTGTCGTAGGTGAAGCTCACGTCGTTGAGCGCGATATCGCCGCGGATGCGGCCGATATCAACTGCGTCCGGGGCATCGACGATCTCCGGCTCGGTGCGCATGATCTCCAGAAAGCGCTCGAAGCCGGCGGCACCCTGCATGTAGATCTCGGCAAACTGCGCGAGCTTGCGCACGGGGTTGATGAAGGTCGAAACGTACAGCGTGAAGGTTATGAGGTCTATGTAGCTGAAGCGGCCGTTCATGATAAGCACGCCGCCGACGGCAATGACCACGACGGGCATGATGCCGGTCGTGAACTCCATGCCGCTCATGAACGCGCCCATGGTTTTGTAGTATTCCTTTTTCGCGCCGCGGTACATGTCGTTTGCCGCGTCGAATTTCTGCTTTTCAAGCTCCTCGTTGGCAAATGCCTTGGCCGTGCGCACGCCGGAAACGCCGTTTTCAAGCGCGGAGTAGATGACGCCCATCTTGCGCTTGACCTCCATGTTCGCGTCCTTCATCTTCACGCGGCACTTGAGCGTGAACCACAGGCACAGCGGCAGCAGCACCGCAAGAACGAGCGTCAGCTGCCAGTTTATCGTGAACATGATGAGCATTGAGCCGACGATCGTCAGCGCGCAGATGATGATGTTTTCCGGGCCGTGGTGGGCAAGCTCGGTGATCTCGAACAGATCGCCCGTGAGCCGGCTCACAAGCGTGCCGGTGCGGTTTTTGTCATAAAAGCCGAATGACAGCGCCTGCATGTGGCTGTACAGATCCTCGCGCATGCGCGATTCAATGTTGACACCCATGCGGTGGCCGAGCACGGTGATGACATAGTACAGCGCCGCCTTGAGCACATACGCCGCCGCAAGGATCGCCATAACGATGAAAAACGTCTTGTACATGCTCTGCGGCAGATAGGTCTGCATGCTGTTTTTCGACACATACGGAAATGCAAGGTCTATCGCCGCGACCAGCACCGCGCAGATCGTGTCGATTATAAACAGCTTTTTCTCACGCACTATGTACGCGACGAATATTTCAAACGGTTTTTTATTCTTAAAATCCATTTTCAGTGGCGAATTAACGCCGCTCCTTATACATTTATTGCGTGAACCCGGTATTGAGACGATGGTGGAAACCATGCTGTTTCGCTTTTTTAGAGGCGCTTTGACGCAGCTACGGATACGGTGATTGCGGTGTCCCGGTGTCGAAGTTACCGACAAAACCGTGAAACTCTCGCGCTACGCAAGGTTGTGCTATATTAGTGCAAAACTTCGTCTGCACCCTTGTAGGGAACGGATTTATCCGTTCCGTTTTTTTAGAGGCGAACCGACTCCGTTTTTTGCTTTTTTTGCGCTTGCCCGGTTCGGAACAATGGTGGAAACCGCGTGTGCCTCGCATCCCGGGAGTCTGTGCTATATTGGTGCAAAATCTATGCCTGCACCCATAGGGGCGAGCATTGCTCGCCCGTTTTTAATAATGTTTTTGCCTGACGGGAAATGATTTAATAACACCTCATCTGCCGCAAGCGGCATCTTCCCCTCAAGCTCCGCAAGGGGAAGACATTTAGAGGCGTTTTTACATTGTACCGATACATTTATTGCGGTGTCACGACCGGAAACTGCCGGCTAAACCATCGCACACGGAACGGATAAATCCGTTCCCTACAAGCGACCTTTGGCCGCAGCGGAGAGCTAATAGCTGTTAGTTAATAGTTTTTTTATTCAACCCCTCGGCAGCAAGCTGCCTGCTCCCCTTGACAGCGGAGCCAATGAGGTGCGGCGCAAATTTTGCACTAATATAGCACAACCTTGCGTAGCGCGGCAGTTTCACGGTTTTATCGGTAGTCTCGACACCGGGCCACCAGAGATAAATGTATCCGTAGGTGCGTCAATGCGCCTCTAAAAATGCGCCTCTAAAAGAATGTGGCGACGGGCTGCTCGGGGACTTCACAGGGCGAGTCCTCGATGAAGGTGAGCACGGGGCCTTTTTTGCCGTAGGCGCGGCTGAACTTGAAGTTGATGCGCGCGGTGAGCACATGCCAGGAGTCGCCGACGATGTTTTCGGAATCCTCCCACTGGCAGATAAGGCCCGCAAATTGGATATCTTCGGCGCAGCAGGTCATAACGTGGCGGCCGACTATGAAGTTTCCGGCCGGGACCTTTTTGCGCTTTAAATAGCGGCATTTGAAGCGAACGACCTTGTTTTCGTACTTTTTCGGCTCCTCGGACATATCGCGATACCACACGGCATAGTCGTCGTCACCGATCTCGACGATGGGCGCGTCAAGGTCGAACGGCAGGGGATCTTCGATCTCGTCGTACTTGACGGTGCCGTCGGCGTACTCATAGGCGATGTCGCTGCGGCGCGAGGCGGCGCGAACGAGCTTGTGCAGCTCCATCTTGTCGATGGAATCGTCATAGCGGTTGAAAACCGTCAGCTCTGCGCTTTTGAGCTTATCGTAAACGAGGTTGCGCATATTGGCGTTGTAGCTGAGGATGCTGCGCGCATCGGCGAAGAAAAACTCCTGATACACCATCCACATCTCGGGCAGCGCCTGATACAGATCGTCGAGCATCCACATGCCGTTGTACTCGATGACGCATCTCTCGCAGTCGTGCTCGTCGAGCCACTTGCGCAGATTGGCGCGTGTAAGCTCGGACTGCTCCTCGATATTGACCATGAAAACGTTAGGCGCGGAGAACTTGTCGGGCGCGTACTCCTCCTCGCCCTCCTCGCAGACGATCAGCAGCGTTCTCTCGCCGCTGTTGAAGCGCTTGTCCTCAAGCGTTTCCTGAATGAACTTGGTTTTTCCGCTCTCGAGAAAGCCCGTGAACAGAAAAACGGGAACCTCTTTAACCTTACTCAATGCCGAACAACTCCTTGATACCCTGCTCGTTTATCTTCGAGCCGATGACGCACACACGGCCGGTGACGGCAGCGCCGCCGCGGCGGATGTCCGCCTCGCCGGGAACGTAGTCGAAATAGATCCACTGACCGTCGGTCGAATCGACAAAGCCCTTGGCGCGCAGGATCGTGCCGTAGCTTGCGTCCTCGTCAAACTCGCCCAGCGCCTTTCTGACCTCCTCCTCGGTGAACTTCTTCGGAGTCTCCACGCCCCAGGAGGTGAACACCTCGTCTGCGTCGTGGTGGTGATGGTCATGTCCGCAGCCGCAGGAGCAGCTTTCGCCGTGCTCATGATCGTGGTCATGATGGTGCTCGTGGTCATGGTCGTGATCGTGGTGATGCTCGTTGTGATCGTGATGCTCCATCTCCTGCATGGTGGTGGAAAGGGAGTCGATACGCTCCATAACGTCAACTATCTGCTTGCCGTCAAGCTCCGACCAGGGAGTGGTGATGACGGTCGCGTTGGGGTTGAGCTGGCTGAGCATAGCGGTCGCGGTGACGACCTTGCCGTCGGCGGCGGAGTCGGTGCGGCTGAGGACTATAACGTCGGCATTGTGAACCTGATCGTTGAAAAATTCGCCGAAGTTGCGGATATACATGCGGCAGCGGCCGGCGTCAACGACGGTGACCTTTGCGCCGATCTCGCAGCCGGGCACGCTCGCGACGGCCTTTGCCACGTCGGAGAGCTTGCCGACGCCCGAGGGCTCGATGAGGATGCGGTCGGGGTGATATTTATCAATGACCTTCTGCAGTGCGGCGGTGAAGTCGCCGACGAGGGTGCAGCAGATGCAGCCGGAGTTCATCTCGGTTATCTCAACGCCGGCGTCGCGCAGGAAGCCGCCGTCAACGGCTATCTCGCCGAACTCGTTTTCGATCAGAACGAGCTTCTCGCCCTTGTAGCCCTCCGCGATGAGCTTGCGGATGAGCGTGGTCTTTCCTGCTCCGAGAAATCCGGAGAAAATGTCTATTTTAGTCAAGGTTATTACCTCCTATATAATATTCTTGTCTGAAACTTTATTATAACACAGCTTTGCAAATTTGCAAACGTATAAAACAACATCGATTACCGCTTGCGCCGGCAGCAAAATATATCTATAATATATGGTATAAACGGAAGCTGTGGGGAATAGATAATGATGAAACTGCGCATAACGGCACTCACCCTATGCCTGAGCCTTGTGCTGGGCATGGCGCTCCCCTGCGCCCTCGCCGAGGATGACGGTGCGCCGAAGCTCAAAAGCGCACAGTGCGCGCTGCTCGGCGATATGGGCAGCGGCAGGATACTTTTTAATATCGACGCATACTCGCGCCGCGAGCCGGCAAGCCTTACGAAGATAATGACTCTTTTGCTGGCAGTCGAAGCGATCGAGGCCGGAACGGCTTCGCCCGACGACATGGTGACGGCCTCGGCAGCGTGCAAGACCGGCCTTGAGCACGACAGCTCGACCGCGTATATTGACCGCGGCGAGACGATGAGCCTGCGCGATCTTCTCTACTGCGCGGCGCTTGCATCGGCAAACGAGGCGTGCAACATCATCGCCGAGCACATTTCCGGCTCGATAAGCGCCTTTGTCGAGCGCATGAACACGCGCGCCGCGGAGCTGGGCTGCTCCGGCACGCATTTTGCAAACACCCACGGCATGCCGGACGATAACCATTACACCACCGCGAGGGATATTTTCCTCATCGCCTGCGAGGGCATGCGCCATCAGCTTTTTGCTCAGCTTGTCGGCTGCCGCGAATACACGACGAGCGCGACCAACGACTCGCCGGCGCGCGTTCTGGAAAGCTCGAACGCACTCATAACGCCCGATTCGCCGTATTCGGACAAGTACGTTTACCCCGGCGCGGTCGGCATCAAAACCGGCTACACCGAAAAGGCCGGCTATTGCCTGGTCAGCGCCGTGCAGCGCGACGGCGTGAACGTCATTGCCGTCGTACTCGGCGCGGACGGCGACGCGGCAGCAAAAGAATTCGACAGCTTTGCCGACACGGTGACGCTGCTCGACTGGTGCTTTGAAAACT
>ULTT01035830.1_pt1 | contig 9729 bp, 2 predicted proteins | sample 1957831 | NCBI WGS metagenome assembly ULTT01 (sample SAMEA4835740, study PRJEB28245) | human gut metagenome | biome: gut microbiome; material: fecal sample | place: Denmark | collected 2008 | reverse complement strand
GATTGTTATGCTGAGGTGCAGCTTATCTTATGCAAAGATAATGATTTAAGTTTGAGAAACATCGTTATTCGCGAGATTTTATTTATAGTGCAATTTACAACAGGCTACTTTGACATCGTAAACAGGCTACTTGCGTATCGCAAGTCATTTGGAAAAAGACAAACAGCAATAAAAAAACAAACAACAATAATAAAAAAACAAACAACAATAATAAAAAAAAGGTGGGGAGATAAACTCGACTTCACAGTCAAGGTTTTACCGTCCCCACCTTATGGAAAAAATTTCATAAAGGGTTTTCACCAAAAGCATTTTCACAAATGCCAGTAAGCTTAATTCCCAAAAACCAACATGTTATTATACAATTAAAATTTCGTATGGTAAACACTTTTACCTATTCACATGTCCATTATTTATTATCTTACAAAAACTTTCTTGATAGTTCCATCTGCATAGCGAACGATGTAAACATTACCCTTAACAGGATTGTCTACCTTGTTGCCTTCAAGAGTATAGACAGAAACGCCGTCTCTTGTCAGAGCAGATATAGAATAGATGCCTGCTGTCTCCTGAGCTGCCTTAGCGTCAACGAGAAGCTGCTCGATAGCATCCTTGATAGTCTGAAGGTCGAGTGTTGAGTTCTCATCGAGCTCAATATTCTCATACATATTCTTCAGTTCATCCTTCTTCTTGTTGATGTCATACTGGATGTTTGCCTCAATGCCAGCGAACTGTGCAGCAACGAGATTGCACTCAGTATCGATAATCTTCTTAACCTCGTCGAAGCGAGTCTGGATAGCAGCGATTTCGTCTGTCAAGCGCTTGTAAGCAGCCTCGTTAGCATCAATCTTCTTCTGGTAAGCATCCTTAGCGTCAGTAAGCAGTTTCTCGATAGCTGTCTTGATAGCCTGCAAATCTACTGTGCTGTTCTCGTCGAGTTCTATTCTGTCAGCCTTAGCCTTCAGATCCTCAGCCACAGCATCGATATCATTCTGGATACCAGCCTCTGTCTCAGCGAACTGAGCAGCAACCATAGCGTAATCCTTCTCGATAGTCTTCACAACCTCGTCGAAGCGAGCCTGTACAGCAGCAATCTCGTCAGAGAGTTTAGCATAAGCAGCATCGTTGGCAGCCTTCTTCTCGAAGTTAGCCTGTGCTGTAGCAGCATCCTCAAGATACTTGGCGATAGCGTCGTTGACAGCCTTTACAGCCTCAGCGTCGAGAGTAGACTCCTCTGTAAGCTCGATAGCTGTGTTCTTATCATCGAGATCCTTCTTTATAGCGTCAATCTGAGCCTGGATAGCAGCAACAGCCTCCGTGAAGTTCTCTGCTACATCCTTGCACTCCTCAGCAACCTTTGCCTTAGCGTCGTCGAGAGACTTCTGCAAAGCAGCAACCTCTTCTGTCAGCTTAGCGTAAGCAGCATCGTTGGCAACCTTCTTCTGGAAGTCAGCCTGTGCAGTAGCAGCATCCTCAAGATATTTAGCGATAGCATCGTTGACAGACTTTACAGCCTCAGCGTCGAGAGTAGACTCCTCAGTAAGGTCGCAAGCAGCGTTCTTAGTGTCGATGTCCTTCTTGATAGCATCAATCTGAGCCTGGATAGCAGCAACAGCCTCTGTGAAGTTCTCTGCTACGTCCTTGCACTCCTCTGCAACCTTTGCCTTAGCGTCGTCGAGAGACTTCTGCAAAGCAGCAACCTCTTCTGTCAGCTTGGCGTAAGCAGCATCGTTACCCATCTTCAAGCTTGTAACGACAACCTTAGAGTCTGTAATGTCGAGAGCATACTCAACTGATTCAGAAGCAGCGAGAGTATTAGAGAATGTGATAGCAGAGGTCTCGTCTGTTACGAAGTTCTCGTCAGCAACAACGTTGAACGAGAAGATAACGCCGTCAGTACCCTCAGCATAAGGCATGATTTTGTCAACTGGCAAAGAAGAAAGCATAATTCTCACCTTACCATTGCCCTTATCACTTGACATGATAGAGAAGTTGTCAGACAAACGGCTTGAATACTCGAACTTGTACTTTCCGTTTTCCTTTTTCTCAATCTGGAGACCGGCAGGAAGAGTGATGTCAGTCTGTATACCACAGAAATAGATTTCGTTCTTCATCACGATGTCTACCTTGTGCTTCTCGCCCGGCTTGATAGAGAAAGCATTCTCTGCTGTAGCGAGAGTTCCTACCATCGGGGTTACAGCTTGATATTTAGGTGCATCGAAATAAGTCAACTTAGCATTTTTGTCTGATCCACAACATTTAGAGAAGTAAATCTTTGCATTGTCGTTTGATGTGAAAGTAGGATCCGCCTGAATCTTGATAGTACCCAAGGAGCCTTCTGTTCCTGCAATAGGAGTAGAAAGGTCTCTTGTCAACAAGCAAAGACGCATCTTTCCGTCCGGCTGACGAACAAGAGAAGGAGCCAAGAAGCTCTCTCTGTCCACACGCTCTTCGTTTATCTTGAAGCTGCCTTCCACAATCTTTATTTTAGAAGAAGTCAGTTCCATATCGAACTGCGCAGTGTAAAGCTCAACATCATTTATGAGGTTTACATCAATCTCCTTCGTTTCACCTGGCTTGATGGAGATAGTACCTCCGTCGCCAAGCATAATCTTATTTTCCGCCAAAGCAGAAATGGTTCCGCTAATGGCCAGTATTATGACCAAAGCCAACCTGTTGAAGCTTTTAGTAATCTTAAACATAACTATCTAAGTTAAAAGATGTTTTTCTAATTGATTTTTCAAAATAGGCGCAGTTGTCACATACGTGGCAACCACGCCTTCTTAATAGAGAAAATATTACTGATTATGCTTTATTTAGCCACTTTCTGACTCTTGCCGTTGGCATTGCGGATAATGTTGATACCCTGCTTAACCTTGTTCAGCAACTGACCACCAACAGAATAGATCTTCTGCTTCAAGCCACTTTCAGCCTCAACGCCGTCGATGCCTGTAGCGCCATTGCATTCGATAGTAGTTGCTCTACCGTTAGCCTCAGCGAATATGATGTTGTCAAGAGTAATCTTGTCAACGGAACCACCTGTCACGTCGAGATAGAGGATAGCATCGCCACCGACGAAGCTGTTGTTCTCTATTGTGCTGACGATAACGCGGTGTACGCCGTTTACATCCATAGAGTATACGTTGTGTCCGTTAGCACGGTTGCCTACAGACTCTCCAACTACAGTCATACCTGTTGGCAATACGATATCCATCTGGCAGCCCACATATTCCTTGTGGTTGTTCAGGTTGATAGCGATGCGCTGTACGCCGTTCATATCCTCTGCAGAAACGCTCATTGTCTCAGCTGAAGACATAGGAGCCGGAGTTACGCCACCCATTGTCGGGAATGCACCATTAGTGATCTTCGATGCAATAAGAGTAACGTCGGCGATAGTCAACTTGCCGTCACCATTAACGTCGGCAGCAGCAAATGTCTTGCCTTCGATAGACTCTGGGTTGAGAGCAGCATTGAGGATTGCGATATAGTCATCACCCAATACCTCACGGTCGCCGGTAAGGTCACCAGATACATACTGATTCTCAGCAGCAGAAGCTGTTAGAGCATTCATTTCCTCAACGAGAGCATCTGTTGTAGAAGCTACAAGCTTAACACCAAGCTTTTCATCCTTTGCATAGATGATACGTGGCTTTGCAGTTGTAGGTTCTCCGTTTTCATCCAACCATACATTTCCATTGATATCCTTGTCTGGAGTAAGAATGACGCCATCGTAATCGTAACCAAAATGTTGTATATAGTTCATAAAGGCAATATAACGATTTTCAAAAGCCATGTGTGCAGCATCCAATTCGCCATTCTCATCATAAACATTGATGTCTATTGAATGGAATGCCTTTTCCATAGCACGATAAGCATTAGCCACATTCGGACCGTAAACAAGGATGGTTTCGTAATATGCTCCCAAAGCTTCAACTTCTGTCAATGCAGAGTAAGCAAAATTATTTACGATATTATCAGCCTCTGTTTCAGTCATGAGTCCTGATGCAGGACCATTCTCCAACAAGTTTTCTGCCTCAACGATCTTAGCATTGGTTACTTCTACGTTCGCATCAACAATGCTATAATAGCTGTTATAGAATTCTGACCAATTCTCGTATCCTGAGATTATGCAAGGCTTTGTCTGATGCTGATAAGCATCAACAACAGTCTTCACTCTGTTATACTCAGCAACGAATTCATCTGTTGCAGTCTTAAGCTTACCAAGAGCCTTTTCAGAAGCGATGTATGGTACATCCTCTGCCTCTACCTTAGCACGAGCAGCCTTGATGTCCTCAACGATATTCTCCACTACGTGGATAATCTTGTCGTCGTAAGTTATGATGTCGTCACCATAAGTCTCAATCTGACTCTTGATGTTGTCAAGCCTATCGCGGCATGCTGTGAACGCTTCCTCGTTGTCCTTCTGTACAGGCTTGTGAGTCTTTCCGAAGGCTGCATAAGCTGCGGTGTAGTCTTCCTCAGCATCGGCAACGATCTGGTTCATGTTAGCAAGAACGTCTGCAATGAGATCCTTCTTCCAGAGGTTGGTCAGACCAGAGTGAGCCTTGGCAACCTTCTTCTCCAATGCCAACAGACCAGCATCCTGCTTAGCAGTCTCATCTGTAGCGTTGTCGAGGAATGCCTTCAACAAGTCGTCAAGTTCCTTATCGAGGTTCTTGCAGTTGTCGTCATAGTACTTCTCGATAGTCTTGATCATCTCAGTGTTAGAACCATAGAACTTCTTGACAGCATCATTCTTCTCTTCCTTGATAGACTGTATTTCAGCTCTGATACCAGCCACCTCGCTACTGTTAGAAGCGACATAGATGTTGTAGATGTTACCGCTTGTGATAGGATCATAGTCGTACCACTTCTTGTCCTTAGCGATAGTATTACCGTTTATGCGGTTAACAAGCTCTGCAGAAGCATTCTGCTGTGTGAGGTCTGCCTGCCATCCCTTAACGATATTATATGCAGCCTCAATATCAGCCTCAATAGCGCTGTTAGCGATATTGAATGCCTCATAGTACTTCTTGGCAGCATCAATCTTTGCAGTAAGAGTATTATAGTCAGCTGTCAGCTCCCCGTAAGCCTTCACGTTGTCAGCATACTTGTCAGCCTTATCCTTAGCAGCCTTATAAACAGGAGCAGCCTCAGCATAGAACTTGTCGATGAAGCCTCTTACGGTCTCGATGTTCTCGAACATGTTGTTCTCCTTGAAAGCCTTGTCTGCAGCCTCAACAGCCTTGTCGAGAGTCTCCTTAGTCTTCTTCTCGTATGCCTTGAGGTCGTCAGCCGCACCATCGTAAGCGTAGCCCTTGAGGTTCTTGAGCCACTTCTCGTTGTCGTTCTTAGCACCGGCATAGCGGTCATCCTTCTCAGTCAATGTTCCGGCAGCACCTACATACTTGCCTTCGTACATTGCCTTCCACTCGTCCTTGGCAGCCTGCTCCAGGTCAGCACTGAGCATAGCCTCAATCTCGTCGAATGTCTTCCAGTCAGAGTCGAGATTGTTGATGAGGAATGGATTATTTCTGTAAGAATTATCGTTGAGCTTATTGTAGAAGTCAACAACATCCTTGAATGCAGTCTTCTGTACGTTCTTGTCGTAAGCAGCAATCTCAGCCTTAGCAGGAGTGAGCTGGTTGTCATTGAGGTTCGTGAGTTTCTTGTCAAGCTCAGCTCTAACCAAGTCGTTAACAGCCTTGTCGAGAGCATTCTTAGCCTTTATAAGATCACTCTCGTATACTTCAGCAGTTCCAGCATAAGTACCCTTAACGTCCCAGAGTTCAGGAGAAGTAGTAGCATCGTATGTGCTCTTAGCCTCGTTCCTCAAGTCTTCGATAAGATTGAAATACTTATAGATGTTCTCCTGAGCATCAATGATAGTAGCAACATTAACAAGAGCTCTGAGTTCCTCTGTAGAAACACTCTGGTACTTCTTGATCATGTCTCTACCAGCAGTATACTGCTCCTCTGCTTTCTTAGCAGCAGCAAGGAATGCATTATAGCGGTTGAGGTTGTCGCCAGCGATAACACTATTATATTCGTCGCCTCCGTTGATGAATGCTTCTTTCTTCTTGAGTTCATCACGAATCTCAGAATACTTCTTCATAACGTCATTCTTCTGCTTTGCAGACTCACCCTTAGCATAATAATCCTTAACGAGCTGCTGCTCGTCCTTGATTTCCTTCTGTATCTTAGCGAGTTCGTCGAGAAGTGGCTTCAATGTCTCATAAGCGATGTCAGAACCATTGTACTTGGTGTTAACCTCGTTCCAAAGAGTCATAACGGCATCACCCTCCTTAACCATATCAGCATTAGCCTTGAAGTCGTTCGTTGCCAATGTAGGCAATTCCTTAACGGCAGCTGTAAGAGCCTTTATGCGAGCAGTAATCTCCTTGGTCCGATCTATTGCAGTACCAGCTGTGTAAGCGTCTTCGATAGCCTTCAGGATATCCTCGCTCTCCTTGAAGTACTTACCCTTAGGATCAGTATTCTGAATCAGTCCGACGTAATAATCCTGGTTTTCATCCTTAGTGTTAGCAATGATAAGGTCTTTAACCTTTGCAAAGATGTCTGTATAGCCTGTATAGTTCTTATTGTCAAGCTTAACCTTCTGGGTTGTGTATACTTTCTTCAAAGCTACGTATGCGTCGAAGTTAGCTGTAGAATCCTGAGCAAGTGTCTTCAGGTCATCAGCAGCCTTCTGGAGTTCAGCCAGACGAGAGTCAAGACCCTTAACTACATTGCCTTCAGTATCCTTGCTGTCCTTACGAGCCTCCTGGATCTTCTCCTTAGCACGTTCTGCAGCAGCATCGGTTCTTACAGCATCAACCTTAGTCTGGATTTCACCAGCCTGAGTATCGATGTTCTCACCTGTTACCTTGAATGCCTTCTTAGCAGCATCCAATGTTTCCTCAACATTCTTAGCTGCGGTTTCAACAGCCTTCGCAGCAGCGTTCTCAGCCTTGACAAGAGCTATCTGAGCATCAGCATCGCCTTCGAGTTTAACCAAATTATCATTAATCTTGTTAACGTCGTCCTTGATAACGTTCAACAGAGCCATTGCCTCAACAGCCTTGTCTGCTGTAATATCATCAGCACTTGCAGCAACGCTTGTTACCTTAGCCCTCTGAGTATTGAGATCATCCTCGATAGCAGCAAGTCTACCAATCAAATCAGTATACTTCAAACCGAGTTCACCATCTCCGTTGCCAGCCTTCCAGTCCTTTCTATTATGGTTGTCGATACGAGTCTGTATAGAACCGATAAACTCGTTGGCAGCGTTATAGAGAATCTTGGCAGCGTTAACCTTAGCGTCAGCCTCTGACTTATCCTTGTCAGCCTTGAACTGTGCGTTCAGAGCCTCAGCGTCGTTCGAGATGCTTGCATCAAGAGATATTGCTAACAATGCAGCGAGGTGCTCTGCGTCGAGCTTACCATTGGCAGCCTTGAAGTCACCGTCAATCTTTGTGATCTTCTTCTCAAGGTTTGTAATACACTCACCGTATGTAGCACCCTCAACAGTTGTAGAAGGAGTCTTGGTTACAGAAGTGTTTACACCAACAGTTTCCTTCAATGTCTTCAGCTTAGCGTTATAGTCCTTGAGGGCAGCGCTAACAACATCGAAGCGAGCCATTGCAGCCTTACCATCTGTCTCATATTGTGTAATTGCAGCAGAAGTGTCAGCAATCCTCTTGTCAAGATCAACTCTTGTAGTTGTATTCAGCTTTCTCTCGTCGTAAGCCTTCTTGACATCAGCATTGATCTTTTCGATAACAGTCTGCAAGTTGTCGGCTGTAGCCTTGAACTTGGCAGCAGCATCGTAAGTATCCTCCTTAGCGGCAGGCTTCAAGTCAGCAACAACCTTCTTAGCATCGTTGAGATCCTTCATGAGACCAGTCTCGCCACCGAGGTTAGCAACCAGCTCCTGATAGATGTCATAGTTCTCGATTACGTCAGCTGCCTTAGTCTTCAGAGCGTCAATCTTGCCCTGGATAGCATTTACGTCAGTATCGTAAGTAGCAGTAAGGATATTGTGAGGTGCGGCATAGTCTTTAGCCACCTTAGACTTGAGGGCTGTGATATCCTTGTCTATTTCAATAATCTCCTTAGCGAAGTCCTTCTGTACATCAGGATTATTCTTTGCAGTCTTGAAGTTATCCTCCAGAGTCTTTATCTGTGCATCAGCAGCAGCCTTGTTAGCCTCTGCCGTAGTATACTTGTTTACATATTCCGTCTCTGTATCAATGATAACCTTCTGCTGGTCCTGAATCAGCTTCAGCACCTCAGTCTCCTTAGCCGCAGCCTGAGTCTGGTCTTTTTCGATAGCCTTGTAAGCATCAGAGATCTGCTTCCATGCACCCTGAATCTTGCTAAGAGCCTCTGTATTCCAGTCAGCATAGTTACCGTCAGCTGCCATCTTATCGTTGATTTCAGCAGTAGCGGCATTGAATACTCCAAGAGCAGCCTGGTATGCAGAATTGATATTTGTCCAAGAAGCATTGTCGCCGTTAGCCTTGGCGATATTTCTCTTCAAAGCGTCAATCTGATCGTACACGCTCTTTGTGAAAGCATCTCTATCTTCCTTAGAAGTTACCTGCTTTGCATCGTAAGCAGCCTTGGCATCTGTGTTGAACTGCTCAATTTCCTTGCCGAGGTTCTCATAAGCTTCTTTGTAAAGCTTCTTAGTATATTCTGTTGCGGTCTTCCACTCATTGTCTGTGAGATTCTGATAGTCTGTCTTTGCTGTTGCATAAGCGGCAGTAGCGGCTGCATAAGCGTCAACATAAGCAGCAGCATTTTTAACATCGTTGCCGAAAGCTGTGATGCTTTCGCCAAGAGCCTTCAGCTCTGCGCTATTCTCACCCTTCCAGAGTTCGTTCTTTTCGTAAGCATCGTAGCCACCAGTCTTTATAGCCTTGATCTGGTCAGCCAAACCAGAACCTATCAGCTTAAGACCAGTCTTATCGTCGTTCCATGCAGGGTCAGCCTTGAATGCTGCGCTTGTACTATTGATGATTGTAGAGAGCTGTGTCTCAAGATCAAGAATAGCAGGAACATTATCAAAGTCGAACACGAGTTCGAACTTAACATCAGAGAACTTGAATGCACCCGGTGTAACAGCAGTAACCTTTACGGTTACTTCTTTTATATCGTTACCCTCTATTGTAAAAGGAGCATCCAAAGCATATTCTTTACCATCATATACAGCTACGATTTTAGCATTGTCTACTACTGTAGCACGAAGCATATATTTTCCAGGAGCCAAAGTCTTCTTGATTGAGACTTCTTTACCTGTAGACACGGTAACCTCACCTGCTGGTGAAACGGTAAGGCCATCTCCTTTCCACACGTTCTGGTCAATGACAACATCGGCGTTAGCCAAAGCTGCAACAGGAGCACCAGTTACGGCGAGGAGAGAAATCAGTACATTTTTTCTCATAATCGTAATTTTTAGGTTATTGTATAAATTTAAATTATTCTTGTATTTTGCAGGTGGAACCCTATATATATAATAAGGTGAACCACTGGCTGTGGAAAATTACTATCTCCACAACCACCTACAAAATTAATTCTATTATATGATGTTCAATATTGTAAAAAAGCGTATTTCGTGAATCAGTGTATTTTATTCGTGAACAGAATACGCATTCAAAGCTGTGTCCCAACACAGTCACTCTTTTAGTTTTTGCTTGCCTTTATCTTTTTGTTCAGGCTGTATGCATG
>ULTT01014735.1_pt1 | contig 9757 bp, 7 predicted proteins | sample 1957831 | NCBI WGS metagenome assembly ULTT01 (sample SAMEA4835740, study PRJEB28245) | human gut metagenome | biome: gut microbiome; material: fecal sample | place: Denmark | collected 2008 | reverse complement strand
TACCAGAGCAAATCTTGCAGAATGCAATACAAGAACGGTGGTTAGGGTCGATGTTGGCGGTAATCTTGAAGATGAAGCCCGTAAACTTAGGCTCCTCTGGCTCCACCTCACGCTCCTCTGCCTGGGTAGGCTTTGGAGAAGGTGCTATCTGAACGAAGCAATCCAAGAGTTCCTGCACACCGAAGTTGTTCAAGGCTGAACCAAAGAACACTGGAGCCACCTCGGCTGAGCGATAGGTCTCCACGTCAAATTCAGGATAGACCCCATCCACGAGTTCGAGTTCCTCACGAAGTTGAGAAGCCTCACGCTCTCCCACATGCTGGTCGAGCTCCTCGGAGTTGATATCCACCTCCACTTTCTCTGTCACACGCTGTTTGTTAGGTGTGAAGAGGTTCAACTGATGTTCATAGATATTATAGACACCCTTGAATCTAGCACCTTGACCAATTGGCCAAGACAATGGGCGCACCTTGATTTTCAATTCTTCCTCCAGTTCATCGAGTACGTCGAATGGGTCACGACCCTCACGGTCCATCTTGTTGATGAAGATGATAACGGGAGTATTACGCATACGGCACACCTCCATCAACTTACGGGTCTGTGCCTCCACGCCCTTGGCAGAATCGACCACAATGATGGCTGAGTCAACGGCAGTGAGCGTACGATAGGTATCCTCGGCGAAGTCCTGGTGTCCAGGAGTATCGAGAATATTCACCTTATATGGGTCGCCAGTCTGTCCGTCTGGAAGATAATCAAACTCCATCACGGATGTAGAGACAGAGATACCACGCTGCTTCTCAATGTCCATCCAGTCGGAAGTGGCTGTCTTGCGAATCTTATTATTCTTGACGGCACCTGCCACCTGAATCTGTCCACCGAAGAGCAGGAACTTTTCGGTCAATGTTGTCTTACCAGCATCAGGGTGAGAAATGATGGCAAATGTTCTTCTTCTTTCTATTTCTTTCATACCTTAATATAATACCTATTTAAATATTGATACATTATATATATGCTTGCGAGAATTACTATGCGCGAGCCATAATTATTAATTCTTAATTATAAATTATTAATTCTCATCAAAGTCCAGTCCTTCCGTGCGATCCTTGATATAATAGTCGCTCAGCAAACCGACGAAGGTGGTGATTTCCTTGATGGCACGCTCTGTCTCTGGGGTGATAGGCTTCTTCTGCAATCTGAGCATCATCACGCCATAGAGTGCATCAAGGCAAGTCTCTATCTCGTTCACGGTTTTATCGCCACGGTTTCTCAATTCCACGATAAAAGGCAACACCTTATAGTACTCGGCATTGTAGATAGGGAACTTGGTGCTCTGCAAAAGCATTCCGTGGAGGTCGATGACATCCTTGAGCAACACCTTATTAATATTCAGGTGACCAGACTCACGCTTTCCCTCCTCGTTCATCATTCGAATGAGATTGCCAAACCAGTCGATTTCCTCGTCCTTCTGTTCGTCAGTGAAGTTGAAACGATCGATATATTGCTTCTTGATGACAGGGAGTGAGCAACCATAAGCACGGATGATGTCTTCCACCTGCCACATATACAACAAGTATTCTGCGATACTCTTCTTCTTTAATTCTTGCGCTACAAACATTGATAATTAAGAATTAATAATTAATAATTTCTCTAGAACTCTGGGAGATGATAAAGATTGAAAATCGTACCTATCAAGGCGATGACCGAGAAGATGATAACCACGCTTCCTATTACCTTATTAATAATAAGGATGCCATTGGTATCAAACTTGCCTCTGATTTTATCAACCAACCAAGTAAGTCCGAACCACCAAAGCAAGGCTCCGAACACGATACTCAGATAGCCCACTCCCATCTCCAACGGCATGTCGGGCACAACAAATGCAAACTGTGCGAAGGTTGCCATAAAGAGGAAGACGATAAGAGGATTGGAAAGGGTGACGAAGAATGCCGTGATGGCATTGTGCGTCAGCGACCCTTGCTTGTTGCTGCTCTGGTGCATATTCTTGGTAGGATTGCTCTTGAAACAATAAATGCCAAAGGCAAGCAAGAGCAAGCCACCAAAGATCTGAAGATAGAACTTGTTCTGAGCATTGTTGACAAAATCCATCACAAAGCTCATTCCCAAACCCGTAAAGAGAGCATATACGATGTCGCTGCAAGCGGCACCGATACCTGTCACGAAACCATACCAACGCCCCTTGTTCAAAGTGCGCTGGATACACAAGATGCCTACAGGTCCCATAGGGGCAGAGGCGATAATACCTATGATAATTCCCTTGAATATAAAATCAAGAATATTTATCTCAATTGGAAATGTTATACTCATACAGAGCGCAAAGATACAACTTTTTACCCATATCGAGTAATTTTTTGGCTTAAAACTTTGTTTTAGGTATTTTTTAACCATAAAACTTTGCCATTTCCGAAGTTTTTCCTATCTTTGTGCCAAAATCTAACAAATTTCTAACTAAATAAATAGCAAGACATGACAGAAAATGAATTGAAGCCGTATGTAATCGGTTTGGACCTCGGTGGTACCAACTCCGTTTTCGGCATCGTTGACTCACGGGGTGAGATCAAGGCTACTACTGCAATCAAAACTGGTGGTTATGAGAATGTAAATGACTATGTAAAGGCTTCCGTTGAGGCACTTCAGCCTATCGTTGATACCGTAGGTGGCATCAGCAAGATCAAGGCTATGGGTATCGGTGCTCCTAACGGCAATTACTATAACGGAACGATTGAGTTTGCTCCTAACTTGGCTTGGGCTCATGATGGCGTAGTGCCATTGGCAAAGATGTTCTCTGAAGCTTTGGGTGGTCTGCCTGTAGCTTTGACCAATGATGCCAACGCTGCTGCCCTCGGTGAGATGACATACGGCGTGGCTCGTGGTATGAAAAACTTCATCGACGTGACCTTGGGTACTGGCGTAGGTTCTGGTATCGTCATCAATGGTCAGATGGTTTATGGTTGCGATGGTTTCGCAGGCGAGTTGGGTCACGTCATCATGGTACGTGGCGAGGAAGGTCGCCCATGCGGTTGCGGTCGCAAGGGTTGCTTGGAGGCATATTGCTCTGCTACAGGTGTAGCTCGCACAGCTCGCGAGTTCTTGGAGAAGAGCGAGGAGCCATCTCTCCTCCGAGACATGAAGCCTGAGGACATCACTTCTTACGATGTAAGTGTGGCAGCTGGCAAGGGCGACGCCTTGGCTAAGCGTGTATATGACTTCACTGGCAAGATGCTCGGTGAGGCTTGCGCCGACTTCGCAGCATTCTCTTCTCCTGAGGCATTCGTCTTCTTCGGTGGTCTGACCAAGGCTGGCGATCTCTTGATGAAACCTGTCAAGGAGGCTTACGACAAGAGCGTGCTCAAGATATTCAAGGGCAAGGCTAAATTCTTGGTATCTACACTTGATGGTAGCTCTGCTGCTGTGCTCGGTGCTAGTGCCGTAGGTTGGGATTTGTAATTTCTGGAGGAAACATTTCATTTTAAATTGCTATATGAGTACTCATATAATGATTTATATCTTACACATTTAAGGCTCTCGATTTCCCATCGAGAGCCTTTTTCGTATCAAAACTGCACTTTTTGTCAAAACTATTTGCGCCTTTCTAGTTTTTTTCGTAATTTTGCACCCGATTTTATAAAAGATGTGTATCTATCGAGTTATATTAGATTTAGTTTAAGATAAAAAGTGTATTAAGATGACAACCATCAAGAACTTGTTGTCGATGGCGAAAGGTCTCTTGCTATCATCCATAGCTTGCCTTGCCTTCAGCATCACCATCTCAGCCCAAGGCACACAGCCTGAGGCTGGTCGTTATATATCCAAGACCTTCAAGGTTTGTCCCTTCAATGTGGATGGATTGCCTAAGACCATCAGCATCTTAGGATTTACCATCAACATCAATAATGACGGACTAGAGGAAGAAGGCGCCATAGCTATTGGAAAATATATTGCCAATAGCGACATTGATGTCTTTGCACTCAGCGAAGATTTCAACTTCCACCCTTCTCTTGCGGCTCAGATAAACGATGAATATACCTTTGGTACGTATCGAGGAGGCATTTCTACCTCCAACCTCTCTGGCACTAAGGTCAACACTGATGGGTTAGAGTTTCTAGCCAAGGCACCTTTCTCTTTTTCGGAAGAGACATGTACTCCATGGAACAAGACGTATGGCTACACCACAAATGGTAGCGACGAGCTCATCAAAAAAGGCTATCGCTACTATGTCGTAGATTTAGGCGGCGGAGCTTTTGTCGATTTCTATATTCTGCACATGGATGCCGAAACTGATCCTAAAGACAATGAGGCACGTGCTTCACAATGGGAACAGCTGCGTGATGACATTTTGCCAAAATCCACCAATCGACCTGTCATTGTGATGGGCGACACCAACAGTCGTTACACTCGTGACGACATCCTTGGATTATTCATCAATCCTATCGAAGCAACTGGCTACTACGAGGTGAAAGATGCCTGGATTGAGCATTGCAAGAATGGCAAATATCCTAATCTGGGTGATGAAGCATTGATGGTAGATAAGCTAGGATATAGAGAGGGCGAAATTGTCGATAAGGTTCTTTATCTGAACCCAAAGAAGAATGGTCTCAACATCCAATCACTCGACTTCGATGTGGATGCAGCATTTGACAAGAGCGACCACAAGCCTATCATCGTTACCATGAAAGTGGAAGGTTCCACCTACGCTCCAGCCAAAGCTAACAACTGGTGGCGAGGAGAGACACTAAAAGGTGGAGGTCAACAAGTATATATATATAATGTAGGAGCTGAGACCTTTATCTCTGGTAAGGAACCCACTATCAAGGACATCAACTCTGCTTATATTTGGAATATCAATGGAAGCGGTTCTTACACGTTTGCTTGCAACAATAAAACGGAAGATAGAATTAAGATGTCTAAGTCTGGGCTTTCATGGAGTGTAGGCTTCAAAGAGGGTTCTGGTGCAAGTACTTTCAACGTGATACCAAGCACCACTACTACCACTAGAGGTAACACCTATAAACTATCAGTCACCACTAGAGGAGATACTCGCTACTTCAATGTGGATGGGAAATATTATTCTCCAGCAACAACACCTAGCAATATGAACGACTGGCTTTTTATCTCTTCAGGACAAAAGGAAGCATACGCTACTTATAAGTCACTATTTAATAAGGCTAGAGCTTATCAGAAATACACACTTAGCGAGAGCCTGAGAGAAAAGCTGACCACTACGTTGGATGATACTGAAGCAGGTTCTTATGACACCTATACGACTGACATAGAGCGCTTGCGCAAAATCATTGCGGATATTGAAGCTTATATCAAAGAAACTCCTACAGGCATCAGTAGTTCACCGATTGTCGGTCGCCAAGGATATACTGCTATTTATGACATCAACGGTGTACGCCGCAATACTCTCGTGAAAGGTATCAACATCGTAAAGATGTCAAATGGAGAAGTAAAGAAAATCAACTATTAGATAAAAATATAAATATTTAAAAGATGAGAACAATAAAATTGATGGCAAATGCTGCCAAAGGTTTAATACTCGCTGCTTTCATGGCAGTCGGCACAACAACAGTTAACGCTCAGAATGAATCAGCAGAAACATTCGCTCCTGTAAAGGTCGGCGATTGGGTAAAAGGTGAGGCTGTAACTGGTAATGGTCAAGAAGTGTACATCTACAATGTAGGTGCAGGAACATTTATCAGTGGTAAAACTGCAACTGAGACAGACATCACCAAGGCATATTCTTGGAATGTGAATGGAACCTCAACATATACATTTGCTTGCTCAAATGGAAATAGAATTTCTATGAAACCTACGGTTGGCATTTGGTCTGCAGAGATTAAAGACAAATCTGGAGCAACAGAAATCTCGCTTGTTTCTGCTACAACTACAGATAAGGGCTACTGCTACAACCTTTCTGCAACAGGAAGCACTTATATAAAACCATTTAAATACGAAGAGCAAACTCGTTACTTCACTGTAAGCGGCACAAATTACGAAGCTACAGCGACTGCTACAACTAATAGCGACTGGCTCTTTATCTCAACAAAACAAAAAGACGCTTACGTTGATTACGTCAACTCATTCAATGAGGTAGATAGCTACCTCACAAATGAGAAGGTTGAAAAGGATGAAAGCTTGCTTGCCAAGATCAAGGAAGTCTTGACCAAGGTTTCTGACGCTGGTCACTCTTTCGCTACCTACGATGGTGACAAGGCTAAGCTCACTAACATCCTTGACGAGATCAAGAACTTCTTGAATACTCCTACTGGTATTGAGACCATCAAGCCAACAGACAATGCTCAGGCAACTGCCATCTACGATGTAAATGGCGTTCGCCAGAACAGCCTCACTAAGGGTATCAATATCGTGAAGATGAGCGATGGCACAACCAAGAAGATTATCAAGTAATCTCAAACAGATACATTAAACAAAAAAACGGAAGTCGAGCTAATCGCTTAACTTCCGTTTTTTTTGTTCTTCATACGTTATCTTTTAAAAATATCATGCTTCATCTCTTCAAACTATCATACTTAGACTTACTAAACACGATACTTAGACTTACTAAATATAATAGATCATGAAGCTAAACATAATAGATACACTTCTTAATTATGATAGTTATCTGTCTGACCTTGTGGAGCATTCTCCCCAAACAGCCAGTTCTTGACTATCGTCTTGCCCTCTGGAGTCAAGACACTCTCTGGATGGAACTGGATGCCATGGATGTCATAATGCTTGTGGCGCAATCCCATGATGCAACCATCATCGCTCACTGCCGTCACATCCAAGCACTCTGGGAAACCAGCCCTATCAACCACCCAAGAATGATAACGACCTATCTCAATACGCTTAGGCATACCGGCAAATATCGGGTCATTGCCAAACTGCGTACATGGAGTAGCTACTCCGTGATATACCTCAGAGAGGTTGGTCAACTTAGCACCGAACGCCTCTCCTATCGCTTGATGCCCCAAGCAAACGCCGAGCATTGGTTTTCTGCCAGCGTATGTCTTGATGACATCCATCAAAAGCCCTGCTTCCGATGGAATGCCAGGACCTGGACTCAATATAATCTTGTCGAATCTATCTAGTTCTCGCAACTGAAACTGGTCGTTGCGATACACCGTCACCTCGACACCGAGTTCCTTCACCAAGTGAGCTAAATTATAGGTAAAGGAATCGTAATTATCTATGATTACTACTTTCATCTTACAACTTTTCTGCTATGTGAATCGCCTTGGTCAAGGCACCCAACTTGTTATTACACTCCTCCAACTCATACTGGTCGTTGCTCTTTGCCACCACGCCACTACCAGCCTGGAACCAGAGTTCGCCATTACGACTGATAAAGGTACGGATGACAATCGCCTGGTTGAGGTCGCCATTCAAGCCGATGAAACCGATGCAACCACCATACGCACCACGGTTGTGTGGCTCCAACTCTGAGATAATCTGCATGGCACGCACCTTTGGCGCACCACTCAAAGTACCAGCAGGGAAGGTATCGATAAACTCCTTGATGTGGTCGGCTCCCTCATCCAGCGTACCGCTCACACGGCTCACCAAGTGGATGACGTGGCTATAGAACTGCATATCCTTGTAGAAATCCACCTTCACGCCATAGCAGTTGCGGCTCAAGTCATTACGAGCCAAATCGACCAACATCACGTGCTCGGCATTCTCCTTTGGGTCGTTGCGCAAGAACTCAGCCGCCTTGCGGTCTTGTTCCATGTCACCCGTACGTTTGGTAGTTCCAGCGATAGGGTCGATAAACGCCTTGTTGCCCACGATGCGGTTGTGGGTCTCAGGAGAAGAACCGAAGATACGGAAACCTCCGAAGTCGAAATAGAAGAGATAAGGACTTGGGTTGATGCTTCTCAAAGCACGATAGAGTTTGAAGTCATCGCCCTCATACTTCTGTACGAAGCGGCGGCTCACCACAATCTGGAAGACATCGCCACGCAAGCAGTGCTGGATGCAGCGACGGATGTTCGCCTTGTGTTCCTCATCGGTCAAGGTAGAAGTGGTTTCGCCTACAGGGTGGAAGTCGTATGGCTTCACATTCGCCTTGTTGACAGCCTTCAGTAAGGCGTCGATCTCGAGTGAAGAGTGAAGAGTGGAGAGTGAGGAATTCTCTTGCTTTGCCTCTTCTGACTTTTCCTCTTCATTTGCCTCATTAAGGACGATCAGCTCCATCGTATTATTGAAATGGTCGAACACGATGATGTCCCTATACATAATATAATAGATGTCAGGAGCATCGTTCTTCTCCATCGTGGTATCCTTGACAGGGATATTCTCAAAGTAGCGCACCGCATTGAAGGTGGTGAAACCATAGAGACCACAGAAGTCCTTGCCCTCACCCTCTACATGGAATGACTGGATGAAGTCATTGATGGCTTTCGAGATGGCGAGCTTGCACTCCTCGCCCTTGCCCTCACCGAAGGCAGGCAGTTCCTGCTTCTCCACCTTGCCATCAGGATAAGTGGCAGTCACGATGCCATGACCTACGGCAATGCTGGCAATCGGATGCACACCGATGAAAGAACGAGAGTTGTCGGAACCATGATAGTCGCTACTCTCCATCAAAGCCGACTGGGGATAAATATCTCGCAGTCGCATATAGACTCCCACCGGCGTATAGAGGTCGGCGAGAATCTTGCGAGTTACAGTCTTATAATTATATTGTGCCATAATTATAAATTATTCATTATAAATTATACATTAGAAGTTGCCAAACTCCTTAGCCATCGCCTTGTTGTTGAGGTAAGTCTCCACGTCCTTATCACCACGACCACTGACGGTCAAGACAACGACATCATCTTTCTTGAACTTCATCTTCTTCAAGGCTGCCACGGCATGGGCACTCTCGATGGCAGGGATGATACCCTCCATACGTGTCAACTCATATCCGGCATAGATTGCCTCATCGTCCTTGATGGCAAGTACATGGCTGCGACCACGGGTTGCCAAGTCGGCGTGCATCGGACCGATACCAGGATAGTCGAGACCGGCACTGATGGTGAAGGCTTCCTTGATCTGACCATCATCGGTCTGCATCACGAGGGTGCGTGCTCCGTGGATGATACCCTCGGTACCGCAGTGCATGGTAGCAGCGGTATAGTCAGTGTCGATGCCATGACCAGCAGCCTCAGCGAGGTAAATCTGCACCCGCTCATCATCAATATAATGGTAGATGGTACCAGCGGCATTACTTCCACCGCCCACACAAGCGACGAGATAATCTGGATAATCACGACCTATCTTCTCCTGCAATTGCCATTTGATTTCCTCGGAGATAACACTCTGCATCTTTGCCACGATGTCAGGATAAGGATGAGGTCCCATCGTACTACCTACAATATAAAAAGTATCTTGTGGATGGCAGCACCAGTCACGGATCGCCTCTGAACAAGCATCACTCAAAGTCATGTTACCCGTACGAACTGGATGCACCTTAGCTCCCAACATCTTCATGCGCTCCACATTGGTATGCTGACGCTCCACATCGGTAGCACCCATGAAAATCTCACACTCCATGTCCATCAAGGCACAGACCGTAGCAGTTGCCACACCATGCTGACCGGCGCCCGTCTCAGCGATGATGCGAGTCTTGCCCATCTTCTTCGCCATCAGAATCTGACCGATGGTATTATTGATCTTGTGCGCACCGGTATGGTTCAAGTCCTCACGCTTCAGATACAACTGGCATCCGTACTTCTCGCTCATGCGCTTG
>ULTT01028006.1_pt1 | contig 9763 bp, 6 predicted proteins | sample 1957831 | NCBI WGS metagenome assembly ULTT01 (sample SAMEA4835740, study PRJEB28245) | human gut metagenome | biome: gut microbiome; material: fecal sample | place: Denmark | collected 2008 | reverse complement strand
TAAAATAGATTGGCAAACCCTAAAGAACTTTGATTATCCAAAAGAAAATTATTTTATCGGAGATGCCATTTTAGATTATACTTCTCGATTTGAGCATTCATATGACTTTTATAATTTTTGCGAATATAATGAAAAATTGGCAAATCAATTACAGCAAAATTCCATTCAAATAGCAGATATACTTGGACTGGAAGGATTTTGCCGTATTGACTATCGTATAAATTGCAATAATGAATACTATATAACAGACATTGCTACCAATCCACATATTACAAAAGACTCATCATTTGCATACGCATTTAGTAAATTGGGATATTCTTATGATGATATGTTTTCATGCTTGATTGGATGCACATTATCCCATTATTATAAATCGCTCCAATAATATAATGCGGTAAAATCAAAACTATGTCCCCAATATGCCCAAGCCTCTTGGTAACTTTGACAATACTTAAAAATAAATGTGTCGATGTCTTCAATTTGAATTTCAATATGCTGCTCTATTGCTGTCTGCAATAAGTCATATTTTTTCTTATAATATGATTCATCGATGATACCATTTGTTGCCACACGCAATTCGTTAAGTATTTTTTGAGCCTGTGCATAGTCTTTTTTAAATATTTCAAGAATTAATATATTATTTTCAATACAAATTTCATAAAAAGCTTCACTAGTATTCCTTGCTTGTTGCCTTGTTTGAAGCAATCTTTCATAAGCCAAGTCAATTTCGCCGTTAATTGCCAAAAATGCACAATAATTAGAGGTTATGAAGATATTATCTGCATTTTCACTAAGGTTCATTAGTCTTGCATATATTTTTAAAATTTCTTTCTTTTTTTTAGGTTCATGCAGATACAAAGCTACCAGAAAATTATTATCAATAATATGAAGCCTTGGAAAACATATTGTTGGATTTATATTAATAAAATCGTAAGCTTTTTGAATTTCACATAAAGCCTCTTTATAACTGCTGCATTCAATTAATATTCCTGTGTGATTAGCTAAACTCATTACATATTGTAATGGATTAAGGGCCATTGTATTACCGGGTAAGGGTTTAAAAAATTCAACACTTTGTCGTATATAAATTTCTGAAAAAACGCATTCATGCACACAGTTAGATATTCTTTTTAATGTATATAGCATCAGTCTTGCATTTTCATCATATGATATACGTGGCTGTAGATAATTCATTATTCTTTTTTCGCATTCTTTTGCTTCTTCAATCATTCCATTGTGTGAATAAGAAGAAATCAATGTTAATAAAACTTGTAAGTATAAATCTCCCTCTCTATTTATTTTTTCAAGAGTATAATGTTCTAAACATTCAAGTGCTTCACGTCTGCTATCGTTATCGAGAATTTTTGTTAAAGAAGCAGATTTAACTATATCTCTTATTACAAGTAATTCACATGGATATAAATCGTAAATATAACTAAGCTTATTTAATGCTTCTTTATAATTCCGCTGATTATATTGTTCAACGGCCGGTTTAAATAACGTAAAGAACTCATTTACATTTGCATCTTCTTTAATATTTTCCAAATAAGCCTCTTCCTGATAAAAAGTCTGGAATTTGTGTTTGAAAAATAATAATACAGATAGAATTGCTGCATTATGTCCATTCTCTAATTTCAGTTCAATATCAATACGTCTTTTATAGTCACTTGGAAATAGTTCCTTTACACAGTCACTCATTTTTTCATAATATAATATATTATTTTGATGTGCTTTATTTCTGAAAACAATTTGAATTATCTCATTTGAAAAATATGTATATGGTTTGTCTTGAATAATATATTCCATATTTTCCGAATATTGCATCAGTTTGAGATAATCCTGCCTGCTTAAATTATACGTTTTCTTAACTTCATCATTAAGAAATTTCTTTCCAATCAGGGAAGCATACTCTAATAAATTTGAAATTTCATTACCCTTTGTGCCTAATGTTTCCAGATTTTTATTAACTAATATTTCTAAGTATTTTTCTAAAGCCTGTACATTTGCATTATAATCTAAATATTGACTATCTATTTCTTTTGCTATTTGTTTTATGACTTCTAAATGACCATTTGCTAAATTAAAAAATATTTTTTTGATACTATCATCAAGAGCTATCTTAAGATTTAAACTATCTAAATATATATCTAATTCCTCATATGAAATAGGAGACAACGTGAATTCTTTTGTCTTAAATTTCTCGATTATATTATCTATATTGGAATCATAGTCATTTTCGGGTGTTACTACAATTAGGAAACTGCATTGTTTCATAAATTCAAACTGAGCACAATTTTTTAAAAATAAATATACCATTTGGAGTGACTTTAAGTCAAAATACTGAAAACTGTCACAAATAATTAGCGCTTTCTTTTTCTCAAACAAATAATTTAAGCGATACACAATATTTTTTTCGTCATCATTATTAAGAAAAAAAGTCTTGTTATTCTGAGATACATTTTTATAGTTGAGTTTATCTGAAATTATTTTTTTTGAAATGTCACCTACAATTGGAAGTTCACCGCTAAACTCTGATATCAGTTCTTTATCGTTTTGTTTTTGTGCATATTTAACCGACATTTCGGAAAGTGCTTGTTTTATACAATAATATTCTCGTTCTTTACAAAATTGATCTCCATTAATACAGCAAATTGTAAAATTCTTTCGGGCTTTAAATTTTTTAATTAATTGCTCTATAACATAGGTTTTTCCTACACCTGCATTTCCTTTTAAAATAATAACATTTTGATCATAAGAATCGAGTAATTCAATTAATTTTTCAAACAAATCCTGCTGATTATCTAGCATTTTATATCATGACCCTTCCAATTAAAATCATATTGTTATCGAAATTATATAAATAACGGATAACTAAAAATTATCCACCAAAAATAAAACAATCCATCAAAAACGATGGATTGTAAAGAAATCTATATATGAAAATCCTTTCTAGGATGTTTTGATATTAGAATATCCCTCTGTTTAGCAGTGGTTACATGTGTGTATATCTCAGTGACATTGATGGAGCTATGTCCTAGCATTTCCTGAATATACCGGATATCGACATCGGCCTCTAATAAGCTGGTAGCGAAAGTATGCCTGAACATGTGAGGGGTGATATGTAAATCTATATCGGCGAGAGAGCAATACTTATTTATCATCCTGCGAACAGCTTGGTCAGATAGAGGTTTGCCATTCTGGTTAGCAAAAAAATGATTGCAGCTTTTAATTTCAGCTTGGAATTCAGCCTTATATTCTTCAATTATTTTAGAAACAGAATCATTGCCAATATGAATACGTCGCTCTTTATCGCCTTTACCATATATGAGGATGCTCCCATCATGTAAATTTATATCTTCGTTTTTTAATGAGCAAAGCTCAGAAATTCTCATGCCGGTAGCAAATAACAGTTCGGATACGGCTGCATCGCGCAATGCATTCCTCCTCTGATAATTTGTTTTAGCGTTGTCCCGCTGTGTATAAATCATAGTAAGAAATTTTTCTACTGTATGTAGTGGGATAATTTTGGGTAATATGGTAGGTTCACGAAAGTGCACCTGTATTTTGGTGAAGGGATTTATTGCGAGTAGTTCTTTGTATTCCAGAAAATGGAAGAATGCTTTTATTGAGGCTATTTTTCTTTTTACGGTTTTGGGTTTATATTGTTGGTGGAGCCTGGCAATATAATCCTCTAGATCGTTTGTTGTGATTTCAGTTATTTTTTCAAGAGATGGTTCCTTAGAGAATTGTCGCAAGTCAATCCGATATGCTTTTAAAGTCTTTTCATCCAGACATTTTTGTGTCCTGCAGTATTCCAAATAGTTTTCAGTAAGTGTTTGTGAGTTTTCCATGATGTTCTCCTTTGTTTGTTTTTTAACTAAATTGATAAAATTATATCGTATACAAAAGTTCTTTGCGTTATAAAAAGTACCTTTGTGATACCAATCTGAAATCCGATGAGCACGGACTTTTTTAGATATAGTTGTTGGAGCTATACATAAAAATGCTGTAATGTCTTTAATGGGAGTCATAAACATAACATGATTGTATGAAAGAGTAAATATCTACTGTGCGAGAGTAAATTCCATCACTCTTTGGGGCATGCGGAATTTAGAAATTCATTTTAGGAAAGTATTGAACATGTGAGAAAAAGCTAGATTTTAGCTAAGATTTATGCTATACTATGAAATCCAATAAAATAAATGAAGGGAGGCTGGGTAAATGAGTTATAAAGTTTTAGATGTGTGTAAATATGTAATTGATTATAGTAACAAAAAAGAATATGGTATTTCCAATTTGAAATTGCAGAAGATTCTATACTTTATTCAAGCATATTTTTTGATAAAAATACCTAGTAGATGTTGCTTTGATGATAGGATTGAAGCCTGGGATTTTGGCCCGGTTGTTCCAAAGGCATATAGAAAATATAAGCAATTTGGCAGTAGTGATATACCGACAATTATGGATTTTGAAAAGTCTGACAGTAAAGGTTGCATAACTTGCGATGATAAAAACCTTATTAAGACTGTAATTGATAAATTTGCGGATTACTCAGCAACGGATTTAGTTGGTTTGACGCATAATCAGTCACCGTGGATTGATGCATATATTCCGCATATGAACAGAGAGATTACACCCGAAGCAATAAAGGAATATTTCAATGGCTGATGAAATTGGTAAACTTTTGAAAAATGAAGATAGTAGTAGTCAAATTAAACCCGCAGCATCACAAAAAAAACTAAGAGAATCAAAAAGAAGACTAAATGGCATTTGTCGTTCATTGCTGATTGACACAGGTGCTTATGAACCTAAGAAAACGGCCAATAGTGTTGATGCCTATATAGCATCGACTGAAAAAGTAGACAGAATTTTGTATTCAGTGATAAGTGGTTTTATTGTTGGACTTGATGAAAAGTCGAGAGGCGTTTTTTCTACAAATGTTGATAAACTACTTCAATATGTTTTAGATGAGGGAAATCAAGTATCAGAAGATACTAGAAAAATATGTATAAAATTGTATGATCATTTTCAATTGAATCTTATACAGATAGAAAGTGCAAGCGTCATTACAAAAGATGGGATTACTACAGCTATGAAAGATGAAGTTGAAGAATCTCATAAAGAGATTAAGGGAATTCAAAAAGAATACATAACGATACTTGGTATTTTTGCTGCAATAATGCTTGCATTTGTTGGTGCATTTACTTTTTCAACTTCAGTGCTTAATAATCTTGGAAAAGCAGATACATTAGACCTTGTTGCTGTTGCATTAGTAATAGGGGTAGTCTTTGTTCTTTTAATATCAATTTTAATAGATTTTCTGAGAGATATTAACGATAAAGTTATTTTCGATAAAAACGGGAAGAAAAAATGGAATAAAAAAGTAGTGGGTGGAATAGTACTTTTAACTTTGACAGCAGTTGTTGTACTGATTTGCATTGGAATTTCGCGAATGTCATTTCCACAGCAAATTAATATTGGTCAACATCGGTATACGCTTGTAGAAGAAACAGCTAAAGATTCAGAAAATAAGCTTGGTAGTGATAGCACTGAGCAGAAATGAATAATTTAATATACATTTTTTTACATTTTTGGAATACAATATGTATTAAAATATCATATATGGATGTTTTGGGATTAATTGAGATTTCTGCTTATAAAACAGATTTTTTTAGGAGAACGAAAGAAAAAATGGGTAATAAAGTTACAGAAGATAGACCAAAGGAAAAAAGCTGTTTCATAAGATTTTTGGAGAAGCCATTTGTTTCTGGAATTATAGCATCACTAATTGCATCTGCTATATGGACAGCAGTGCAGGCTGTGTTTGTTATACCACAATCTATAATGAAAACAGTAGAAAGCGACAATTATGTAAATAAAGTAAAAACAGCAATTTTAAGTTCTGATAACACAAATAATGGAAATAATACAAATACTGTTAATGGTAACACTAGTGATAATAATAATAGTAGTTCTAATCAAAACAACAATACATCAAATTTCATATTTAATGTATATGGTGGTATAGTGTTGGATAAAGACACATACAGTGACGAATTGAATAATTCTGTAAATGCTGCAATTTCGGTTGAGGATAATAACGTTTCAAAATCTAAAACGGCATTATCAGATAATGATGTAATAGCGAAGGACATTAATGGTAAAGAATATTATGCCTCTGACCTTGTTGGAAAGCAGATTATTCTGGAGTATTATGATAAAGAAGATGATAAGAACGTTTATTTTCAAGGTGCATATAATGAAAATTATCATTGGGAGGGTGAGTGCGTTACCAATTCATACTATTTAGATGATAGATTTTTTGGTGCGTGTGAATCTAAATTTGAAGATGGAGTACGGAAAGATTATAAATCTATAGTTGTTTCAGACAAAAATGTGTGGTCATATGCAGATAAAGAATGCCGTGATAATGGTAACTATGGAGTTAATATTAAATATATTGGTGATACTAACGTTGGAATATCATCTTCAGCAGATTCTGGTATAGATCTCTTTTCAGTTGATATGGTAATGGACAAGCTAATGCAACATATAAGTATTAACTCATATTATAATGGAATAACAGTTGATAAGATGTATAGTGATAGTACAGGAGATGCTTTTTTGGTTAAATTTGATTCACAAGGTTATGTATCTTTATTATATCAAGGACCGTTTAGCAAAGGGTTAATGCATACAGGGAATAGTGATTGTTTAGGATGGGAAATAGTTTTTTCTGAAGAAAACAGCAAATATTATTGTAATGAGGGAGTGTTTATTAATGGATCAGCAAAAAGTTATTCGCCAAATACAATTTCTGTACAAGAAATAAGAAAATATATACAAAATAAGAATACCGATTTCGGTGTGAATCTTGTGTGGAGAGAATGAGGTTGATAGTATAAAAATTGTTAGATGTATTGGTAAGACGGAGGATTTTTCTGTAGATTCAGAACTTTTACAAAACAGTGTCCATTAAGATAAATACAACCGTTATGCGCTGCATGATTCAGTTGTAAAGTGGTAAAATAGTTGTTTGTGCTAATCTAAATTTAGGTCACATGGCTCATTATGTTTTATCTGGTGTCTATCAGGAACCGTCAGACATGATAATTATTATGGATAACATCTGATGAAGGAAGAATCCCTTCTTTAGTTATCTGATTTACAGAAATTTATTAACCAAGTAGTCTTGATTGACTACACCATAATTATACTAGGATATAGAAAAATGAAATTTAATTTTAATAAAAAAATGGTTAGCACAATAGTGATATTGATTTTTGGCGTAGCAATTACAGTTGCAGCACTGTCTGCAAAGAATATAGCGCTTGAAAATAAAACAAGCTCAGAAATAGCCACAGAGGCAGTATCAGCTACAGAGATGATATTGGATACAGAAAATACAGAGACTAGTAATGTGGATAAGAATTCTGACGAAAGTTCAACAACTACAAAAGAAACGGGCAAAAGCTTGAAAGATACAAAGAGCTCATCAGAAAACACCGATAATAATGATTCTAGGGATTCATATGAGACTGATATAATGAAAAATGATGAATCAGAAAACACTTCAGACAATGTAAATAAAACAGGTGATAAGATTGATAAAAAATCTGAAATAAACAATTCAGGAGATAGTGGTTCAGGCGCAGATGATTCAGATAATGACAATTCAGGAATGAATAATAATAATGAATCGAAATCTGATAACGGAGTGATAGAGCTTCCAATTATACCGATTGACTAATGTGACGTCAGTTGTGGTTTTACCTACATTTGAAGAAGAAACGTAAGAGGAGTTAATACAATGGAGAAAGTCGAATGAAGACAAAAAAGTTTTTATCATTGGTGTTAAGTGCGGCTATGATATTAGGTGCGGCTGTTCCGGTCGCAGCAGAACCGGTGTCAGCAGGGCAAGGCGTTGAAGCAGAACAACAGCCAATTGTAGAAAATAGCATTACAAGTGGATATATTCTGAGTGATTTGGATTATAATACACCGGTGTATGAACCGGATGAGGCGGTGCCGTATTCTGATGATTGGGGATATTCTGCAGATGAAACTATAGAGAGCAAGTATCCGGCAAATGGAGTCAGCGATATCAAGGCGAAATATCCGTCTGTTCGTAATCAAAATCCTCTTGGCACGTGCTGGACATTTTCGTCAATAGGTCTTGCAGAGTTTGATCTGATTAATGATGGTGCGTTTGATAAAAATATAGATCTTAGTGAACTGCATCTGGCATATTATGCATATAATTCGCTGTTAGATCCGCTTGGTGGAACAGAGGGGGACTATGCAAAGTACTATATGAAAAATACAAGTGTTCAGTATGGTTATCTCAATCGTGGTGGCAACTATTTGATGGCGGCACGCAGAATGGGACAGTGGTGTGGTCCGGTAAGCGAGAGTGATGTACCATATAGTAAGGTGGCAAGCAACGGATATACAGCAAGTACTATTGATACTTTTCTTAATACAGGTTTATCTGATGAATATGCATATTCAAAGGACAAGGCACATCTGGAAAATACATACATGATTAATATCAAGGAAAATGCATCAGATGTGAAAAAAGCCATAAAAAAATATGGTGCAGTGGGAATTATGTATAGTCATAATGATAACGGATATCATTACATAAATAACAGTTATAATGATAAAACAAATAACAGAGCAGGTCATGCGGTAATGGTTGTTGGATGGGATGATAACTATTCTAAAGATAATTTCAGAGATGGTGTTAAACCTGAAAAAGATGGTGCATGGCTTATTCGTAATAGTTGGGGAGATGGAACCGGTTCATATTATAATCAGAGTTATTTCTGGATGTCATATGAAACGTTTTCTTTATCCGATACGGCTTGGGTGTTTGATTTTTCTGCTAATGATGGATATGATAACAATTATCAGGTTGATGGAGGATTAAATGTAGCCCATCAAAGCGGTTACAGGAAGTTGGCCAATGTTTTTACTACTCAGGCAAAACAGGGAGTATCTTCTGAGGACTTAAAAGCAGTTTCCCTGTCTATTACATCTAAAACAAATGTTAATTATACAATAGAGATTTATACAGATTTAAAGGATAAGACAAAGCCAACCAGCGGAACAAAGCAGGAGACTGCTACCACTACAGGGCAGACAACCTATGCCGGAGTATATACCATTCCACTTAAAGCAGCGGTTAATCTGAAGCCTGGGACAAGCTATTCGGTTGTAGTGACTACTGATACACCTGCCATTGACATTGAGGCAGCGATGACTGGTGATGTAAATTATAATAATGAAATGGTGTGGGAGAATCATGCGTCAAGTGATAATACGGCAAGCTATTATTTCTATGGGACAGGGTTGGCATATTCCCGCAGTTGGAATTATCAGAATACGCATGGTAATTTCTGTATTAAAGCATTTACTGCCAATAATGTAGAAAAAAATTCTGAGAAGCTTGTTGGCAGGAGCCTTACTTTAAAAGATAATATTGATATGAACTACTATATGGAGCTTCCTGAAAGTATCAAATCAAACAGCAACGCATATATGGAGTTTACGGTGAATAATAGCCAGCCATATAAGGTCAGCGTAAACGATGCAATCCCTGTTGAGAAAAACGGAAAGGTTATATATAAGTTTGCGTGTCCACTAAATGCTGCACAGATGTCAGATACGGTTAAAGCTAAAATGGTGGTGGATGGTAATAGTGGAAATGAGTACACTTACAGTGTAAAAGAATATGCCACCGAGCTCCTGTCAAAATCAA
>ULTT01052868.1_pt1 | contig 9825 bp, 6 predicted proteins | sample 1957831 | NCBI WGS metagenome assembly ULTT01 (sample SAMEA4835740, study PRJEB28245) | human gut metagenome | biome: gut microbiome; material: fecal sample | place: Denmark | collected 2008 | reverse complement strand
GAGCCAAGCGGCTGTGTCACGCTCACGGGCGTGGTCTGCCATATAGCGAACCACGGAACGCTTGCTTTCTATATCGCCATTCCATCTTTGCAGAGCTTCATCAATTTCAGCTTGCGTGATTTCACGGGAGACAACGGGAGCTTCAACTGTCGCAGATGGGGACTCATTTGGGGCTTCAGTAACGCTTACAGGCTCGATTTCGGGTTCTTGGGATAATTCCTCAACCGCAGGGAGAACGGGCAAGGAACGGCTTATATGCTCGTTTACGATGCCGTTAAACTCCGAGACAGTAACGCCGTGGGTGGCACGGAGTTTTTCTACGGACTGCTCCAAATTGTGGGCAGGAATACCGCACATTTCCACTCGACCGGCACCGGCAACGGGGTGTGTAGTCAAATTAAGGTCAAGCAGCTTTGCAGCGGTTTTTGCATCCTCGCCGTACATTTCAAAGAAATCTCCGACTTGGAAAAGCACAATGTCATCGGGGTGTTCGTGCTTGATGTCATTGTAAGCATCCATCAGCTTGCGGAACTGTCCCTCACGGGTCTGCATTTCCTCATACTTGGCTTTCTGTTCGGGGGTGAAATATCTGCCGTTTCGGATAAGGTTTTCAAAGCGTGTGAGAACCTTGTTCCAGTTCAGCTCCACATCGGCACAATCGGGCTTCTGCAAGCGGATGCCCTTGCCGGAGCTGTCAATCCATCCACGACCGGATACAGAGTGAGAGCTGCCGCCGATACCGTACTCGTTCTTTAGGAAGTCTGCCTTTTCCTTAGAGTTGTGAGAACCGGTAAGATAACCGTAAATACGACCCTTGCCGCCCTCGACATTACTGCCTCGGTTCAAGGTCGCATCAATCTCGTCCTCGGTGATGAACATTCCCACCTTCGGCACTTCTGCCATATCGGAGGTATATTCACGCCTTGGCAAGTCAAGGTCTTGCAGAGCGTTCCAAATCTCAACGGGCTTGTGGTAGTGGAAACGCATCACATCACGGTCTGCTTTGTAGGCATCCATAAAAGCGGAGTAATCGGCAGACAGCATTTCACGGAAAGTGTGGTCTTTCAAATCCTCTGCGAGCCTTGCGGTCGCATCGGGAAAACCGCCTCTGCGGTAGTCCTGCAAAGTGCCGAGAACATTCTGCTCCCTGGCTTCATCGCTCAAATCCCCACGGATATACCACAGCTTATGAGAAAGCTCGGTACGCTCGTGAAGCTCCGCTTCGGCAAGCTCCACATTGGTGGCGTATTTACCCTCGTCCATAAGCTGACCGATACGCTCGGCGGCATCCTCCCAGGAAATGACCTGTGCGGTCTTGGAATATCTCGCCGTTCTGCCTTTGGCAAGGTGAATACCGTCCTCGGCATACCATACCGAGAACTCACCACGCTCGGACTTTAAGCCTGCACCACCGTAATATTCTTTTTGGAGCAGGGGCACGATTTCCTCCATCGGTTTTTGCTTCTGGAAAGCGGCGGCAACGACCATACGAGTATTCTCGGAGTTGCTTGCAAGGCGAAGCACATCGTCAATATCCTCCTGGGCAAAAGAAAAAGCGAAGGGTGCAGGTTTTACACTCTCCGCTTCATCAATGAAGGATATTTGTTCTTGTTCACTTGGGAATAACCCTACGTCAAAGAGGGTTAGCTGACCGTTTATGCGTAAATCAGTTCTGCGAGAATTGTTTCTTCGGCTTGTGCTTTGAGGTTGTTCATCAAGCCCGTCCACATCATCGGGTCGCTGGCTTTCAGTTCCTCCGTCACGCCGTTCAGCTTCATCAATTCGGGCATCATCTGTTCCATTCTGCGGTTCGCCGTCTCGTCGATTTCCCTCAGATGCGGGTACAGGGTCTCCGACAGAATCATCTGGTTCCACAGCACTTGTCTGTGCTCCTGCAGATACTTCTTCCTCATCCTGCCGTACTTGCCCAGGGGCTTCGTCTCGGTGTCGGATAGAGTCAGATTCGGGATGAAGTAATCCCCGTTCTTCGTGTAATTCAATGTGTTCTCCATAATTCTGTGTCCTTTCTGCCTGATTCTGCAGGCTTGCTTCTCGCTCATAATTTTTGACCGTAACTGCAATCTGCCGCAAAATCTGTTCGCTGCTGTTGGAAACAGCCGAGCCGAGCACGGCAATGGTATCACGGGTGTTGAAGTCGAATACGCTTAAAAAGTCCTCGTGCTCAAAGTAGTCGCTGGGGTTAAGACCACAGCGGGACATAAGAGCGTAGGTGGTGCTGACGGTAGCGGCATTGCGGAACGCAACCTCTACGTTATAATCATCATACTCCTCAAGGAAGGAATCGGCAAGGATGCCGAGGATGTCACGGCTGTTGTCGTTCCAGTATTCGGTCACGAGCTTGGAAGCAACCTGCTCCAGTTGGTCGGCAAGACCTTTTCCACCGGACACGCCATAGCGGTTTTCCAGAGCTGCGGTAACAGCGTCTTGATGCTCGTCCTTGTATTCCCAAAGATTAAGGCGGCGAGAGTTCTCTCTGCCGCCCGTATCGGAAACATCAAACACATATTTGAGCCTTGGATTGTCGCCGGAAGTGTCAATCAAAGCGATACCCTTGGTGCCACGACGGACATATCTGCCCATCTGCTTATTCCAAAGGTCGTAATCGGCACAGGCAGTTGCGTTTGGCTTTTGAGCGAAAATCATCAACTGCTCGTGGAACGGGTACTTATACAGCCGTCCCATTGTTTCAAGGAACGCCGTCCACTCTCCGAAACTGCCTGTGACCTGCTTTGCGGTGTGGTCTGCCATTTGAGCGTAAAAACTTAATTTACTCGGCATCCACGTCCTCCTCATCATCAAAATCGGGGTAAAGCTCCACCTTTGCAAATTCCTCATCCGTAATAGCGGAGAGCTTTTCAATGGTGGAATCGGTCAAGCGGCGAAGCTCGGCTTCATCAGCTCCAAGCTCGCCACGCATTTCCGACAGAGCTTCGATAAGCCCTGTGCGTGTACCCGTGTCGTAGATACACATAAGGTTCATTTCATCGTTTGAGAAGTTCATATTAAATCCCTTTCCGCACTTCTGTGCTGTGTCGTTTGCTGTCTGTCCTCGGTTTGGTACTGACGGAGCTTTGCGAGAACGGACGGTTTCTTTGATTTGGTTTCTTCCTTCTTGGGAACAGGAGCTTTGACCGGCTCTTTCGGTGCGTTATTGATAACACCATCAATCATACCGTAGTCATCCTCCATCTGCATTTCTGCGTTTTTCAGATAATTGTCGGTATTGTGGAAGTTGTGCAGCTCCTTATATCCAACGCTGTCAACGTAGTGATAGGATACCACACCTGCCTGCTTTAACGCCACGATGTCGCTGATAGAAAGGCTGTGTCCTGTGAAGTCCTGGGGGTGCTCGATGTTGAAAACACGGTACAAATCCTCTAACTTATCCATCTGGCTGCCGTCCTTGGTGAGTGCTCCGGTATAGATAAGCTCATAATTTTCGTACTGCGGTTCAAAGCCCTTGGATTTCAGATAGTCGGAGTTCATAAAGCGAATATCCGTGGTGGCATCGTCACGCTTCAACTGATAGATAGCGTAGGTGTCACCGGGACTTTCAAGGAACGCCTGCTCACGCTTCTGGCGGATAATATCGGCATCCATAGGCGGCACTTCGTTTTTGATGGCATCCCAATCCTCACGGGTGATACCAAAGCAACCGGAGAACAGAACAATGTCCTCGGTGTCGAACGCCATAGCTTCGGTATTGCCCTCGTAGAGCATATAAATGGGAACATCACGCTCAAACAGCTCCAACGCTCGCTCCTTGGAAAGAGGAAGCATATCCGAATCCATATAGCCGTAAGCATTCATCGCCTCGATTGACATTGACGGGTCAGGCATATATCCGTTGTCGGGAGCCTGGACAGGGGTTTCCTCCTGCACTTTGAGAGCAATTTCATCAATGACATCGTTGCTGTCACTTGTGGGATTTTCGTCCTCGGATACGTCGGGAGTGGTCTCCGTAGCTACCTCTGCGGTCTCAACCGTCATTTCAGCCTCACGCTCTTTCATAATATCGGCATAGTGACGGTCTATGTCGGTAATCAGCTCGGAGGAAGTGCTGTTGATGGTTTCAAGGCTTGCACGAAGCTCTTTCAGTTCTTTATCCTTCGACCAGGTAGCGATATAACCGAAGCTGTTTTCTCCCGTTGCAATACCATAATAAGCACAAACGGCAAAGGAAATACTCTCGGCTTCGACCTCCTCGGTGTTGCGGTCTTTTCGCTGTTCGTTGAAGAAGCGGTAAGCGGAAATCTCACCGCCGACAAAATTGAGACCTTCTTCCTCGGTGAAGGTCAGCCGTCCTTCTTCGCCAAGGTCAAGGGGCTTGGCTGTGATAACCGAACCGGCGTGATTGACAGTAACGTGGTTTTCCACCGTGATAGGCTGTCCTGGGTCATCGTCAGAGCCACGTAGGTCATAGACATACATTCCTTCGGGAATGGCGGCAGGGTCAATGCGACCGTTGAAGAATAGCCCTGGCACATCGAAAATCTCTACCTCTTGATACTTTTCAGCATCTTTCGGTTCCTCGATTTTCTTCTGATTGTGGAGCTTGGAATGGGCGATTTCGTGAACGACGGCAGATACCGTCTGCACCTCACTCATACCCTCACGGATGGCGATTTTCTGCTTATCCAGAGAAAAATAACCGTCTGCGTTATCCGCAATCGGCTTGAAGTCAATCGGTACGGGAGAGGAACGCCGCAAGGCTTCCATAAAGACCTCGTAGTTCTGCACATTGCCCTGCAGGTCAGAGGCGAGCTGCGGCAGGGGTTTTCCGTCTGTCTGCGACACATCGAACACCGTCACCGGCTTGAACATCGGGATTTTGATTTCCTTTTCCTCGATAATAACCTTGCCGTCTGCATCAAGCATAGGCAAGTTCGTGTCGGGGTCTCGCTTTTCCTGCTCAATCTTCTTTTTGTAGGGCGTGGGGGCGATGATTTTAATGCCTTTTTCGCCCTTCATCACGTTGCGTTCAAACTGGTCTCGCCACTTGTTGAAGCCTGCCACCAAGGTGGCGTCGGGCTTCTGCATATAGATGAGCATGGTATTGTTTACGCTGTACTTGTGAAAATGGCTCATCGTGCGGAGATACTCGGCGTACTTGTCCGACTGAAAGAGTTCTTCAATCCCTCTTTCTATGCTGTCGGTGATGTCTTTGAGCTTTTCCTTATTGGTCTGTTTCTCATTTTCAACCATAGAAAACTCCTTTCAAAAAAATTAGCAGCCTTAAACCGAAGTCTAAGACTGCTATGTAAATCTTTTGTTTTATGATTCAATGGACCGCATTGCTTTCTTGAATTGGAAATAAAACAAAATCGAAGTAAAAGTTACTGCTATGAAATCTGCTACCGGCTCTGCAAGGTAAACACCCATGGTTTTGTCTGAAACCATATGCGGCATAATATAAATCAATGGTAACAGCAGAATAAACTTTCTTGTAACTGCCACAATAATGGAACTTTTCGCATTGCCGAGGGCTGTGAAGGTCATCTGACAGGCAATCTGAATACCAAATAAAAACATGACTGCCATATAGATACGCAGAGCTTTTGACGCAAACTCGATCAGCGCTGTCTCTGGGGTAAAAATGCTCACAAAGAATTGTGGCATAAGCATTACAGCCAGCCAAAGTGTGACAGAATAAATCAGGCTTACCATTAATAAAACACGAAAAGTCTTTTTTACACGTTCTGTATTGGCTGCGCCATAATTATAGCTCGTAATTGGCTGGGCTCCCTGGGCGACTCCCTGTAAAGGCAGCATTGCAAACTGCATGACACTGGTAAGAATCGTCATTGCTCCTACCGCAATATCTCCACCATATTTCAGCAAGGAAGAATTGAAGCATACGGATATAACGCTTTCACTCGCCTGCATAATAAATGCCGCGGTTCCAAGTGCTATGCATGGGAACACAACTTTAGGCTTAATATTCAGATTCTTATATTTCAGTCTAAGTGTTGATTTCTTACTGCACAAAAATGCCACAACAATGATACATGAAACTGCCTGCGAAATAATGGTTGCCAAAGCAGCACCACGCACACCCATATTCAATCTGAAAATCATAATCGGGTCGAGGGTGATATTCAGAATTGCGCCGATTGCGACGGATACCATGGACACTTTTGTAAATCCTTCAGCAGTTACGAATGAGTTCATTCCCAATGTTAACTGCACAAACAATGTTCCAAGCGCATATATGTTCAAATAGGAAACAGCATATTCAATCGTATTTTCACTGGCTCCAAAAGCCAACAGTAAATTCTCTCCAAAAAGTAAAAGCACCGCTGTCAGAACGATTGAAGTAATGACCTGTAAAAGAAAACATCCACCAAGGGTTTGCTCTGCGCTGTCCATATCGCCTTTTCCCATCGAGATGGAAGCACGCGGCGCACCCCCTGAGCTTACAAGCCCTGCAAATGCCGACACAATCATAATAATAGGCATAGTCACACCGACACCAGTCAGAGCAAGATCGCCTGCATCCGGTATATGACCGATATAGATTCTGTCAACAATGTTGTACAACATATTGATCAACTGTGCTATCACCGTAGGAATTGCCAACTTAAAAAGCAGTTTTCCAACGGGCTGCGTACCTAAAAAATCCTTGTTATTTTCCACTGTAAACATCTCCTAACTGTTCGTATATTCCTTGATATTTCTGTTTACCTGCTCTGTAAACTGTTGCAGCATTTCCACTTCTTCCCTTGAAAATCCTGCAAATATTATTTCACAAAATTTGCTCTGTGCCGCACGCCCATCCGCAATGATGTCTTTTGCTTTGTCAGCCACACTTAAATGAATGGTTCTGTGGTTTCCTCCCTTATGTTCCCCTAAAATCAATCCTCGTTCCTGTAGGGAACGAATGGAAATAGATACATGGGACTTTGCAAGATGACGATATCTAACAATTTGAGTAGCTGTATCATACTGGGGATTGTTTGCTAAAAACATAAGAACTGTAAACTCCATATAGGTCAATCTGTATTTTTCATAGACAGGAGATATCATATTTTTATACACTTCTTCGGCATCAACACAATGTGCAAAATAATTTATCACAAGCACACCTTCTTTCATTTTGAACTGTTCGTTTTCGAACATTATTATACTTCTTTTCTCTCTATTTATCAAGATGTTTATTTGAAAAAAATATATCTGAAATGTAAACATTCGTCCATATGTACAGAGCCGACCTATAAGAAACACCCATAGGTCGGCTTTGCCTTATTTCCCGAAGTCCAGGTTGTAAAGGGTCTTGGCTCCGTCGTCGGTCATGACGAGGGTGGCATCGTAAGACTTTCCGGTTTTCTCGGAGAAAATGCCCTTAACGGAGATACGACCGTTTTTCAGCAAGGTCGCCGCCATTTTCTTTGTCAGCGAAATTTTCTTGCCCGTGAGGAACTTGTTGTCTTTCCACAGACCGAAGCGGCAGTCGTTGGTCTCGCAGAAAAAGCCCTTTTTGCTTTCGGTCACATCGCCGCCGCAACGAGGACATTTTCCGATAACCTCACGACCGGACGGGAACAGTACCTCCGCACCCTTAATGACAGAATAGGTTTTTACGAGGTCGCTGACCATGAGAGAGATTTCTGCCATAAAGGTGTCCGCATCCAGCTCGCCACGCTCCACCATTTTCAGCTTGTGCTCCCATTCTGCGGTAAGCAAGGGGGATTGAAGCTGTTCGGGAAGAACGGTAATGAGGGACACACCGGTATTTGCAGGCATAAGGTTCACAGATTTCTTTGCCTTTTTACGCTCCACAAAGCCCGTGGCAATCAGCTTTTCGATAATACCGGCTCTCGTTGCAGGGGTTCCCAAACCCTTACGCTCGGCATCTTCGGGCATTTCCTTTGCGCCTGCTACCTCCATAGCAGAGAGCAAGGAGTCCTCGGTAAAGTGTGCCGGAGGCTTGGTGGTTCCTTCCTTGATTTCGGAGCTTGCCACGGTCAATTCGTCGCCGTTATGGAGTTCGGGCAGTACCTTGTCGGTTTGTTCCTTTTCGTTGTAGGCTTTCCAACCCACATTGATAATCGTCTTGCCCTTGGCGGTAAAAGCGGTGCTGCCGCAAATGATTTCAGCGGTGGTTTCACGGAACCGGTATGCCTCGCTGACTGCACGGAGTACCTGCTTTGCAATCATCGTGAGAATTTCACGCTCTCCTGCAGGCAGAATGTTCAAATCGGTCTTGGCGGCAACCGTTGTAGGGATAATAGCGTGGTGGTCTGACACCTTTTTGCTGTTGCAGATCTGCTCACGCAGAACTACAGCAGGTGCAGACACTTTGCAAATACCAACCGAGCAATCGACCACGGCATTTACGCCGTCTGACATATCATCGGTGAGATAACGGCTGTCGGTTCGGGGATAAGTGCAGAGCTTCTTTTCATAAAGGCTCTGAACGTAATCGAGGGTCTGCTGTGCGGTGTAGCCGAGCTGACGATTCGCTTCTCTCTGGAGCGTGGTCAAATCATAGAGTGCCGGAGCTTTCTCGCTCTTTTCCTTGCTTGTAACGGACTCCACCACAACAGGTTCGTTTGCTTTAGGAATGACCGCCTCCGCATCGGACTTTTTCTTGAACTTCTCGCTTGCGGCTGTAAACGAACCGAAGTCAAGCTCTGACGTGTAGAAGGGTTCGGGCTTGAACGCTCCAATATCCGCTTCACGCTGAACGAGCAGAGCGAGGGTCGGAGAAACCACACGACCGACATTCAAAGTACGGTGATACAGTACGGAGAACAAGCGAGTTGCGTTGATACCGACGAGCCAATCTGCCCACTCACGGCATCGGGCGGCGGCAAAGAGGTTGTCGTACTCCTTGCCGTCCTTTAACTCTCGGAAGCCCTGGGCGATAGCGGCGTCCTCCATAGAGGAAATCCAAAGGCGATAGATGGGCTTTTTGCATCCGCACATCTGGTAGATGTTGCGGAAGATAAGCTCGCCCTCACGCCCTGCATCGCAGGCGTTGATAACGTCTGACACGTCGGCACGGTTCATCAGCTTTTTCAGCGTTTCAAACTGGCTATACTTATCACGGGGGATTTTGTACTTCCAGTTGGCAGGAACGATAGGAAGGTCGTCATATCTCCACTTGGCGTATTTTTCATCGTAGGTGTCGGCATTGGCAAGCTCGCAGAGATGACCGAACCCCCAGGATACGATATAGTCACGCCCCTCCATGTAGCCGTCCTTGCGGTCTTTTGCCCCAAGAACGGCTGCGATGGAAACTCCAACGGAAGGTTTTTCAGCAATTACAAGTCTTTTTGTCATAGGCGTCTTTCTCCTTATCTTTGTTGTGGGCTTTTTCACGCTCCTTGTTTTCGTGGAGCTTTTTCAGATATTTCTCAAAGGCAAGGTCACCCGCGATGTCCTCTGCGACCTCCGCCAATGTGACCCTGCCTGCACAGCTATCAAAGAACCTCATCAGTTTTCCTCGTCCTTGCTTTCTGCCTCTGCCATAAGGTCGGCATCGTCATACTCGGTCTCCTCATCGAAGTCCTCATCGTCCTGTCCGAAGTCATAATCGTCAAGGTCGGAGCTACCGTTGTTCTTTTCCTTCGGCTTTCTGAACTTGAACCAGTAAACGGCAAATCCACCGCCGCCTGCAATCAGAAGAATGAGAATCGGCATAAAGTTAAAGCCGCCGTCCTCTGCAGGCTCCTCATCTACGAGTTCCGTGGGTTCGGGTTCTGCTACGGCTTCTTTGCCGGTACACTCGCTCATATTGGTGCTGCAAACCTCGCAGTTGGTGTTGATTGTACCTACAACGCACTTGTCCGTGCAGGAGCA
>ULTT01046675.1_pt1 | contig 9829 bp, 7 predicted proteins | sample 1957831 | NCBI WGS metagenome assembly ULTT01 (sample SAMEA4835740, study PRJEB28245) | human gut metagenome | biome: gut microbiome; material: fecal sample | place: Denmark | collected 2008 | reverse complement strand
CATCACGGGGTTGATTTCCTCGCCCAGTTCCCATCCGAGTTCGGTCAGTGGGTAGGTGATGTTGTCATAATCGTCAGCCATGAGCATTTGCGGATAGCCGCCAATATATGTTCCTTTACATTCATAACTTATAAATGAATCCTCCGTTATTTGAATAATTTTCGGGCATCAGGAAGTTCGGCTCCTGAAGCTTCTGCCGCACGGAGTTCTTTAAAAGCCTGTGTCAGACTTTCCTTCACCACCAATCTCTGTCTCATTGCTTCAGTATCTACATCTGTTAATGTTGCCATAATCTTCTCCTTTAATTAAATATCTCCCACAAAATTACACTTTTTCTCTGAAAGCGCCAAATTATATCTGGAAAATATACGCAAAAAGAGCTTTTTTAAAAGGTAAGGTCATTCCCCTCACGCATCCCTGCAATTCCCCTCACGCCCTGAAGGGGCAGAAGCTCCTAGCCCAGGGCATTCGCCCTGGGTATTCATGTCCGCATGCCTGGCGCCCTGTAGGGGCAAAAGCTTTATATGGCGCCCCAAATATGATAAATAAGCCGAAAAAAATAGGAGAAAAGATGATGTAAATGGATTCTTTTTTGTACTTTTGTACGCAATTAAAGAAATGCAAGACTTATGGAATCTAGATTCTTGACCAATTATACAGAGACAACCTTCCTGTCTACCATTCAGATGAACTTGCGCCGCTGCAAGTCATTTGCTTTTTCAGTCAGCTTTATCAAGAAAGCCGGCCTGGTACTCTTGGCTAAAGACATTAGTGCTGCTATAGAGCGTGGAGCTAAAGGAAGAATTATCACTTCTACTTATCAGAATTTTACCGATGTAGAATCGTTAAACTACTTTTTGAGTTTGGCACAACATCCTAATTTTCAGTGCCATCTGGACGATGAATGTTTCCACGATGAGAAGAACTATTTTACCAATGGTTTCCATTCTAAAGGCTATATTTTCGAACTGGAAAATGGTATAGAAATGGTTGTTGGTTCTTCTAATATCACACGCTATGCTTTGCTGAAAAACATAGAGTGGGATTTGGTGGTGAATTGCGAGCATGATACCGAGGCTTATCTTGATGCAATGAATGAGTTTGAAAGCCTATGGAATCAGACGTATGAATTATCGCAGGATAGAATTAAAGAATATTCTACCAAACTCAGTTTTGCTATTGAGCATTGGGATATGGATTATGATATGGCGGATTCTGAAATCAAACCTAATTATATGCAGCGCAAAGCACTTAGGGAATTGAACAGGTATCGTGCCATAGGTCAGGAGAGGGCTTTGGTGATTTCTGCTACAGGTTCAGGAAAGACGTATCTGGCAGCATTCGATGCGCTCAATTTCAATCCCGACAGATTGCTCTACATCGTACATGAAGGCTCTATCTTGAAGAAATCCCTGGAGACATTCCAAAAGGTCTTTGGTGGCTCTAAAACCTGCGGTCTGTATAATGCGGAGGTAAAGGAAACAGGTGAGGATTTCCTGTTCTCTACCAATGTTTCGATGTGCCGTTCGCTCGAACTCTTTGATAAGAAGGAATTCGATTATATCATCATCGATGAGTGTCACCATGCAGTAGCAGACAGTTATCGGAAAATCATCGACTATTTTGAGCCGGAGTTCCTGCTGGGCTTGACAGCTACCGAGAACCGAATGGATAATCAGGATGTAGTAGAGATTTTCGGCAATAATATCCCATACGAGTTGCGGCTTCGTGATGCCATCATCAATGATTTGATTGTGCCTTTCCACTATTATGGTATTCGTGACGAACTGGTTGATTATGGGTTGACAGCATCTGGCGAACGCCGTTTGATTTCGCAAATCTCTACACCTGAAAACTGCGAGTTTATCCACCAGCAGATAGAGAAGCATCGAATGGGAAACCAGAAGCTGAAGGCGCTGGCTTTCTGTAGAAACATCCAGCATGCCAGAATGATGGCTGATAACTTGGGTGATTATTACCATACAGCTTTCTTGAGCGGTAAGAACAAGACCGGTGAACGTATTCGTGCTTACAATGATTTACAGGATGAAAACCGGGATTTGGAAATCTTGTTTGCTGTAGATATCCTGAACGAGGGTGTGGATATTCCTGGTGTCAACATGGTGCTCTTTCTGCGCCCAACGGAATCGAGTACCATCTTCTTGCAGCAATTGGGTCGAGGTCTTCGTAAGTATACAAACAAGCCTTATGTTACGATACTCGATTTCATCGGCAACAGCTATAAGCGTAGCGTTCATATAGCCTTGGCGCTAGGCAGTCTTTCCCGCAATTCCATTTTGGAAAAGAAACTCTTGAAGTTCATGGTAAGGAATGATTTCAAGAGCTTGGGCTTGGATAAATATGGCGTTGAGGTACACATTGATGACCTTTCCAAAGAGGAAATCATCGACAAGATTGAGAGCGAGAATTTCAACCGCATCAACTATCTGAAGATGGATTATCAGAACTTCAAGGCATATCTGAAAACTCCGTCTTATCCATCGCACATGGATTATATGAATAGTGATTATGCTCCTAATCTCTTGAAATTCATGAAGATAAAGATTGGCGCCAAGAAAACCAATTCTTATTATGGTTTCTTGAAGGGTATAGAAGAAGAGGGCTTGCCGGTATTCTCAGAAGAGCAGATTGCTTGTATCAATTATCTGTCTAGTCTTTTGCCTTTGGTAAGAGAACATGAATATTTGGTAATCAAGAATTTACTGGAGGGAGAGTCTTCTTTATCTCGTATTGAAGCCAATATCCGGGAGGAGATTCCTGGTTTCAAGCATGAGCAACTGGAGCACGCTTTGCGATTCCTGGAAGAGGGATTTGCGGTGAAGATAAAGGAGGGTGAAGTGCATTTATGTGGCGAAAGAGAAGATGAATATGATGCGTATCTGCAAGATTTGCTTAACTATGGTTTGACGCAATATGAGGCAAGATATGCTGAAACGAAAGAAGATTTCCTGTTGTGGCAGGATTATCGTCAGGACCAGGTGCTCTTGAAAATCCTGGAGAATCCGAAGCACAATCAGTATGGCACTTACTATAAGGATGGCAATATGTATGTATTTGCTGGTTTAAAGAAGGATGCCTCGCTGGATGAACATTTGAAGTATAATGACAAGTTCTTGTCGCCAGATGTTTTCCAGTGGGAGAGTATTGCTCGTATCTCTGCCAAGGATGAGGCTTTGCAGCGAACTGCCAAGAGGGTATTGGTGTTTGTGAGGAAGGTAAATATAGAGAATGGCATCACTCTTCCATATACCTATGTAGGAACTGGCCATTTGGAGAATCCGAGAAAGGATGCAACGACAAATGGTTCTATATTGTATGATATCCACATGGACAATCCGTTGTCGCAGGAATTGCAGGAAGACTTCCAGTGGATGGAGTAAATGATATTTTAAATAGGAGATAAGAACAATGAAACATTATAATGTAGTTGCAGCCGTGGTTTGCCATGATGGCAAGTATCTCTGCATGCAGAAAGGCAAGACAAAGTTTGAGTATACCAGCTATAAATGGGAGTTTCCTGGTGGCAAGATTGAGCCTGGTGAAACTCCTCAACAGGCGTTGGCTCGTGAGCTGATGGAGGAGATGGAATATCCTGTAGAAGTAGGAGAGGAGTTGGTAACTGTGAATCACGAGTATCCTGATTTCTCGATAACCATGACTGCCTTTCTGTGTACGCCAAAAGGCGATGCTAATGGGTTCAAGAGGCGTGAGCACGCTGATAGCAAGTGGTGCAGCCAAGAAGAGCTGAAAGGGCTCAACTGGGCTGCAGCAGATATTGATGTTGTGGAAGGTATCTTATAATACGCTAGTCAATCTTGCCGTTAGTTGATAAGGCAAATCCCTCTATATAGAATTTCTCCTTAACATCGTTTATGATAGCTTCTTTCTGCTCCTCGTCGGAGTCTTCTTTCTCGAACGCAAGTATCAGATAATCATTGGATTTCGTTGGCGAGAATATCTTGCCGATAAGTTTTCTGAAATTCCGGCTGACGAATTCTTCTACTTGCGTATCTTCTTTCGGCGTGAGGCGATAGAAGTCGTATCTTTCGTCTAGCATCTTCTGGATTTCATCACGGAACATCTTGCGAACCCGGTTTTTCCAGGCGAATTTCTGGTGCTCGTTATGACGGGCATACAGAGATACTACATAGAGGAAGTTGACATCGTAGTGGAAGACGAGAAGGGTGTCGCGGTCGAACAGGCGGTCGTTGAAATGCTGGGTGTTGAAGCATTTCTTTTCCCTGTCGGTTGACGAAATCTGGTCTGAGAAAGAGAGATTCTCTGCCATCTTTGCGCTGATGAAGAAGTTCGGAATGATGTTGTAGCCTTCCGTCAGGTCATCGCGAAGCTTGGGTACGTTGCCGAAGTTACGCTTGTCGTATTGCAGTTCTTCATCGTCTTTATCGTCGTTCATAAAGAGGTTCAGGTTCCACTGGATGATGTTCCTTGCGTACGTAAACTGCTTATACACAGATTCTTTGCCGATGGAATGACCTAACTTGTAATACTTGCTGTCGCCGATGTAATAAACTGGCTCCTGATTTCTTGTTGTAATCAGGTTCTGGTAGCTGTACAGATGGTCTATGCGCTTGCCGTCAGCCTGTTCTTTCAGTCCGGCTGGAATGTTCTTCTCGCCTAGAAGTTCATCAATAATGGCCTCGAAAACGATATTGAAATTCTTAACCAGAAGATACTCCTTGCGTTCCTGCTGGATGTTCATGCGCTTGGCATTGTCAAAGAAATCGTAGCATAGTTGCCAGAGGTGTAAAGCCTTGTCTGAGAAGTATTTATACTTAATCTGGAGCAGCCTAGTCTTCCCTAATCCATCCAGATAGGTCTTGAAACGATAGCCTGTTATCAGCTGGAAATTGCAGTTGATATGATTGGCAAAGCCGTATCTTTCGCTGATATAATTCAGGATGGAATAGAAGATAATCAGGAGTTCTTCATCAAAATTGATCTGCTTTTTCCTGTTGACAGGATGGGTATAAACAGGGCTGTTTTTGCTGATGATGGCTCTCGTGGTGGCTATGGTTTTAGACCAATGAATGCGGTTGTAACCGGAATGGATGTTCTTCAGAATGAAGAAGATGAAATCCTGGTTATGCTTGTTGAAGTCGATAAGAGCCAGCAGAATATCGAGGAATGTGTTGTTGATTTGTCTGTTACTTTTACCGAGACACGCTATTTTCTGGTGATAGACAATGCCGTTTCTGGTGGTATTGTTGTAAACTTCGATGGTGCGGTAAATCCAGACAGAGAACTCATAGATGAAGTCTTTCTCCTGTTGAGAGAGTGGGTTGTTCTGGTTCAGGTTGACGATGGTTTCCGGGGCGTATTTGCCGAATACTTTTTCGCCTTCTGGTGTATCTTCAAGCAGTACTTTCGGCAAAATAAAGACGCAATCGTTGAGCTGGGTATTGTAGTAATACCCAACGTAGTTGATGCTGACGTTGCCATCAATGTCCTGCATGGCATCAATGCCGTGCAGGACATCCCTAATCTGTTCAGCCTGATACTGATGTTCTTCTATGAGGATTCTCATGTTATGTTATTCTACGGATTCAACAGTACATCCTTTTGATTTTGCTAATTCAATAATAAGATCGATATTATCTATGCCCCATTGTGTTGTAAAATAAAATTCGATGTTATCTATTGTTGTTAAAGGATGATCGAAGTTCCAACGTCTAACAGTGTCATTTTTATGTTTCTCTTTCCATTGAGGATAGTCCTCCACTTTAATAACTATTCTATCAGTCTTCTTCGGATTGATAAATCTGGTTATATCTGCTAAAATTTCAGAATATGTCTCTTTCTTATTATTAACCAGATATTCTATTACAGCAAGAGCCATTTCTTTCTTATTTAGGAGTTCGCTGCTTCCATTAACTCGATATTTCGTCTTGTCGTATGAACGCTGATTGCTATTGGTATTATTGTTAAGTTCCAAATCTGATTCGTTTTCGTATGAATCATCAGAATCCTCTTCTTCTGAAATGTATTCCTCTACTCCCAAATTCTCCAAGAACTGCTCAACGATAGCTATATCAACGTTAGTTTTGCCGTTCTTATCCTCATAGAATCTATCGAAAGACAGAATCTTGCCTTCTTCATCCTGAAAGTCCTTATCATCGAAACCATAGTCTTTAAACACATCATTCCAGAGATAGAAGATAACCTTGCTTACGAATAAATCGGCATCGATTTCTCCATCTTTTGCCTTGCAGAAGAAATAGCCGAGCTTCTTGTCTTCCGAATTGGTAAGTGAACCAATCAGCTCATTAACCTTGCTGATAAATGACCACCATTTGTACTGCTTATCTCCCGTGTTGATGTACCAGTTGAGAGGAGCGTTGGTTTCTTTGTCACGACCTTCGCGAATAGGCACATACTTCCAATCCCAGCGGCGCTTAAAGGCTGAGTCGATAGGGAAGAGGCTCTGGTCGCTGGTGTTCATTGTAGCCCAAATATAGAGGTTTGAAGGCAGAACAAGGCGTTCTCCCTTCATGATGAGGTTTACCATATTGGCCTCGCCATAGAGCTGGTTGATTTCGTCTTTATTCGTAATCTCCCATCCCGCAAATTCCTTTTTGAGATACTTCTGCATATCCTTATCTGCAACGATAGGATAATCAGAAAAACCATATTCGTTGCGATCGAGCAATTGGAACAGATCACCAAAGATTTGGGCACAATTGCCTCTGTTTATTTCTTCGATAATAAGAAATTGCTTCTTGCTGGAGCCTAGTTTCTTCCACGCTTCAACATAGGCTTCGAGAAAAGCCTGAGGAATGAATTTGTAAGCAATTCTTTCTTCTGTTACGACCTCCTTTGTATCGTCGTCGAAGACCTTTTTGCCATAGCAATCTCGGAGATCAACTTCTTCTGTAATAGGTTTATAAGTACCTACAAAAGAGGCGTAATCTGAGTCGGGATGAAATGTAGTACGAATCACGCTCTCTCCGAAAGTCAAGTCCTTGATGGTCTTTGATTTACCTGTGCCAGGAGCACCATAGTAAATCTGCTGAAGAGTAAGATTTGAAGGGAGCTTTACTTTTTTTGCTTCGTTTGAGAAAATTTCCTTAGCGCATAGAAAACGCATGTATGTCTTTAATGCGTTAGAATACTGGTAACTACCAGTCTTCTCATACTGCTTGAATTCTTCATTGTTGTTAAGTGAATCAATGATATCTTGTAGCTCTTTGGTATGTACACAAGAGTAGATATCAAAGGAATCAACTCCTTTGATTTTGGCAATAGTTTCATTAATGCGCTTAAAATCACTATAGTTGTTGACACTTTTGGGTGATGTAGTGCAATTCAGTATAAAACTTTTATATTGTTCTTCTGTTGTCATATTTCTACAGTTTATTTTGCTGCAAAAATAAGAAATATTTCTCTTTTCTGCAAGTTTTTAGGGGGATTTCTTTTGTGTTTTCGTGAGAAAAGAATGTTTTACTGATGAAAATAGTGGATGGATTGAAGAAATCCATTTAAAGATAGATAAGATGTCGGATCGTTGGCGTCCCCTATCTATCGCTCTACTATCACTTCAATCCCCTCTCTCTCAACTTCCTTGAGTAGGAAGGGGTTGAGGTGCTGGTGCTTTCGGATAATATCGACAGGGCAACCCAGAAGGGCTTCAAGGTATGCCTTCAGACGGACTATCAGGAAAAACTTAGGGGGCATTTCTACATAGATATCTACATCGCTGCCATCGTGGTGCTGGTTTCTTGCCTTCTCTTGTTTTCATTCTTAATATCCTTTTTTAAAAGGCTTTTGCCCTTACAGGGCGCAAGGCTGATTGCGCTTATACCCAGGGCGATGCCCTGGGCTAGGAGCTTCTGGGCCTTCAGCCCGTACCTGAACCACATGCGGAACTAGAGTTAGGAACCAATAATTTGAAATCGTCAACAGCCTGTTGACGATTTTGCTTGTTGGTTGCAATTTGTTGAATATCAATGGTTATTGTGCTATCAGTGAATTCGTCCGCAAGTTGCGGACGAATTGCAGACAATCGGAAAAAGTGACTACAGTACCGCTGCACAGACCTTGCGGAACCAGTCGAGTTTCTTACCGCTCATTTCTGCTATGGATAAGTTCTCTTTGTTCACATCTTCTGGCTCAAATTCATAATAAGAATCTTCGGTAGGGAGATAATCCTCTGGAAGATCTTCTATGGAGTGGGCCTATTGCCAAAAACTCTTCGTAAGAATATTACCATCAAATGAGTGGAATCATATAGAATGGCAGCAATAAGGTATTGCCATCGTTCGTCAAATCCTTAGTATACAACAAGTAGCGTTGTGACACCACCTTAGAGTATTTATCGCAAAAGGCATCTAGCGACGCATGAGTTTTATAGCCAGATGACTTCACCTCTATCGGACAAATCTTGGCTCCTCGAGACAAAAGGAAATCAATCTCGTAATTATGCGTTGCATCTTTAGCCCACGAATAATAAAACAACTTGTTACCATTCGCCGTCAACATTTGGGCTACCAGATTCTCGTAAATATAGCCCAGATTGGCAGAAAGTTTGTCACTCAACAGTTTCTCATAAATCACGTTCTCCGTAAACGACTTGTCCCAAAACGCCAAAGTCACAAACAAACCTGTATCTGCACAAAACAGTTTAAACTTTGAATTGTCTTGATGCAATGACATCCCTACATTGGGATCATTGGAATGATAAGCAAACAAAACAGTCTTACTATCTTCCATCTCTCGAAGTAGTCCTTGGAGTTTGTCCGTATCCACACTTCCCACAACAGAATAAGGTTTATATCGATTACTATTCTGATTCAACTGGGCAGGAATATTCAAGAATAACTGTTCTATTCTGCGAGAGGGATCTATCTTTTGAAAATCATCTAGATACAAACGAATGATATCCCGCTTTACCAAATCTACCATACTGAGATTATTTGTCTCCAAATACTCATTTACAGCTTGAGGCATACCACCAACAAGCATATATAGACGAAGTTCCCTCATCTTTGTTCGATGAGCTTGGCCTAGCATCAGCCGTTTATCAAAGAATTGCTTGAGCAAAGGAATTGATGCCGTATCTCCCATCGCCCAACGAAATTCTTCGTAATCCAACGGGTACATGGCGACTCTTTCCTCTTCACTAGGAATGGTAATGCCCTTCGTATTTTTAGTGATACTGATAAGAGACCCCGTCTCTATATAATCATACCTTCCATCCTCCACCAAATACTTGATGGCTTGTCTTGCTTTAGGGCACGCCTGCACCTCATCAAAAATGATGGCAGATTTCCTTGCTACGAGAGAAACATTATATATAGCTTGCAACTGAAGGAAGATAAAATCCAAGTCCATCAAATCGTCAAATAGTGAAACAACTCGCTTGGATGCCTTATTGAAGTCAATGAGAATATAAGATTCATATTCTTTCTGAGCAAATTCCTTCACCAGCGTTGACTTTCCAACGCGACGTGCTCCTTCTACGAGAATGGCTGTTTCTCCCTTTCTCGTATTCTTCCATTGCAGGAGTCTATCATATAGTTTTCGTTTAAAAATTCTATTCATCTTATTTTCTATTGTTTACGAAATCTTTAACTTCTTGATTTTATGCCTTTTGGCGGTGCAAAAATACAAAAATATTAGAAAATACGCAAATCTTTTTAGCTAAAATATTAGAAAATACGCAAATCTTTTTAGCGGAAATATTAGAAAATACGCAAATCTTTTTGGTCTGTAAGGGCAAAAGATTTAAAACTCCAGACAAAACATAAGGCTTTTGCCCTTACTATTATATTTGCACTTGGAAAAATAAAGA
>ULTT01037255.1_pt1 | contig 9970 bp, 11 predicted proteins | sample 1957831 | NCBI WGS metagenome assembly ULTT01 (sample SAMEA4835740, study PRJEB28245) | human gut metagenome | biome: gut microbiome; material: fecal sample | place: Denmark | collected 2008 | reverse complement strand
CAGGACAAGCATGGCAACCCGGCTAAACTCTCTCAATCGGCACGCAGCTATTGCTTTGACTACCAGAAGTTGGTAGACCTATTCGGCATCAATCTGATTACAGGTGAATCGGACGATGAAGAGGATTAATCTGTGGCATAAAAAATATTATTATTTTTTTGGGGGGGGTAAAAATATATCTATATATTTGCAAATACATGTTTAACTACTAAATTTTATGATATGAGAAAAACTCTATTTATGCTTCTTGCTTGTTTGTTCTGCGCCTTTGCACAAGCACAGACTAAGGTAGAAGTCAGACTTACAGATGGCAAGGTTGTGAAAGGTACTACCAAAACCTTGTTCTCTGTTGATGATGCAAACTCTATTAAGGTGAAAGACGCCAAGGGGGAAAAGAAAACCTACAAATCCACAGAGGTGAAAAATCTTCGTGTTTACGATGCCAAAAGCCAGAAATGGTACACCTTTGAGGCTTTGAAAGCGCAAAAAGCGTTACCCAATGTGTGGAACAAAAATCCGAAACCTTATAGTGACCCTGTGTTTTTGCAGGTAGTTTATGAAGGTAAGAACGTCACGGGATATGTCCACAACATTTCCACGCGGACCAACACTAAGACCCTTCAACTAACAGGTACGGGAGGTATGCTCTACTTCAAGTTGAAGAAAGAAGATGTAGCTCGCGCTTTTTGGATGAGTGCAGCGGTTGGTTGGAGAGCAGAACTCAAATTGGTCTTCAAGGATTTTCCTGTAATGAAACCCGTTATCAAGGAACTTGACTCAAAGTCTTTCTATGCAGACCCATTTGCACTGATCAAAACATTTGATGGACTTTTGGACAAAAAATAAGATTGTTTGAAAGAATAAAGAGCATGGTACGCTCATCTGAAATAGATGATTGTACCATGCTTTTTATGTTCACTTCTGCTCGGAAGAGGAATTGTCAGCGGAACTTTTCGTTTATTACAAAAGGCACGAAGCTTTCACCCCGCTTCCGTGTTTTTTTGTGTTTTAGAGGTACATGACCATTGCAAAAGGTGTAGTCCGTCCCAATCCCATGCACAGCGTGCGTAATCAAAGGAGAGAATGCTCATCATGTTGTCCAATCGTAGCACGGAACAATGGTATCGGCAAAATCCTCCTCCGTCTCAAATTTTCCTTTATACACGAACTCGCGCAATTAGGTAATAAAATAACTTTTTGGACATTTCTTATCGGTGATCATTTTATGGTCACCCTTTGGAGGTTGGAAACGCATATGGCTTATTGTTTATGGAAATATTATCTTGAACTCCCTGTGGTCAGTTCCATTCTTATTACTGACATCGAAAGTGTACTTTCTGATGCCACCAACGCTAACAACCATGTGAAGTTCAAGTGGAAACCGCTTCGCAAGCAGGTGTATTTCACCATTCCTCGCTTACATAATATCTTCAACTAGGTTTACAACAATACCTTCGACTAATGTCCCACGCTATCCACATCACCACGCTCAAACGTATGCTCCAATCTCCTGAACCCGTAGACCTCAAACTATGGACGCGCTCGGGTGAAATCCAATGCTGGCACCGCTGCATCTCTCTCCGCTATGACTTCTACAAAGGCACGCGAAGAATGAAATTGCTGAACTCTAATGAAATCCGGCAGCTTCGCGACGTTTGCGTGTTTGAAATCAATGGGATGAAGGTCTTTATGTGAAATTACTTGGGCTGAGTTTTGTTGCTTTGAAAAGAACTTCGTACTTTTGCAGTGACAGATTCCGCCACGCTTCCCATTAGAACAGCGAACCAGGGCGGAACTTCGTTTTTATATACGTTTATGAACTATACAAAGCAGCCACTTGACTACCCTCAAATCATTGCTCAACTAAAAAGCAGAGGTCTTCTTTTTCGTAATGAAACACATGTAATTCAACAACTTCAAATAATCAGTTACTTTCGAATTGCCAACTACCTCAAGACTTTTGAAGTTGTTGGCAGTAATCATGTTTATGTTCCTCATAGCTATTTTGAAGATGCACTTCAATTATATTATTTTGATAAAGAATTACGTCATATTCTCTTTGGTGCTATTCAGAGTATTGAAATAGCATTTCGTTCAAAGGTTATTCATCATGTGGCTTTGGCACATGGAGCTTTTTGGTTCACTGATTCTTCTATCGCAGTAAGACAGAACTGTTTCCGCGAAAACCTAGATCAAATAAAGAAAGAATTGAAACGTTCCAAGGAAGAATTCATACAAGAACACTTTCAAAAGTACACATCTCCAGATGTACCTCCTGTTTGGAAAACACTCGAGATTACTTCTTTCGGTTTGCTTTCTAAATTGTTCTGCAACATAGATGATAACAAATTGAAGAAAAAAATAGCGCGTGACTTTAACCTACCTCAGCATCTATGTCTTGAAAGTTGGATTAAAAGTTTTGTAGCCTTACGCAACTGCATTGCACACCACGCACGTGTTTGGAATAGACGTTATCCACAACAACCACAAATTTCAGGTAACTTTAGAGGCTTATGGATTAACACATCTCATGTGCGAACCAATAAGCTATATGCCATCATTTGTTGTCTCGCTTACATGCAAGATAATATTCATCCGCAGAATACATTTAAGCAACAGATTAAAGATTTATTGTCGCGATATGGCAATGTCAACTTACACCAGATGGGATTTCCTCGCAATTGGCAAGACGAACCTTTGTGGAGATAATATTTAACCGCTCAATCAGTAACAAATACTGATTGATCGGTTCTTCATATTGTAAGCTCAGCAATTCTAATGCCTGAATTAATTGAACCTTGTAACGCGAGTTCGGGATAAGGAAGATTTTTAGTGAAAAATTTTATATACATTATCTAAAGCTCTCCCATATCAAACCATATGGTTGAAGGTGAGAGCCTTAGATTGTCTATTATACAAATGATTAAAATTCTTCTTTCACAAAATTATAAGGACCATATATAACACTTACACAATACTTTGCACCTGTTAGCAGTACAACTTTTTTTGGAGCTTCAGTTATACTTATATGAATGGCTGAATGATACTTTTCTATGGCTTCTTTTACATTCTCTTCCTTCCATAAAGGAGAGTATCCGCAAGCGTAATAAGGGAAACCGAAACTATCCTTCAGTTCCATCATCATTGTGTACTTGCTTTTCATTTTGTCTACAATTGCTTTTTGCAATTTCTTTGCAAAAGATTTAGTTGATGCTAATGCATGAAACATTGCCATGTGTAAGTATTCTGTAGTTCCGTCCGACTGAAATAGGAATGCAGCATTATCGAAAGATAATCCACCATATCTTACGTTCTTATAATAAAGGGCTAAAGGCTCTGATGAACTTAAAGGCTCACCAAATTTGGATTTTAATATATATTGTGTTACATATTTACTACTTCCAAACTTCACACCACAAATAGTAGTTACCTGTTCGTCACGATATTTTTGTTCTATTTCTGCAAGACCTTTGGCAAGTGCATCCTTTTGCTCCTGAGTAAGCGAGTTCAAAAGATCAATTGTCGATTGTGGAATAGAATCTTGTTGTGCACTTATTGATATAGTGCAAAGCAAAAATGTAAAAAGTAAAAAAACTCTTCTCATAACTGTATACTTTTATTTCCTAAACTTTATCAATTCTTTTCCCGTCAAATAGATAGGTTGTCCCTCCACATAGCTGGACTTTTTACTCTCTGTTTCGATAATACTCTCAATGTCGAACTTGCCAAGCGTGATTTCTTCATCGAAGAAATAGCAAAAGTAGCGATCGTGACGCGGTGCTTCGTACCCCGTCTCGAGCATTTTCTCTTTGCTCATTTCACCAGTGTTCTTCATGCGGAAGGTGTACAAGCGAGTGATTTGCTTGTTGTAAAGAGTCAACTAACAAGTGCAATATTACACACAAAATTTGAAAACTCCTCTTTAGGTGTTGAAAAATTGAGTTTTTCTCTTGGTCTTGTATTGATATTTCGCAAAATATTATATTCAACGACTATGGAAATTTGCTACCGCTGAATAGTTATGAAAACGTTTTAAGAAGGCGAGTGTGTAACCTTATTGCAGCAGCACACTCGCATACGTAATCCCTTAATGGGATGAGATCATTAGACAAACGATGAAGTTCCGATGCAATATTTCGTCATTATGTGAAGAGGTCCACTGCATACGACGGCTGATCCAAAATTGAACGCAAAATCCCTGCGCTCATTGCAGACTTCTGCACATACTATGCGCCTCATGCCAACTACAGTGTCATCTATTACTATGATGCCACAGCTCTTGGCTCGAACTATGCCGTGAACGACCAAGACTTTCATTGGGTAGTTGTGCATGAGTTTGAACGGCATGGCTGGAGCATGCAAGATGTATATCTTGGCAACCCCATGCGACAGGACGAAAAGTACTTGCTCATCAACCAAGGATTTGCTAGCAAGCAACGGCTCATTCCTTATTTCAACCGCCAAATGTTGTGCAAATGAGAACAAAGTCAAACTTGTTTGAACTTTGTCGAGTGCAGCCAACATTCGTAAAGCAAAACAACGATGACCTTATTCTTGCCATTCATAGTGCTGGCGTGGAACGTGGACGAAATGGTTTTCGCAAAAACAAGTCCACAGAGAAAAATACCGAATCAGAGGAGGACTTGTTGGAGCATCGCACCGATGGTACAGATGCTTTTGATACGCTGTACATTGGGTGTGAGAAGTTTCCGCAGCATGATTTTTATGGCGGATTTGTGGGTAGTGTGAGATAGAATGTCTATTTTTGCGAAATCGAACTAAAACTTTTTATGATTATGAACAAAGTCATTGCTATCTTAGTTGCATTCTTCTCCGTATTCTGTGCGTATGCACAAAAAGCGGATAAGTCTGAACAGTATCGTGTAAGGATAACCAAGGTGGACGGAACTACTTTGGAAGGCTACTCCATGACAAGTTTCTACAACACCATGCTTCCTGAAGTAAAGAAGTTTACCTTTAGCACAGAGTACAAGGGGAAAACTACTACCTATACGAGTGAAGAGGTGAAAAGAGTGGAGTTCGTCAACCTTGAAATGGATTCTATGCCTCTTGTCTACGAATCGGTTCAAGCATTGTCCACTATTCCTGGTCCTCTCCGCAAAAATCCGAAACCATTCAAGAAGCCTGTTTTCTTGCGCCTTTTCTATAATGGCAAGAACGTAAAGGGATATACGATGTCCTTTGCGGACAACACGTACACCAAAAGTTCCACCACTTCACGCGACACTTGGAAATACTACTACTTGACCAAGGATGCCACCTATGCGAACGCATATTGGCTTGATGTCAAAGGGATACGAGTTGCAATAAAGAAGGAACTAAAATTTGCTTTAAAGGATTTTCCTGAAGTCATAAAGAAAATAGAGAATGATGAGATTTCATTGAAGGAGTTCAAGAAAGACCCGAAAATGATTTTGCCACTGTTAGATCAGTCGTACAAGAAGTAGTAACCCATTCTCCCAAGCTCTCTCTTTCGGGCAATCCTTTCTTTCAGCCGCCGTGCGCATTGGCTCTCTTGCTGTGCGCATGGCGGCTTTCTTTTGCCTAGAACAATGGGACAACTTGAAAAGCAGAATTTATACAAGGGGGCGAAAGTTTGGTACATGAATGGTATTATTATGCTTGTCGTAGTCTCTCTTTTTTACAAACTTGATGGTTTGCACAAAAAGATAATCCCCAAAACAAATAAAATCTCATAAAAGGCTTGCATGTTATCACTAAAATCACTATCTTCGTAACATATTCATCAACGCTAAAATAATAAGCGTATGAAAAAGTATATCTTATCTGTTTTTGTTGCCATTGGAGCTTCTTTGCTTGCTCCACAAACGGCAAAAGCGCAAAGCCTGTCAGACAATGGTAATGGCTATGAGGTTGAGATGGTTTATAATAGAGGCAATAAGACCACAACCATTATCCTTTATAAGGATGGTGTAGAGGTTGGTAGAGTAACAAATCATTCAAACTAATAATTTGGATTGTTAGTTTATAGGAATTATTCAAATCTAATATATCGCATAGTTGTCATTATGTATTAATGGTAGCTATGCGATAATTATTTATATCAATCATGAAATTACTTTTCAGTATCTTGGCATTCTGCATAGTTGTAGCAAATGCTTATGCCCAAAATACGACGGACACAGTCTGTGTGCGCGTGCAGTATCACGCATTGTACAAGCACACACTGGAGCAAAAAGAAGCGTTTGATGATATAAACTTGTTGGATATAGGCAAACATTCGTCTCGGTTTTACAGCCAACGTTTTGAGCAGTTCCTGCATCAACGCGACTCTGTAAGAAGCGCAACTTCCGACCCAATGACCTATCTGCAATTCTTGGGAGACAGATTCGGGGCAAAGAAAGGACGCGAGTATGAAGTCTATAAGCATATTCCGCAAAAGGGTACGCTCACCTATGCGGATGTTCTGCACAATGACTTCTTCTTTTGCTATGAAGAGTCTGTTCCTACTTTCTCATGGAAATTGGCAGAAGGCGACACTATCATCATAGGTTATCCCTGCCATAAGGCTGTCTGCCAATTCCGTGGACGCACTTGGACGGCATGGTATACCTTGGACTTGCCTTTTGACAATGGTCCATGGAAATTAGGCGGACTGCCGGGACTCATATTGGCGGCTTCTGAAAGCAAGAATGAATTTTCGTTTGTTGCCACAGGAATCGAACAGTTGCGGACAACAGCAATTATCTGTTTTCTGCCCAAGCGTTATGAGCATTTGACTCCAATGAAGTTCCAACGTCTGTTGAAAGACTATTGGAAAGACCAGTGGAACACCACCAACCGCTTGCAAGGTAGTGGATATAGCGAGCCGCCTAAGGCACAGCGTAGTTTTAATGCCTGTTTAATGGACGAGTATGAATAAATGGATTGTATTGCTTGCCTTTCTTGTAATGGCTTATACGGAAGTCGTTGCCCAGTCGCTCACAGGACGTGTAGTGGATGAACAACGCACACCACTTGAAGCCGTATCAGTGGTTTTGCTGGAGAAATCTAGCAAGAAGCCGTTGGTATTCACTCGCACGGATGCCAACGGACACTTTGTCTTGTCGTTTTCTGAAAAAAAAGAAGGATTTCTTACGTTTTGCTTACTCGGTTATGGCAAAGACACAATTGAAGTTCAGCACTTTAAGTCAGGACAAACCATTGTCTTAAACGAGCAGTCATACAATCTCAAAGAGGTGAAAATCAAGGCACCTCGCATCGCGCAGCGTGGCGATACATTGACCTATCTTGTAAATGTCTTTAAGCAGCAGCAAGACAGAAGCATTGCCGATGTCATTGCTAAAATGCCAGGTCTTCAAGTGAACGAAGACGGTACAATAGAGTATCAGGGGAGACGTATTAATAAGTTCTACATTGAGGGTATGGATATGTTGGGTTCCAAATATGCCCAAGTCTCAGAGAATCTTTCTGCAGACAAGGTAAAATCCGTACAGGTGTACGAGAATCATCAGAAAATTAAGATGTTGCGCGGCCTTGACTTTTCCGAGCAAGCTGCACTGAACATTGTGCTTCGTGATGATGCCAAGAATGTTTGGCAAGGCATGGTTGACTTGGGGGCAGGGAGCAGTTTGCAGAGGTGTGTGGATTTTCTGTGTGACAGTCGACTTAATTCAATGTTCTTTTCCCGGAAGATGCAGACTTTCTCGTTGTACAAATTCAACAACTGCGGAACGGAACTGAAAGAAGGAATCAATCTGAGAAAGTTCTTTGGCTATGGAATACCAGAGGCTTCAAACTTTGTGGATGACATATCCTTGGATGTTCCCGACCTTAATCCTTCACGCACCAGAATGAACCAGACGCACATGCTGTCTTCCAACTGGCTTTTCAAGATAGGCAAGGATGCCGACTTGCGTTTTCTGTTGAGCGGTGTATTCGACCAAACCAAGGTGGAAGAGGAAGCTGTGACCGAATATACCGACATCGCAACCGACAACCGCATTGCGGAGTATTCGTATGCTCGTAACCATAAAAATTTTGCCAGCGGTGAATTGCTTTACCGCGTGAACAATGACAGGCTTTTTCTGACCAATAGTTTCTGTACAAGCCTTACGTTTGATCGTGGCACTGGAACTGCGCTCGTCAACTCTCTGCAGCAAGACTTGTATGTCAAACCGCATAAGCGCACCATGTCTGATGAACTGGAAATGATTAACAAGCTGAAGAATGGGAAGCATCTGAACAGTCGTGCTTACTTCTCCTACAATTATTTGCCAAGCAAGTTGCTGACAGTCAATGGAAGTCTGCAGGAGTTGAATCAGACGGTTATGTTTTGGGGAACTACGACAGCTTTCAGACATCCCTTGGGCGGAATCAATGCACGATATAGTGTTGGCAATGAAGGCTTCACGCAACATGCTGAAGAGAAGAGCAGTCTTCTGTCTTTAGACTATGTACAACATACCACCAAAGCGACTGTAGAATTGTACAAACAAAACGAAAAGTTCAACTGGAACATCCATTTGCCGCTTGCCTTGCTCGCACAATCTTTTGGCAACGACAAGCTTCAACATCTGGAGTTTGAGCCATATTTGTCGCTAACTTACAAGCCCAATGCACATTGGAGCGTCACCTCTGCCTATTCCTATTCCGAACAGTCAAAGGACGGACTTGAGTCGTGGCAAACACCTTTGTTTACAAGCTACTTAATGCAGAAGTGTGGCAATGGCAGTTTCTACAGCATGAAAATGCACACGGCCAGCCTTCATGCCACTTTCAAGAATGTCCGTTATGGATTGTTCGCATCGTTGCGTACAGGCTATAACTATTGTCCCAACAATATGCTATACGCCCATCAATTAAACGGAATTATTTACAATTCAATAGCTACAGCATATAAACGTGGGGGTAGTACGCTTTATGCAAATGGAAAACTAACAAAAGATTTTGGCGGCAAAGTGTCTGTTAGGTTAGAGGCTTATTTCAGTCAAAGCAACACGTACAGTCTGTGGAATGACAATCCTGTGGCTAATAGATTCAGAAACATTAACGCATCAATTTCGCTTTCATACAGACCTTGCGTCTGGTTTTCAGTGGAAGAGAATTCTTATCTTTTCCACACTGAGAACAAACGAGAACAGACAGATGATTCGGATGCCTATACCCAAAGCACAAACACATTCAATCATACACTTGACTTGTTTGTCACTCCGAAAAAATGGGTGCTACAATGGAAAAACGAGTTCTATCACAGCATTGACAGGTCTGCCTCGTTCAATTTCTTTTCCGATATGTCGATAGCTTATAAACTGAAGAACAGCGAAATCTCTCTCTGCCTAAACAACCTTATGGGCAATGATACATACGAACGTAAGATTATAAAATCCAATTTTACAACTCATACGGTCTATAGGTTGCGCCCACGTGAATTTATTATCAAATATTCATTTGCATTGTAGACTTTTGAGTAAAGTATAAGAAATTCCAGGTAAACTTAATGGGAGGCAGCATTTCACGAGAGGGTAATAATAAAAAAGGTCTCGCAATAGGTCTTGGTGTGGGATTAGGTGTATTTGCATGGCCTTTCCTTGCTTGCTTGGCTGTCAATGTTATCCCTGAAGGAACACTTACCACAAATGTCCTGACTGCTAATGAAGTTACTATAAAGTATTCAAATTGTATTGGAAGGGGGGATAAGTTTCTAAGCCCTCACTTTCGGGCAATCCTTTCTTTCAGCCGCTGTGCGCATTGGCTCTCTTGCTGTGCGCATGGCGGCTTTTTCGTGCGCTTGGGTGTGGAGGAGTGGGAGAGGTGGACTACATGGGTAGGGTTTAGATGTGGGGCGGTGGCAAGCGCCTTACTTCGGCAATCTCGTGACACGGCAGAAGCATTATCGGAAATGTTCTTGGTCGCCCCATGCGCTTTGTCGGAAGGCAGAGCGCATAGTCTTGGACTTTTGCAGTATTCGCAGCATTGTCACCGCTCA
>ULTT01009921.1_pt1 | contig 10005 bp, 8 predicted proteins | sample 1957831 | NCBI WGS metagenome assembly ULTT01 (sample SAMEA4835740, study PRJEB28245) | human gut metagenome | biome: gut microbiome; material: fecal sample | place: Denmark | collected 2008 | reverse complement strand
TTATCGTACGCAAGCCAGCGGTTATTATAATTTGGGAAATTCGGATTCAGTCTTGAGTATTTCCCTCAATGCTCATCATTTCTGCATGAAAAACGCGCTGGGTTCTGAAATGTATCATGGTTTGAATGCTATCATAGATGTCTATATTAACAGGAAAGACTATAAGCGTGCTGGTTATTATATCCAGATGATGCGGCAAAAAGCAGATCAGTTTATTACCCCAAGTCAGGTTCGTAGAGGTAGTGAACTCTTATATTATAATATAGGTAGATATTATTGCGGCATAGGCAAGGTGGATGAGGGAATTGGTTATTTCCATAAGATTCTTACGGCAGACCATATTACTTTTACACATAAAGAGGCGGCTTATGGAGGATTACATACTGCTTATCAGCTCAAGGGGATTCCTGATTCCATATCCAAGTATGCCCAGCTGTTTGTCAATGCCAATGATTCTTCCTATAGGCATAGCACTGTGGAGTCTATGTATAATATACAATCCATGTATGATTATCAGCATTACCAGCAGCGAGCTTTGAAAGCACAGACGGAGAATCAGCTGCTGTGGTTATCTATGGCTTTGGGTGTCGTTGTCTTGATCTTTGTTTCTGTTGTTGTCTTTTTATACATACGCAAGCAGATGAAGCGGAGAAAGGCTGTATTGGCTGGAATAAACGCAGACTATAATAAGGTGCTTGATGAGTATAAACGTTCTGTTGCCGATTTGAAAATGATAGAAAATAATTTTGAACAATATAGGCAGAAGAAAGAACAGGAAATCCAGCAGATGAATCTGGCTCTGAATTCTTTTCATCAGGTTGGCGAAAATGAGAACTGGATGACGGAGATTAGTTTGCTTGATAATGAACTGGTGAATCATTTCCATGCGCAGGCAAATGGAGTGAGTTGCAAGATATCAGATAGTGAATGGGAAAAGTTGAAATCATTGGTCGAAAAGCAACAGCCTGATTTCATTCGCTTCATTTCTGCTCCGAGCAAAGGATTAACAGACAGGGAATATCTTGTAGCCATATTGGTAAAACTACATTTTATCCCTTCTGAGCTGTCACTTTTATTGGGTGTCGGGTCGCAGCAAATAACCAATATCCGTTCGAAAATCAACAGTAAGCTATTTGGTAAAAGCGGAGCCAAAACCCTTGATGCCAATATCTGGAGGATATAATTGCCATCAGTGTAAAAAATGTAATATGATACATAAGGCTTTCATTTCTAACATTTTATATTAGTTGGATTTCGCGATAAATGTAAAATGTGTAATCAAGAGATTCGCCTCATAACTTTATTTTTTATATCTTTGCTCCCAAAAAATGAAGTTATGAGACGAATCTTTTTTTATACAACTCTGCTGTTTGTATTAATGGCACAATACCCACAGGTTTCTTTTGCTGAAAAAAGAAATCTAATATTTACGGCAAATAATGTTGATCCAACACAAAATCCTAGAGACAAATCTCAGAGAACAATTATGATGATGCCGAATGTTGCAATAGATGAATATGAGCTTTTCTTTTCAGACTCTCATCCATCATATATAATAAGGTTGGAAAACGAAGATGGAGATGTCGTTTTTGAGCAGAGTATTCCAGAATATGTTCTGCAACAAGAAATTCCTTCAGATTTGAAAGGTGATTATAAACTGATCTTGTTTCAAGGGAAACGGATGTTTATTAGTAATATTACTTTATGAATTAATAATTCTATGCTATGCTTGAAAGAATCGTTCTAAAGAAAAACGCAGTATTTGTGTCTGTCGGGAAGGATTGCTTGCATCGTCAATTTTTCAAAGAACATGCTGACTTCCGACCTGCACGTGCTTATATACGATAATTCTTATGAGTAGCTGAAAAATCGTCCCCAGATAGTAAATAGAGCTCTTAATATCAGCTTTCGTTATTATAGAGCAATAATCCTAAGAAGATACGTTCTTCTTGAGAAAGCAAAAAGAAAAAATGAATTAAAAATATGGACAATTCGAACTTTTGATACAGATGAATGATGTATCCTATAAGGGTGTAATCAGTCTTTAACAATAAAAATAGAATAGATAAGATGAAACAGGCAGTATTATATCTCACAACCAAAAGCAATGAATGGACATTAAGTGCCTTTCATGCTTTGGAACAATCCCTGCAAGGGATGGCTGATGTGTATTTTGCATACCATCAGCAAGGAGATGTATTGCCTGTATCTTTGCAAAATATCGAGAACCTGTTTGTCTTTACTTCGGATGTTCTGAAAGAATTGGGATATACTCCAATAGAGAGAGGTAAGCTGGTGCCTGGTAGCAACCATTTTCCCTTATTAAAGTTCTATAAGGAGAATCAAGGTTATGATTACTATTGGCTAGTGGAGGACGATGTCCGTTTTTCTGGTGAATGGAAAGATTTCTTTGGCAGTTTTGCTTCGTGTACATCTGATTTCCTGTCTTCTGTCATTGAAACAAAGGCTGAGAATCCTAATTGGTATTGGTGGACAAGTCTTAAAACAGGCAATGAAGTCATAGCAGAGGAAAAACTATTGAAGTCATTCAATCCTATATATCGTTTGTCTAGTCAGGCATTAGTATGTATTGATGCCCATTTAAGAATAGGTTGGATGGGGCATTACGAAGTACTTCTTCCTACCTTATTATATAATAAGGGATTTCTCTTAGAGGATTTTGGAGGGGAGGGGACGTTTGTGCGTCCAGAAAACAAAGCAAAGTTTTATGACGATACTTCAATGCGCATTGCCCCAGTGTTGCCTGATGATAGGAAAAACTATCTGTTTCATCCTGTCAAGGAGGAAAAAGTAAGACAGGATGGGTCATACAAGAAGAATGCCGTGTTTGTTCCTGTTGGTAAGGACAGCTTGCATCGCCAGTTACTAAAAGGTGATGCCGACTTCGACTTGCACTTACTCATCTATGATGGTTCCTATAACAAGTTTTGTAATGATTCAGATTTCGTAGCTTGTGATGCTGGCTATAAGATGGACATGATCTATCGTTACCTTCATCGTCATCCTGAACTTTTTGAGAAATATGAGTATTTCTTCTTGCTGGATGATGATATTGTGATAAGTACAGAGGATGTAAATAGGCTATTCTCTATGATGAGGGAGTATCAACTGAAGATAGCTCAACCATCTTTGGTAATGTCCTATTATACATATAAGCATACGGCTTTCCATCCTTTTTACATTCTTCGCTACACGAATTTTGTAGAGATGATGATGCCATGTTTCTCTAGAGACTCTCTAAAGGCTGTATTGCCAACTTTTGAGGCTCATGTTCGTTGGTGTGGAATAGAATATCATTGGTCAGTTCTTATTGGTTCAAACCACAAAGATATGGCTATAATAGATTCAATAGGTGCAAGGCATACTCAACCGATACGGTCTTGGAGTACCACAAGCCAAATGCAGTTCGAGAAATATCTTGAAAAGTATAATTTATCTTCGAAAATTGAAGAGTTCGGAGGAGTACCTATCGGAGATGTCTATTCTGATAGCAAGCAAACTTTTGATAGGCTAAGAGAGGATTGCGACAAGTTAAAGCAATATCTATATAGTGATGGGCTTTGCAAGATGAAACAGTCGGAAGTAAACTCTACAATCTATTTCTTGATGCTAAACTCCATCTTGTGGAACGACAAAACATGTTGGGATGTAGCAGGTAGGTTGGCTAAAAAATTGCATAGTTGTGTATTTCAAGAAAATCCCTTTTTGGGGTATTGTTAATTTAATATTTTTTCATTATGGTAGATTTAAATTCTTTGGTAGTCGATGGCTGTCAGCCATTTGACGAGGGTTTGCTCGATGAGGCAGACATGTCGGAAATTTTAGGTGGTAACAAGGATGTTTACATTTACAATGAGAGTAAATGTGAGCAAAACTTCAATTGCTAAAATGTATATGCCAATAGCACTCAAAATTCTGAATAGAAGTTTGAGTGCTATTGGCATACAAATTGTGTCTTTATGAAATTGAGTAATTATATTTATATTCTAGACTTTGACGAGAATACTTCCATTATTTTTAATGGGGTGACTATGCAGTTTGTAACAATCCCACGTTCCAAGCGAGATGTGTATGTACAATCTTTAAAAAATATGGCTTCCCAAAATAATGTAAGTTCTCCTCAGTATGCTTTCTTCCTAAAAAAAATGAGAGCTGGAGGATTTTTGTTGGAAGATTCTGTGGATGAAAAGGAAATTGTAAGGGCTGAAGAAGAAAAGTATATTAATTCAAATCGTTTTCAGACCATAATAATACCAACATATAATTGTAATTACTCTTGTTGGTATTGTACCCAAAAACACCATGAGACAGAACTGACTGCTTTGGATGTCAAAAGAATAAAGAGGCACATCTGTCTGTACTTGACTAATCGAAATATTAAATCATATACCCTGTGTTGGTTTGGTGGTGAGCCTTTGATGCAAAAAAAAGAAGTCTTGAATATATCATCTTTTCTTTATCAATGGTGCATGCGCCATGGAATTGATTTCGAGGGACAAATGACATCAAATGGAGCTTTGCTTGATAAAGACACTATTGTGTCATTGAAGTTTTGCCATATCAATCATTTTCAGATAACTTTAGATGGAGGGCGGGAATCCCATAACAAGGTTAAAAGGGATAATGGCAACAAGTCTTCTTTTGATTTGATTTTGACCAATATAAAGCAGTTGCTAGAATTTAATGAAAGTGCTTCTGTGACATTACGATTCAACTATTCCAAGAAAAAACTCCAGGAATTACACTTGGTGAAGGAGGTTTGCCAAGCGATTCCTCAAGAGTTACGAGGAAGGATTCGTGTTGATTTAGAAAGAATCTGGCAGACCCAGGGTGTGGAAGATATACAAAATACAGAATTAAGACCTTTACTGGAACAGTTTGCCAAAAACGGTTTTAGATTGTCGTATGGTGGAAGTTTTGTTCCATGTTATGCAGAGAAAGAACACTTTGAGACAATATATTATAATGGGAAGGTAGATTTCTGTGATAATTATTCTGAGGAGCAAGCCCGAGGAGTCATTGATGAAAACGGTGAAACAGAATGGAAGACATTTCCTACCTTCAAGCAAGAAAGGAATAAGCAGAACTCGATTTGTCAAGATTGTCATTATTATCCAGTTTGTACAGCTGAATGTCCTTCCAAAAGAGACACACGCCTGTCTGCAGGAATCCCATTCAAGTGTCCAAATGGACAATTGGAAAGAATAGAATATTCTATTTTAGACTATTGTTCCCGTTGTATGTTAAACTCTAAATATAACAACTTATGAAATATTTAACATTATTACTCTTAGTATGTTGGTGGCAAGGTATCGCTATGGCGGAAAATTACCATGGTAAGGTAATGTCAATGGATAATCGACAAGCTATATCCGAGGCTACAATTCAATTCTTCAATGACAATGTTTTCATTGGTGGTGGAAAGTCAGCACTTGATGGCACTTTTTCTGTATCTACTCCAAAGAGAGCAACTAAGATTTCTGTGTCTTATGTGGGAATGGAAACCTTTGTCAAGAACGACAGTTTAGGGATTCCTGAGGATTTGGGAGACATTTGCTTGAATACCTTTGGCATAAGTTTAGGTGAGGTGACAGTAAAGGGCAGCCTCAGAAGACAAAGCTATGACAAAGATATATACCTCATAACTGATTCCTTGCGAAAAGGAACTTCTAGCAGTGCTCAATTGTTAGAAAAAATTCCGGGCGTGTTACGAGACTGGGAAAATGATAATTTGCGTGTCGATGGACAAACGGATATTGTCGTATTGGTTAATCAAGTGGAGAGAGATAGAAATTATGCCATGCGCCTTAATCCCAAACGTGTTAAGCAAGTAGAGATAATACATAATCCCACAGGAAAATATGAAGGAAGGGTCATTCTAATCAATATTTCCCTATATGACGACTATATAGGATGGGAACTTACCCCATATACGACATTAAGCTATGGAAAGAATGACATGAACAAGGAAGAAGTGGGGGGAACATATACTTATAGTGTCAACAAGTTGTCCTTGAGCCTGTCTTCAGCTATGACTAATAATACTAGATGGGAAAGTTATGACTTTGAAAGAAAATACGGTGAACATTTTGAAAAGAAGTCGCACCCAATGGACTTAAGTTCTCCAAATGGATATAATAACAAATTTTCATACAATCTCTCTTTTGGGGTGGAATATCTGTTAAGTAAAAACCAGCGCATCTCTGCACAAGCTAAAGGTTCCTTCGTTCAGTCAAAGGATTCCACCTTGTATAACATCACGGAAAACGATTCCCGGGAAATGAGACGATATGTGCAGTGTAACAAGGATAAGTATTACTCCGATGATTATAATGTAGGAGTGTTTTACCGGGGCAAACTGGGTAAGGACATCTCTATCAGCAGTGACCTCACTTATGATTATTACACTATTAAGGAAAGGAGAAGCTACCTTGAGGATGCTACATTGAGTTCCCAACCAACGTTGGGTGACAAGAAACATGTTTATTACGATGTAAGTTTGGGCTTTCCGATACTCAAATCATTGGATTTTGACTTTGATTATAATGTCGCATGGAGAAAATACAATGATAAGAATCGGGATACGGGAAATTCCACCTATAGTTCCCAAAATGTTCGCCATTTCGTAATATCAATGTTGTCATGGCATCCAGTTCATAATTTTTCTCTCACAGGTGGAGTCTTGTGGATGGGAAGCTCTGATAAAAGCGACAATGGGAAAAATTCAAACTACTCATGGGGAAGTGTGGCACGCTTGTTTTACAAGCCTTGGAATAATGTCACGGTCAGGGGGAGTTACCACGCCTCAATGATGTATCCTAATTTGGATCAATTGTCTGCCACGGAATATCAAGTAGACTCATGGATGGTGCGTTCTGGAAATCCAAACTTGAAACCTTCGATTATGAAATATCTGAATACAGTGGTGAAGGTAGACAAGGTGATAACGCTGTCTTTTGTTAATTTTCTCAACAAGGACATGAATAGCCTCCCGTATTACAGCCAAATGGAAAATGGAATGGTAAAAGAGAGCTATGCTAATGTTGATTGGCGCAGGACGGCTGTAGGATTGTCAGGTAATTACAAACTAATAGGCGACTTATATGCAGGAGGTAGTCTTTGGTATACTCATGACGCAGTGAGAAAAGATGACGAAAAGAGTAATACTGGGGAAATTTATGAGCTAGATTTACAGGTGAGATATAAGATTTCTCCTATAAAACTGAACGTGCAGGCTGCCTATGAGTTCAAACATGCAAAGACCCCGACCACGCAAGGAAAATTTGAAGATCGTGAGGATGGTGCTAAGTTGGTGTTAAGTCGCTCTTTCATAAAGGGAAAACTGGAAACGTTACTGACGGCAAAAACTCCTGTGAATATTCTCAAGCGCAGATACCGCTCGGAGACCAACTTGCCATTTTATACAAGTGTCAGCCATAATTCCAAGAACAATTATTATGGTCCTTATTTGTCTTTCAGTGCGAGATTGTACTTGCATGGAGGAAAGCAAGTTAGAATGGGACGGAATGCGTTTAACTTTGATAGTGAAAAATAGCAATATGGATTTCGATGAAAAAATAAGAAAAATAGCCCTGGAGGATAAGACTCTGGGGCTGTTTCATGGGAAGCTAGGGGCTTGCATTTACTTTTATGTAAGCAGCAATCATGATGAGGATAGCTTAGCTTACCAAACAGCTAAGGAATTATTGGTGCAAATAGTCCAGAAGGTGTCGTCTGTAAAAAGTATTGACTTTGATAATGGGGTGATGGGGCTCTCGCTTGGATTGTCGTTCCTAATGAAGAACAATTATGTAGAGGATACTTCCATATCTTGGTTGTCTCGTATGGATAATTATGTTTATAAGGTTGCTGTAAAAACTCTAGATATGGATATTAAAGATAATGATTTCTTATACCAAGTTGACATATTGGTATATGAAGTTATTAGATATAACGAATTGAAAGACAATTATAAAAAAGAATTGTGCCTGAGATTAATTAAGGCACTGTTCAACCAAATCTATCTAAATCGACCTGTGAATTTCTTTAGCGAGGCTATTCCGTTTACGATACATGACAGATTGATTTCATTTCTTTTTGTACTCTTGGAAATACGTAGGCTTGGAATTTGTGTTCCTAGAATTGACAGAATATTCAAAGAGATGAAAATGTTTCTGTTTTCATTGGTACCTATATTGAATCCGAATAGATATAGCCTATATCTTGTGTCCTCGCTTGTTGCACAGGTTACAGATGATATTGAATGGATGCAGTATGTAGAAAGATTAAAGAAAAGCGTTGATATGGAAGGACTTTTCACCAAGGATATGTATGATATGAGCATTTTACCAATCAATGGAATATCAGGAATGGTTTTGTTGATGTTTTTATATAATAGGTATTCTAACAATTCTATAAGTATAGACTTGGAAAGGGTTGAGGACCGTTTGGAAAGTTCTTTGTTTTGGAAGCGCTTCCAAAATGATGTAAGTTTTATGAAGAAGTATTATTCTCTTAATGGGTATTGTGGCATAAGATTATTGTTGGATTCAATAAAAAGTGGACGAAATGAAATATGATATGGATGACCTCGCTGTATTGATTCCTGTGAGAGTGGAATCGTTGGTGAGATTGGAGAATCTTCTTTCCGTGGTAAGATACTTACAGACGCATTTTTCTTTGGACATAAAAGTATGGGAAGCTGATGCTTTCAACAATCAATTTTTGGAGCGTCTGTTGCCTCCCGATGTGGAGTATAAGTTCATACAAGACGAAGACCCCGTATTTTACAGGACTAGGTATATCAATGACATGGTTGTTGATACGCAAAAGAAATTTGTGGCGATATGGGATGCCGATGTTGTCTTCCCTGTGATTCAGGTACATTCTGCCTTGGAGACATTACGGACAGAAGAGGCTACTTTTGTCTATCCTTATGATGGCATTTTTTTGGATACGAGCCCCATTGTTCGTCAGATGTTCATCGAGAGTGGTGATGTTGATATGTTGTGGAATTTGAGAGGTTTTATGCATGCTCCTTATGGTACGGATATGAGAGGTGGTGCTTTTCTTGCAAATAGAGAGGCATATATAAAAGCAGGCATGGAAAATGAAAATTTTTATGGTTGGGGACCGGAAGACTGGGAACGCATAGAGAGATGGAAGAACCTTGACTATCGTATTAAAACCATTGATGGAGTACTCTTTCACCTCACTCATCCTAGAGATATGAATGGTAAACATAACTCTGAGGGGCAGAGAAAAATCACTACGCAAGAAAAGGATAAAATCTGCTTCTCCTCTGCAGAGGAGATTCGGCAACACTTGAATTTAAAAAATTAATTATGCGCAAAAGTTTTCCTCATTATCTGCAACTCGACGAGATGGACTGTGGTTCCACCTCGTTGAGAATGATAGCCAAGTATTATGGCAAGGAGTACTCGGCGGAGATGCTGCGCCAGCATTGTCATATAACCCGAAATGGTGTGTCGATGCTGGGCATCAGCGAGGCCGCTGAGTATCTTGGCTTTCGTACGCTTGGGGTAAGGATTACCATGGAGCAGCTTGCACATGATGCTTCGCTTCCATGTATTCTCCATTGGAACCAGAATCACTTTGTGGTCTGCTACAAGGTGAAAAAATACAGGAGTGGTCGCTATCGTTTCTATATTGCTGACCCCGCTTCTCAGAAACTATGCTATACGGAAGAGGAGTTTTTGCACTGTTGGCTCAGTACCAAAGTGCATGGGCAGGATTGTGGTATGGCTTTATTGATGATACCTGGTGTGAACTTCGGTAAGCGCAAGGAGGAATGCGAGAGCCATAAGCGTAACATAAAATACTTTTTCAAGTATCTTAAGCCTTACCAACGTCAGGTGGGCTTGCTTCTCTTGGGAATGTTGCTGGGAAGCTTGTTGCAATTAGTTTTCCCTTTTCTGACACAGGCGTTGGTTGACAGGGGTATCAATGGAAAGAACCTGGGCT
>ULTT01030930.1_pt1 | contig 10060 bp, 10 predicted proteins | sample 1957831 | NCBI WGS metagenome assembly ULTT01 (sample SAMEA4835740, study PRJEB28245) | human gut metagenome | biome: gut microbiome; material: fecal sample | place: Denmark | collected 2008 | reverse complement strand
CCAGCCAGTACACCGACATCATGAAGACACAGGCATTAAAACAGGCGTTGAATAAATACGGATTTACTGCAGCATTCGGCGGCGGACGTCGTGATGAGGAAAAATCCCGTGCAAAAGAGAGAATTTTCTCTTTCCGTAATGAGAATCATGCATGGGACCCGAAGAACCAGAGACCGGAGATGTGGAAACTTTATAACTCCAAGATCAACAAGGGTGAGAGTATTCGTGTGTTCCCGATTTCCAACTGGACGGAGACGGATATCTGGGAGTACATAAAGAGAGAAAACATCGATATCGTGCCGCTGTATTTTGCAGCAAAGCGTCCGGTGATTGAGCGTGACGGACAGATTATCATGGTGGATGATGATCGTCTGAAACTTCGTCCGGGTGAGAAAATTGAATACAAGAATGTGCGTTTCCGTACCTTGGGATGCTATCCACTGACCGGTGGAATCGAATCCAACGCGACCACATTAGATGAGATTATTGACGAGACCTTGAGTGCTGTAGAGTCTGAGCGGACCACCCGTGTCATTGACAACGAGGCAGCCGGCAGCATGGAACGAAGAAAGAGGGAGGGTTATTTCTAAAATGAGCGGATTATTGAAATTTATTACCTGCGGTAGTGTAGACGATGGAAAGTCCACACTGATCGGACATATTTTATACGATTCCAAACTGCTTTACGCAGATCAGGAGAAAGCGTTGGAGCTGGATTCCAAAGTAGGAAGCCGCGGCGGTGCAATCGATTACTCCCTCCTTCTGGACGGACTGATGGCAGAGCGTGAACAGGGTATCACCATTGATGTGGCATACCGTTACTTTACAACCGAAAAGAGAAGCTTTATCGTGGCAGATACTCCGGGACATGAGGAGTACACAAGAAACATGGCAGTCGGTGCATCCTTTGCAGACCTTGCCGTTATTCTTGTGGATGCAAAGCAGGGCGTGCTCGTACAGACCAGAAGACATGCCAGAATCTGTGCACTGATGGGAATCCGTTACTTTGTATTTGCTGTAAATAAGATGGATCTTGTCGATTACAGTGAGGAGCGTTTCAAGGAGATCGTTGACCAAATTCAGGAACTTTCCAAGGAACTGCATTTAGCAAGTGTCAAGATCATTCCGGTATCTGCAACCGAGGGTGACAATGTCACCACCCATTCCGACAATATGCCATGGTACACGCAGGAGCCACTGCTTGCTTACTTAGAGAATATCGATGTGAGCGAAAAGAAGCAGGAAGAAGGCTTCTATATGCCGGTACAGCGTGTCTGCCGTCCGGATCACACGTTCCGTGGTTTCCAGGGACAGATCGAGAGTGGCGCTGTATCGGTCGGTGATACAATCGTGACTCTGCCAAGCAATGAGCATGCAAAAGTAAAGAGCATTTTAGTCGGAGATAAAGATGCACAGACTGCAGATGCAGGCCGTCCAGTTACCATCCAGCTTGACAAGGAAGTGGATGTATCCCGCGGATGTGTTCTCGCAAAAGATACGAAGCTTCCGGTCAGCAAGAAATTTACCGCAACAATCCTCTGGATGGACGATGAGGAACTGACCGTCGGCAAAGATTATCTCGTAAAACTCGGGACACGAACGATTCCGGGTATCTTAAAGAATATCCAGTACAAGATTGATGTCAACACCGGTGAATTTATTCCGGTTGGCCGCCTGCGCAAGAACGAGATTGCGGTCTGCGATCTGGTATTGCAGGAAGAGATCGTCATTGATGCTTTTGCAAAGCATAAGACATTGGGAGAACTGATCCTGATCGACCGTATTTCCAACATGACCTCCGCATGTGGTGTTGTGGAAAATCCAACGCTCGATGAGACGAAAGACTTAAAATGCGCATTTGCCCACGGAAATCTCAAGGCAAACGGAGATATCTTCGAGGAATATTACTATGACCTTGAGGCTATGAACGTCTTTAAGGTACAGCCTTCCGATAAAACTTACACGATCGGTGATGTGATTCCGGTCAAGGGTGAGACGTATCAGTATCCGGACAGCTTTGATGTGGTTGTTCTGCGTGAGCAGGTAGCGGTATCCATTCGTGACCAGAAGGTTACTGCAATTATTCCGCTTGCTGACTTTGCATACAACGATGTGCCTGTCATCAACGGCCGTGGATTTGCAGTTCATGTAACAAGTGCCGCAGATGTGGATGCGTTCAAGAAGGAGCTTTCCGCAGAGGGCAGTGAGATCTCTGAGAACTTCTTTAATAAGTGGGTTGATTTTGAGACTTACCGCCGCATCGTATTTAAGGATGAGCACTGGACAGAATAATAATTTTATTATGAGAATGGAATCCCTGCTGGTTTTAACCAGCGGGGATTTTTTTGCTGGAAAAATAAGTGGAAATAAAAGGTTGACAATAGGGTATGATTGCTGTATATTAACTATAACATATTAAACCTATTAGATAAGTATGAATTAGGGGAAATGAAATGGGATTCAACACAGAACTACTACATGGTACAAAAACCGGAGATCCGGTGACCGGAGCCACACTTACCCCGGTGTACCAGTCCAGTGCTTTTTTTCAGCCATCGGCAGAGCAGCATGAGAAGCTGTTTCACAACAAAGCTGCTGGATATTCTTACACGAGAATCAATAACCCGACCATCGCAGCATTTGAAGAACGCATGACGGTTCTGGAAAAAGGTGTGGCATCCGTTGCCTGTGCATCCGGCATGGCGGCAATTACCAATGCCCTTCTGAATATCGTAGGAAGTGGTGATGAGATCATCACAAGCACCAGCCTGTATGGAGGAACGATTGATCTTTACCACGATCTGGAAGCGTTTGGAATTACAACAATTTTTGCAGATACGAATGATCTGGAAGATCTCGAATCCAAGATCACGGATAAGACGAGAGTCATCTTCGCGGAGACGATTGGCAATCCAAAGCTGGATGTGACCGACATCCCGGCACTTGCAGGGATCGCAAAGCGGCACAATCTTCCACTCATGATCGATAATACGGTAGCTACCGCGTTTCTTGTTCGTCCGCTCGAACTTGGCGCAGACATCGTAATCAATTCCACATCCAAATACATCAACGGCAACAGCAGTGCCATCAGTGGTGTGATCACCGATGCGGGAAGATTCAAATGGGATCTGGAGCGGTATCCGGGCATGAAAGACTATAAAAAGTTTGCAAAATTTGCCTTTACTGCAAAACTGAGAAACGGATTGTTCCGCAACATGGGAGCCTGTATGGCGCCGCAGACTGCATACTATAATCTGCTTGGTATGGAGACACTGGGGCTTCGTATGGAGCGGGCGTGTGACAACGCAATGCAGCTTGCGGCTTATCTGGAAACCATTCCGGGAATCAGCGTAAACTATCCGGGACTTGCATCGAGTCCGTGGAACGGTGTGGCAAAGCAGTTGCTGGATGGAAGATTTGGAGCAATTTTAACCATTCGCGTGGGAAGCAAGGAACGCGCTTTTGCAATCATGAATGCGCTGACGATTCCGCAGATCGTATCCAACATCGGAGATACCAAGACACTGATCGTACATCCGGAATCCACACTGGCGGCACACTCAACCGAGCAGGAAAAGATTGACGCCGCCGTATTTGATGATATGATAAGAATAAGTGTCGGTATTGAGGATATCGAAGATCTGAAGCAGGATTTTACAGCAGCAATCCAAAATACCGTCGGATAAACAAAGAAAAATACACAAGGTTTAAAGGAGAGAGTAATGGCTGTTGATTATGCTACATTGAAAAAAGGCGGATTTATGCGCCAGAAACAAAAAAATAATTTTTCCCTGCGGCTGGCTGTGGTAGGTGGAAATCTTACAGCAGAGAATTTACAGATTATCGCAAAGGTTGCAGAAAAATACGGAGACGGACACGTACATCTGACTTCCCGTCAGAGTGTGGAAATCCCATTTATCAAACTTGACGATGTAGAAGAAGTTAAGGAAGTGCTGGCAACCGGGGGATGTAAGCCGGGTGTGTGTGGACCGCGTGTCCGTACGATTACAGCCTGTCAGGGATCGGCGGTATGCCCTAGTGGAAATATTGACAGTTATGATATTGCAAAAAAACTGGATGAGCGTTATTTTGCAAGAGAACTTCCGCATAAGTTTAAATTTGGTGTAACCGGATGCCAAAACAACTGCTTAAAGGCAGAAGAAAATGATGTCGGAATCAAGGGTGCATCCATTGTGGAATGGGAGGAAGCAGCCTGCATCAACTGTGGGATCTGTGAGAAGACCTGCCGCGTGGATGCAATCAGTACCGTGGACGGAAAAATCGTTCTCAATGAGGAAAAATGTAACAACTGCGGACGCTGTGTAAAGGCCTGTCCGACCGATGCATGGAAAGCGACACCTGCATTTGAGGTATCTTTCGGTGGACTGTTTGGAAACCGCGTATACAAAGGCGAGAAGTATCTTCCGCTTGTGACATCCGAGGAACAGTTATTCCGCATTACCGATGCGGCAATCCAGTTCTTTGATGACAATGCCAATCCGGGAGAGCGTTTCCGCATGACACTCGAGAGAGTGGGACTTGATAAATTTGAAGAGAAGATAAAGGAGGCATACAATGGCTGATTTTACAATTGATGAAACTGTAGATATTACGGATGTGGTCTGCCCGATGACGTTTGTCAAGGCAAAGGTGGCCATGGAAGAGTTAGAGATCGGACAGGTGCTTTCCGTACATATGAATGATGGAGAGCCGGTGCAGAACGTACCGAGAAGTTTCAAGGAAGAGGGACAGCAGGTATTAAAGCTGATCGACAATGAGGATGGAACCTATGACCTTATTGTAAAGAAACTTGAGGAGTAAACGAAAGAGGTTAGGCATGGCAGCAAGAGTAAGTAAAGAGAATTTTGAAGCAGAGGTTTTGCAGGCTTCTACACCGGTATTGGTGGAGTTTTATTCCGATTCCTGCATTCCGTGCAAGCAGATGTCACCGATTCTTGGCGATATCGAAGATGACTATGAGGATCGCTTAAAAGTAGTCAAAGTCAATGCAAATTTTGACGGAGAACTGGCAGAACAGTATTCCGTTATGGTTTCTCCAACCATCCTGTTTTTCAAGGATGGAAAGGAAGCAGAGCGTGTGCGCGGTCTGATTAAGAAACCGGAACTGGAAGCAATTGTGAAAAAATATATTTAGGAGGAGTTACCGATGAAAGTAACAATCGCAGGAAACGTAAAAGACATCAAAGAGGGAACGACACTGGCACAGCTCGTTGTTGACGAGAAGGTTGAAAATCCGGAATATGTGACCGTTACCGTAAACGATGATTTTGTAGAAAATCACGATCTTGCAAACGTAACATTAAAGGAAAACGATGTAGTTGAATTCTTATACTTCATGGGAGGAGGAAGCTTCTAATGGCATTTACCAATGAGCAGATGGAGCGTTACAGCCGTCACATCATCCTGCAGGAGGTTGGTGTGAAGGGACAGAAAAAGCTCCTCAACGGAAAAGTTTTGATTATCGGTGCAGGCGGACTTGGTGCACCGGCAGCAATGTATCTTGCCGCAGCCGGTGTGGGAACCATCGGTATTGTCGATGCAGATGAAGTTGATCTGTCTAACTTACAGCGTCAGATCATTCACGGCACCGCAGATGTAGGAAAGGCAAAAGTAAAATCTGCAAAAGAGACCATGAACGCAATGAACCCGGATGTAACTGTAAATACCTACCGTGAGTTCGTTACTTCTGAAAATATTATGGATCTCATTAAAGATTATGATTTCATCATTGATGGAACCGATAACTTCCCGGCAAAATTCTTAATCAACGATGCCTGCGTAATGGCAAAGAAGCCATTTTCCCATGCAGGAATCATCCGTTTCAAGGGTCAGCTCATGACCTATGTTCCGGGAGAAGGACCATGCTATCGTTGTGTATTCAAGAATCCACCACCAAAGGATGCAGTTCCGACCTGTAAGCAGGCAGGTGTCATCGGCGCAATGGGCGGTGTCATCGGATCCTTACAGGCGATGGAAGCCATCAAGTACCTGATCGGTGTTGGCGATCTCTTAACCGGAAAGCTTCTGACTTTTGATGCGTTAAAGATGGAATTCCACACGATCAAACTGCCAAAGGCAGATCATAAGTGTGCCATCTGTGGCGATCATCCGACCATTACAGAACTGATCGATTACGAGCAGATCGAGTGCCCGGATCATTGAGGTATCGCGTAAGCGATATCTCCTACGCAAATCGCCTCTGCGAAGCAGACTTTATATGCGATTTGCTCCTTGAAAAGGAGGAAAATTTTATGCTTACCATGAAAAAAGCAGACTATGAAAAAATCTTAGCTCATGCGAAGGAAAACCTTCCGGAAGAGGCATGTGGTCTGATTGCAGGCACCAAAGACGGAGACAAAAAGATCATCGAGAAGGTGTACCTTCTGGAGAATGTGGATCACACCAATGAGCATTTTTCCATGAACCCGAAGGAACAGCTTGCCGCAGTTAAAGATATGCGCACAAACCATCTGGTACCGCTTGGCAACTGGCATTCCCATCCGGAATCGCCGTCACGCCCGTCCGAGGAAGATAAGCGTCTGGCATATGATCCGACGGTCAATTACCTGATTCTTTCCCTGATGGATATGGATCAGCCGGTGCTTAAAGCTTTTGACATTGACAAAGAGAAAAATGTGACGATTGAAGAACTGGTTATTCAGTAAAGGGCATCCGTCTGCGGATAGATTTTCTTTCTGGGGTATCGCGTAAGCAATATCTCCTACGCAGCTTAGAAATTGTCGAATAGAAATGCTGCCTGTACAATATTGCTGTCAGGCAGCATTTTTTGGTAGTATGGTGCAAAGATTATTTTTTACATGATCAGTAACAAAAATGCCAGACCGTAATAAGTCACAACAGCCACAAGGTCATTGACTGTTGTAATGGGTGGACCGGATGCAACTGCAGGATCAATTTTTATCTTATGGAAAAACATGGGAATCACAGTGCCTACGAGGCTTGAGATCACCATTGCCACGAGAAGCGAGATGCCGACGCAGCCAGAGATGCCAAATGCTCCGATCCAGGTGTATCCCTTAAACAGGTGGATGTAGATGCCAAGCAGTGCAAGTGCCATAATACCAAGGATTCCACCATTTAAAAGACCGATTTTCATTTCTTTTACCAGTAAGAAAAGTTTTTGTTTTCCGGTGAGTGTTTCATCCATCAGGACGCGGATGGTAACTGCCAGAGACTGGGTACCGACGTTCCCGGCCATGTCAAGCACAAGAGACTGGAAACAGATTACAATCGGAAGCACAGCCACAACATGTTCAAAGACACCTACAACAGAGGAAACGATCATCCCGAGGAACAGCAGGATGATGAGCCATGGGAGACGTTTTTTCATGCTTTGTACAGTGGTTTCTTTGAGATCTTCTTCGGCGGTGAGGCCGGCCAGTTTTGCGTAGTCTTCCCCCATCTCATTGTCAACCATCTCTACGATATCTTCGGATGTAATAACACCGAGCATATGACCGTCCTGCGACAGGACAGGAATGGAATCTTCCGAATAATCCATGATTTTTTCCATGCAGTCATCAATTTTTTCGTGATCGGTTACCGATGGATAGGAGCGGACGATAATATCGTCAAGCACATCATGTTTTCTTGCAATAATAAGATCTTTCAGATCAATAGCACCGGCAAATTTCAGGGATTCATCCAGTACATAAATGGTTGAAATATTGTCATTGGTCCCGGCCTGACGGACCAGTTCGCTCATTGCCTGACGGACGGAAAGTCCCTTTGGAATACAGATGTAGTTGGTTGTCATGCAGCTTCCGATTTCGTCATCGTCATAGGAAAGCAGCATTTTTACATCTTTTATGGCTGCTTTGTCCAGGTTTTCCACGATTTCATATTTCTTTTTATCGTCGAGCGTTTCGAGGACGTCAACGGCATCATCGGAATCCATCAGGGAAACTACTTTGGCGGCATCTTTGACGGAGAGTTCGGAAAAGTAGATTTGCGGTTCATCCAGATATGCGAAGATTTCCGCAATCTTCTGTGGCTCCAGAAGCGTATAAATACGTTTCCTTTCTTTTGGAGTCATAACCGTAAGCATATCGGCAATGTCGTTTTCGTGATAATTAGATAAGCATTTTAAGATTTCATGGTCATTTTGTTTGCTTCGGATCAGCTTTGTAAGCTCTAAATATTTCTTGTTCATATGAATTCTCCTTTCCTTGTGTGTGCAGTCATCATGTGCAACAAAAGCTACATCATGCTGCAGATATGCACAATAGAAAAGGGCTCAGGTATACAGTTTTATATATTCAGGTACAAAAAAAGCACCTACCGGTGCTTTAAACATCATGAATCGGCAAAATTCATTTTCCAGTGAAAACGATAATTTTGCCAGTGAAAAAAGCATCGGTATTCAAATGTCTACTTCGCCCAAAACTATCGCTACTGTCCATGAATTTCACCTCCATTACTCAGATTTTTATGATTGTGGATTTAAATCCTTGGTTATGGTAGCATTTGTAAATGGATTTTTCAACCCAAAATCACGTAAAATTTTTGTAAAAGGAGCATATTTTGTTATTATTGGAGAAAAGAAAATAGCGCATTGTATAGGGGTATGGTAAAATAGGAAAGAATAAAAATGCCATTATTTATGAAATAGATTTTTTGAAAATCAGGAGGAATAACATGTACGATTTAGTCATTATAGGAAGCGGTCCGGCAGGTCTTTCGGCAGCTGTTTACGCAAAGCGCGCCTGTCTGGATGTGGTTGTTTTAGAGAAAGAGCCGATGGGTGGCGGACAGATGATTTATACGCAGGAAGTTGATAATTATCTGGGACTTCCGGAAACCAATGGGTTTGATCTGGCGCAGAAATTTGAGCAGCATGCAAAAGCGCTGGAGGTTCCGTTCATCAGCGATGAAGTGGATAACGTAGAGAAAAATACAGACGGAACGTGGAAAATCACCGGTGCTTCCGGAACTGTTTATGAGACAAAAACAGTACTGCTGGCAACCGGAGCCGGACACCGGAAACTCGGGGTGCCGGGAGAAGAAACACTGGCAGGAGCCGGGGTGTCTTACTGTGCAACCTGTGATGGAGCTTTTTTCCGTAACAAGACAGTGGCGGTTGTCGGCGGTGGAGATGTGGCACTGGAAGATGCCCTGTATCTGGCAGCCGGATGTGAAAAAGTGTATCTGATTCACCGCAGACAGGAACTGCGTGGCACGAAGGTACTGCAGGAACAGGTGGCAAATGAGCCGAAGATCACCTTCCTGCCGGATACCGTGGTGAAAGAAATCTGTGGGGAGCAGATGGTCGATCATCTGGTAATTGCAAACACCGGAACAGGAGAAGAAAAAGAACTGCCGGTCAGCGGTATCTTTATCGCAGTCGGTATGAATCCGCAGACCGATGCGGTGGCTTCTGTGCTGGATTTAGATCATGGCTATGTGCGTGCCGGAGAAGACGGTGTGACGGAGCAGCCGGGGCTTTTTGTGGCAGGAGATGTCCGCACCAAGAAGCTGCGTCAGATTGTGACCGCGGTGGCGGATGGTGCCAACAGTGTGACAAGTATTGTAGAGTATCTCAAAACTTTATAAATTGCTGGTTAACTGCGGGGCTGGGAGCCTTTTGTTTTCAGAGGGACGGATTTGCGAGGAGTCTGTTCTAAATATAAGGTTTCTCTATGCGACGGAAGAAGGGGGACATTCTCTTTCTACAGAAAAATTTACAAGTCAGCGCCGATGTTGATTTCAGGTTGGTTTGACAAAGGTTTTACTTTTATGCTATTAACGTTACATGATGGAACTACGGCGCAGTTGTAAATTTGTTCTTCCGAAAGAAATGTCCCCCTTCTTCCTGTGGATAGGAAAAACTATAAGTAAAAGAATGATGTCCGCAAATCCTGTCTGTGGAACAAACCTAAAGGCACCAGAACCTGCAGTTAAAGGGACGCCTCAAAAACAGCTACGAATCCCATGAACTGGAATAAACATAAAAATACCCTGTTAAATCACTCAATGATAAGGCCGGGTATCTATAGACGAAAAATTAAAGTTTTAGGTG
>ULTT01042483.1_pt1 | contig 10061 bp, 7 predicted proteins | sample 1957831 | NCBI WGS metagenome assembly ULTT01 (sample SAMEA4835740, study PRJEB28245) | human gut metagenome | biome: gut microbiome; material: fecal sample | place: Denmark | collected 2008 | reverse complement strand
AGCGTTATCGCCGTCAGGATGCCATCGGTACTCCATTCTGTATTACCGTTGACCACGAGACTCCAAATGATCATAAGGTAACTCTCCGTTATCGTGATACCATGGAGCAGGAGCGTGTTGCAATCTCTGATCTCCGCAGCATCATCGAGGAACGCGTAAGTATTACTAGCGTATTAAAGAAACTTGGTAATGAAATTAAGAATTTCTAAATATCTCTTCTTGCTCATGATGGCAGTGTTCGCCCTGTCATCATGCAGCGAGGATGATAACACCGTAGATGAGTATGCCAACTGGCAGGAGCGTAATGAGAAGGCTTTTGCCGACACCTTGGCTTATGCCCGTCAGCAGATAGCCAACGGTAGCGGTGAATGGAAGGTAATACTCAAATGGTCGCTGCAAAACCAGACACCTAACAAGGATACTAATGGTAATGCTGTGCCTTTGACTTACAAGGATGCTGATTACATCGTAGTTCATGTCTTGGATAAGGGCAAGGGCAGCGGATGCCCTATGTACACCGATTCTGTGAAGGTGAGCTATCTTGGTAGATTGCTGGGCACTGATACTTATCCTGCAGGTTATGTATTCGATAAGACCTTCGAGGGTACCTACGACAAGGCTACTGCTCAGGTAACTACCAATTTGGCAAGTGGCTGGATAGATGGTTTTACCACAGCCATGCTCGATATGCACATCGGCGACCATTGGCAGGTGTATATCCCATACCAGCTGGCTTATGGTACTACCCAGAATGGCACAATCCCTGCCTATTCCATGCTTCGCTTCGAGATTGTGCTTGACAGCTACTATCGTCCGGGGCAGGTAATACCGGGTTCTAGAGCCGTTGAAGGAGGTAGGAATAAGGGAACTTGGATCACTGAGTAAGGATTTCATAAATTACACCTTATTTATATATAGGGCTCATATCTATTATATATGGGAGTTCATACCTTAATTATTTATATAGGGAAATAAAGAGGAGCGTTCCTGAGATTGCATGATATGGCATTCTCAGGAACGTTTCTTTTTTGTGTTAATAGACCTTTCTGATGTGTTAACAAGTGTTTGTGTTCGCACACAAATCTTTGATTTACGTCAAAAAATGTTGGATTCATGCATTTTTTATGGGTAAAAGTATTGCAGTTTCAAAAAATAGTTGTACCTTTGCATCAGAAAAAATAAGTTTTAGGTTTTTAGTTAGGTAATAGATTTTATAGGTTTAGTTTTTAGGTTTAAGGTTGTTAGTTTTTTTATATTAGGTGTTAGTTAAGGTAAAGAAAGATTGTTTATTCAAGGACGACAGGTATTTAGTTTGTTAGGTTAAATAGGTTGTTTATTCTAGGTTAATGACAGTACTGTCCCGCTTCGGTGGGAGATAAGTTTTGGGAAAAACAAAGGTACGAAACATGTATTTTAAAAAATAAAAATGGCGATTCCTTTTTGGAGTCGCCTTTTTTGCGTTTAAATTATAAATAGGTTACGTTTAAATCATAAATTGATAGATTTTACGTTTTACTCATAAATAGATTGTGTAAATTCATAAATAGAAGAAAAAATGCTATTCAAGAATAAGACAGATTATCTGATGGAGTCTATCCGCTTAGGGCGCCCGATGACAGGCGGTGAGAAGCTGAATCTCATCGCTGGTTTGAGTGTACCCTCCATGCTGGCACAGATTTCTACCGTGCTGATGTTCTTTATTGATGCTTCGATGGTGGGGCATCTTGGCGCTGAGGCTTCGGCAAGTATAGGAATTATCGAGTCAACAACCTGGTTGATAGGTAGCTTGCTGAGTGCAGCAGCCACCGGTTTCTCGGTGCAGGTAGCTCATTTCATTGGTGCCAACGACCTGGTGAAGGCTCGCCAGGTATATCGTCATGCCCTGATATGTGGAGTGGCTTTCAGCCTCTTCGTTACGCTTATCGGTGTAGGCATTCATTCCCATCTGCCTTATTGGCTGGGTGGAGGTGAGGACATCGCTCCCAATTCCTCTCGCTATTTCCTGATTTACAGTCTAGTATTGCCGTTTGTGTTCCTGTATCATATTTCCGAGATGATGCTCAAGTCGGCAGGCAATATGCATACGCCCAGCATCATGGCTGTATTGATATGCCTATGTGACGTGGCTTTCAATTATCTCTTCATTTATATTATGAAGATGGGTGTGGTGGGAGCAGCGATGGGTACGGCTTTGGCGTATATCAGCATCTCTTTGCCCAATCTCTATCTTTCGGCATTCAGAAACCGTCTGCTCAATTTCCGTCAGGATAGGGTACCGTTCAGATGGGTAGAGGAATATGTAAGGCACGCCTGCAAGATAAGTATCCCGATAGCCATACAGAATATCCTGATGAGCGGTGCGCAGATAGTGAGCACCATGATTGTGGCACCATTGGGCAATATTGCCATTGCTGCCCATTCGTTTGCCATCACTGCTGAGAGCCTTTGTTATATGCCGGGTTACGGTATCGGCGACGCTGCATCTACGCTTGTGGGGCAGACGCATGGTGCCGGACGCGTGGATCTCTGCAAGAATTTTGCTTATATGACGGTAGGATTGGGCATGGGAGTGATGGCATTGATGGGCGTAGTGATGTATGTCTTTGCGCCGGAGATGATAGGGGTGCTGTCACCGGTGGAGAGTATCCGGGAACTGGGTACAGTCTGCCTCCGCATCGAGGCATTTGCAGAGCCGTTCTTTGCTGCTAGTATCGTGACCTATAGCGTTTGTGTGGGTGCTGGCGATACGATGAAGCCCGCTGCCATCAACTTGAGCACGATGTGGCTGGTGCGCCTTACCCTGGCTTACGGGCTTTCGAAAAGCTATGGATTAGAGGGAGTTTGGATAGCTATGGCTACGGAGCTTACCTTCCGTGGCATCCTCTTTCTTATCCGCCTCTTCCGTGGCTCATGGATGAAGAGCTTCCAATGTTAGTTTTATGTTAAGATTGCAGGCATTTGGAAAGATAATCTTCCAAATGCTTGCAAATCTTTTTATTTTTATGTAATTTTGCAGCAGAAATAGCTAATAATTACATATTTATTAATAAACAGAGAAGAATGAGATTAAGAAAAATTTTCGCAGCAGCACTGTTGCTGCTCTCTGTGGGAACAGCGATGGCGCAGCAGATGCCACCTATCCCAGTGGATAAGAATGTGAAGATTGGTCATCTTGACAATGGATTGACCTATTACATTCGCCACAACAGTTATCCTGAGCATGTAGCCAGCTTCTATATCGCCCAGAAAGTAGGTTCCATTAATGAGAACGATGATCAGCGCGGTTTGGCTCACCTCCTTGAGCACCTTGCCTTCAATGGTACTGAGCACTTCAAGGACAATACCCTCCAGAACTATCTGCAGAGCATCGGTGTGGAGTATGGCCGTAATCTGAACGCTTATACCAGTGTTGACAAGACCGTTTATTTCTTCACCGATGTGCCTACTGCCCGTGTTTCTGCCGTAGATTCATGTATGCTCATCCTGAAGGATTGGAGCAATGGCATCTCGCTTACCACCAAGGCCATCGAGGATGAGCGCGATGTGGTTCACAACGAGTATCGCATGCGTATGGTAGGTCAGCAGCTCATGTTGGAGCGTGCTCTCCCTAAACTCTATCAAGGCGAGAAGTATGGCTATCGTCTGCCTATCGGTTTGATGAGCGTTATCGACGGATGTAAGCCTGAAACACTCCGTGCTTACTATCGTAAGTGGTATCGCCCGGATAATCAGGCTATTATCGTTGTTGGTGATGTAGACGTTAACCATATTGAGGGCAAGATCAAGGAGCTTTTCTCAGGCATTAAGGTGCCTAAGGATGCTGCTAAGGTGATTCCTGTTCCTGTAGCTGATAACGATACAGCCATCTACGTAGTGGATAAGAACAAGGAGCAGCAGTATGACATCATCAACATCATGATGAAGAACGAGACAACTCCTGATTCATTGAAAGGTACTTTGCCATATCTGCTTGAGGGTTACTTGAAGAATGTGGCAACCTCTATGCTCAATGCTCGTTTTTCTGAGATGGCCCGTGAGGCAGATTGTCCATTCCTGCAGGGAGGTAGTGATATTGGCAACTATCTGGTTTCCAGTACAAAGGATGCTTTATCAGTGGTAGGCGTGGCTAAGCCGGGCAAGGTGAAGGAGGCATATGCTGCCTTGATGCGCGAAGCTAAGCGCGTGCATGATTTCGGCTTTACGGCTTCTGAATATCAGCGTGCCAAGGACGAATTCATGAGTCATGTTGACAAGACTTACGAGAACCGTGCCAAGATGAAGAATGAGCAGTTTACCACTCAGTATGTTGACCATTTCATCTCTAACGAGCCAATTCCTTCTGTAGAGGATGAAACTCAGATCTATAAGATGGTCGTGCCACGCCTTTCTGTAGATGTGGTTAACAGTGCCGTGAAGCAGTTGATCTGTACTACCGATACCAACCTTGTAAGCATGGTGTTCATGCACGAGGCAGAGGGTGCCGTTTATCCTACCGAACAGGAACTTGCCGACATCGTGAAGCAGGTGCGCAGCGAGAAGCTTGAGGCTTATGTGGACAATGTGAAGCAGGAGCCGCTGATGGCTCAGGCACCTAAGGCAGGCAAAATCAAGAAGACTGAGGAGAACAAGCAGTTGGGTTTCAAGAAGCTTACCCTCTCCAACGGAGCCAAAGTAATTATCAAGAAGACAGACTTCAAGGACGATGAGATTCAGTTTGCAGCTTCTGCCAACATCGGTTATGCAGCTTATCAGAATGACCCTATCAATGCGCAGAATGCCAGTGCCGTATGGGGATTGAGCGGTTTGGGCGAATTCTCTAGCAATGATTTGGAGAAGGCACTTGCTGGCAAGCAATGTGGTGTAGATTTCTCTTTCTCTACCTTCCGTCACGGTTTGAGCGGTACTACCACTCCTAAGGATCTTGAGACGATGATGCAGCTGGTTTATCTCAATATGACCAATGTTACTAAGGATCAGAAGGCATTCGACAATATGAAGAATACCTATACTACAGTTCTTGCCAACAAGAGCAATAACCCTGGGCTTGTATATCAGGACTCAGTACAGAGCACCCTTTACCTGGGTAGCAAACTGGCTCGCATTCCTGAGGCTTCCGACATCCAGAGCATCGATTATGATGCCTGTCTCGAAATGTGGCATCAGCTCTACAGTAATGCCAAGGATTTCACTTTCTACTTTGTAGGCAACTATGATGAGAAGGTGCTCCTCCCACTCATCGAGCAGTATATTGCATCTCTCCCTAACCAGGGCATGAAGATTAAGATCAAGAACCAGCCAATGCCTTGTGCTACAGGCAAGGTGAGCAATGTATTCACTAAGGCTATGGAGAATCCTCAGAGCCAGGCTCGCGAGATGTGGTTTGCCAAGATGCCTTATACCCAGAAGAGCAGTGTACTGGCAGATATGGCTGCACGCCTCCTGGAGATGAAGTATCTGCGCAGCATCCGCGAGGAGTTGAGTGCTGCTTATTCTGCAGGTGCCAACTATGGTGTCTTCTTCGATGTAAACAACAAGGTGCAGGTTACCATCAACGGTATGGCTCAGCTGAATCCGGAGAAGGCAGATGTTGCCATCCCATGCTTCTTCAAGGGTATGGACGAGGTGATTGCCAAGGTTGATGCTGACGATTTGCAGAAAGTAAAGGAGATTCTCTTGAAGCAGGCTGGCGTGGATGAGAAGACCAACGGTTACTGGATTCAGACCTTGGGTATGTTCGACCTTCACAAGGTTGATGATTACAGCAACTATAAGAATCTCGTGAAGTCAATCGATGGCGCTCAGATTTCCGACTTCCTCAAGAATGTTATCTTGAAGAGTGGCAATCATGTAGAGGTTATCATGAAGGGCGAGAAGAACAAGTAATTCTGATTTGGATACCTGGATATTAGATAGAAAATGAAAAAATCCCGTTGTACGTACCATGCAAGATGGACGACAACGGGATTTTAACTTTTGTTTTTCCCAAAAATTTCAGTTCCTCTTAAAATTTAAGAGTCGTTCTGAAAAATCTCTCTCATTTTCAGTTTTCGGGGTTCTGTTTCCCTAAATCATTCTTTCTCCTTGTTGGGAAAAATAGATTCAGCAGAATCTCTCAACCGAATGTCATTCTGAAAATAATCTCTTTCTAAGAAGAATCTTGTCTCTTGTTCGCTAAAAATCAAAAGACTTAATCTCTTCTTCTTGCCTTAGAGGCAAGCGCCTCGCGGCGTTCATTAAGAATCTGCTGGCATCTGTCGATTGCCTGATTCTGATTCTCTGAATTTACCTTAATTAAATCATTCATAACCTGTTGTGATTTGTTTAAACGTTGCAAAGATAGGATATTCTGTTCATTTTCGGGGACACTTTTTGATAAAATATGTCTATTTTTCGTTCTTTTTTGATTTATGTCAAAAAAATGTGCAATCGTTGACACAAAATCGTCACATTTCGTTCGTTTTATGCAACATTTATGCAACAAATTAAACCTTTTCTCCTGTTTTTCATCTATTATAATAGTTTTTCCTCATTTATGATGGGAAATATGAAAGTGAAGAAAGCGAATGATATAAGAGAATTAGATTTAAACAAATAAATAGAAAGTAAAAATGAAAAAGGTATTTCTTTTCGCTGCCCTTGTGCTTGCATGCACAGCTGGCAGCAATGCTAGCGCTATGAACGAAGCTGCGCTGAATGCTTCCAATTCTGAGTTGATGCCGGTTAAGAAGTCAACTAAGAAGACTACTAAGAAGTCAACCAAGAAGACTACTAAAAAAACTTCTTCCAAGAAGACGACAGCTAAGAAATCTACTGCTTCTGCGTCTACAGCATCTGCAGCTCCTACTACTTCTTCTGCTGCAGCGACCAATACTACCGCTAATAATACTTCTGCTACCGTCAATTCGGCAGCAACCGTAGCAGGCGTATTGGGCGCTATCCTGGGTGGTAGCAATGCTGGTAATGGCAGCAACTCAAGCAGTAATGCAGGAAGTATAATCAACGGAATCCTGAACAATGTAATCGGTTCGGGTACATTTAAGCAGGCAGACCTCTGCCATACCTGGAAGTACAGCAAGCCAGGGTGCGCCTTCACCTCAGAGAACCTGCTGGCTAAGGCGGGTGGCGAGATTGCTGCCAGCAAGGTTGAGAATAAGCTGGAAGGTTATTACAAGAAGTTTGGATTCAGCAGTTCCAATACCTACTTCACCTTTAATACCGATGGTACTTTCTCTGCCAAGATTGACGGCAAGGCATGGAATGGCACCTATACCTTTGATGAGAAGACTCATGCCATCCAGCTGAAGGGCCTTCTGCTGAGTGCTTCGGGCTATGTCACCAAGACAACCAATGGCATCAGTCTTCTCTTCGACCAGAAGAAGCTGCTCAATCTCATCAAGGCCCTCAGTGCCTTCAAGGGCAGCTCTACATTGAGCGCCGTAGGCAGTATCGCCAACAATTATGATGGTATGCGTGTAGGTTTCGAGATGACAAAGTAATATAATCTTTATTTAAAAAACAATAAAGCCGTCCTCTTCTAATGATATGAGGGCGGCTTTTTATTTCGTGTTTTATATCTTGGCTTATCGCTTTTGCGGTTTAATATATTTCCTATTTCACCTCAATCAGGAGCGGATTCTTCAATGCATCCAGATAATCCTTGATGCGGATTTGCCATTCGGCATAGCTTCTTACATCATATTTGCTCCATGCTGCACCGAAGTAGTAGCTGTATTTCTCCCCATTCTTCAAGCCACGCTTCAAGCCGAGGGCATGACCGGTGGCTCCATCGTGTTTCTTGTCGAAGAGCTGATAGTAGGTATGGTCGATGCCTTCCGGAAAGAGAACTCCCACATATACTTGAGAATTGTTCACCTCGATATTGTCCGTAGGGTCAGCATAGCTTACGTAATCCTTGGCGAAGGTCTTGCTCTCGGTATCCTCCTCGTGGATTGGGAAACCGGTGGCGAAATCGGTAGGAGTGGTCAAGCCGTCGTACCATACGGTCATCTTGTTGAAGTTGCTGCCCTTGTCGAGCGAGATGATGCGGTGCTCCACCACGTTCTTCATATCGCCCACGGTAGATGGGTTGTAAGTCAGTTCTACGGTGAAGCGGAGCGGACCGTTATCCAGAATCTTGTAATCCTTGTAGCAGTAAGGCAAAATCTGATTCTTGCCCAACATCAGGCTTGGTGCACCAAGGCCCAATGTGGCTCCCACACGGTAGGGATCCAATCCGTTGCCATGGTCGAGATGGAAGGAGGTGAGGATATCCGTCTCTCGTGATTCTGTCTGAAGAGCCTTGATTTGCTTGGCAAGAGCAGCTGCCTTTGCTGCGTTCTTCTCTGCCTTCTGCTTCTTCTGCAAGGCTCTCACCTTGGCATCAATCTTATCGCCCTTGATATTTCCGTTCATATCCTTGATGTATCGCTCGTAAACCACGGTATCCGGAGTATTCTTCACCCAGATGTCGGTACCGAAGGAACGCTCGCCGGTCTTCTGCAGGGCAGGGCCATATACGCGGTAGGCGCATCTGTCGTTCTCCCATGCGATATCGTCTTTTCTTATCTTATAGAGAGCACCGGTGGTCCAAGTCTTCTGCTGGTAAGGCTTGCCGATGGATACGTAGTAAGTGGTGGATCCGTGAGGACGTATGCTTGCATCAATGAGCAGAAAGCCGTCGTGAGTAATCTGCGAGCCAATCTGCTGTCCTCGTTTGTTCTTCACGATGTAAGCCTCTCCCTTTTTAGGGGCAGCATTGCCCAGTTTCGCCTTCACCTCGTTCATGCTGAGGGAGATAAGCTCTGTGCGTGATGCGGAAGTAGGATTGCTTACCACGATAGTGGCTTGCTGAGCATGGCAGTAGTTAGAACCTGCCAAAGCCAGGAGCATCATCAGGCTCTTGACCGTGGTGCCCTTCATCATTTTTCCATGAATCTTTTTCATTTTGATTTGTTTGTTTTTATTTAATACGAATGAATAGTTGTAGATACTGAATAAAGATTTCTCGCAGTTTTGTAGAAAGAACTGCGAGAAATGCCTTTTATTCTTCTATAACAGAGATATCCATGCTGATATCCTCCTTAGGTCTATCACCACGCAATGTTTCGCAGTTCTGAATCTTCTCTACGATGTCAAGTCCTTCCTCCACTTCACCGAAAACGGTGTATTGGTTATCGAGGAAAGGTGTTCCGCCTACTTCAGTGTAAGCCTTCTGCTGCTCCTCGGTAAACTTTGGGTAACCCTGCTCCTTGCAGCGCTTCTTGGTTTCATCCACCAGTTTATCCTGTAGTTTCATTAAGCCTTCGCGGTCGCGGTTGCGGCGGAAGTTCATAATTTCATCATGATGCTCCTTGGCAAGCTGGTTGAAGATATTCTGCTCCATCTGCATGCCCATCTGCTTCTCCATCTGTTTCAGTTCGTTCTGCTTGTAGGTCTTTCCCCATACAATATAAAACTGGCTGCCGCTGCTCTCACGGTTAGGGTTCACCTCGTCGCCAAGGCGTGCAGCGCTCAAGGCACCACGCTTGTGGAAAAGTTGTGGATAAACGAACTCGGCCGGGATAGTGTAATCAGGTCCGCCCGTGCCCAGCATTTTGCCTTTAGGAGCGCCCTTGCTCTCTGGGTCACCGCCCTGGATCATGAAATCCTTGATGACACGGTGGAAGAGTGTGCCATCGAAATATCTCTCCTTTGCCAACTTGATGAAGTTGTCACGATGCTGAGGTGTCTCGTCGTAGAGGCGAACCTTGATGTCGCCCTCTGATGTCTTTATCAATACTTTAGCCATAATAATTTATAATCAGTATATTTTATTAATCGGTATATGTCGTAATCAGTATGTTTTTTACCTTTTTATTTTTCGTAATACTCATTCCACTGCTTCATAGCCTCCTGCCAGTCGGTCTGTTCACCGCTGGCTACAGCTTCCTTCTGTCTCTCAGCCTCGTCGCGAGCCTTGTCTCTTGCACGTTTTGCCTTCATAGCCTCGATGGTGGCATCGTCGAGAATCTGGATAGCTCCACGCTTGATGGCATCCTGCAGTTCCTCCTCGCCGAAAGCCT
>ULTT01009747.1_pt1 | contig 10072 bp, 8 predicted proteins | sample 1957831 | NCBI WGS metagenome assembly ULTT01 (sample SAMEA4835740, study PRJEB28245) | human gut metagenome | biome: gut microbiome; material: fecal sample | place: Denmark | collected 2008 | reverse complement strand
TTTTTTTTTTTTAGCCATACCTCCGCGGATGTGTCTTTCTTGTTTATTGACATCAAGAACCTTTCTGGCTTCTCTGGCTAGTTCGGGATTGATTTCCATAAGCCGAGCAGTTACATCTTTATGTGCAGTGCTTTTGCTTACATTAAATACTTTGGCTGTCTGTCTTACAGTGGCTTTATGCTCAATTATGTAATATGCCAACTGGGTGGCACGTTCTTCTATATAGTCTCGCATGTCGGGACTCCGGAAGTTTCATTTATACAATCTATGCCACGGATTGGGGTTTTATGTTAGAATGTGTTATGACTATGATAAGGAATCATTTACATTATATTTTTAATTTCTCCGCAAACATAAGAAGTACGCTGATTGAAAGCAGTGCACTTGAAATCCATATTGTGTGGATTCCGAACAGCATTGAAAGGTTTCCACCGATACCTGCGCCGATTGCAAAGAATAATATTATGCCGAAGTAATAACCGGCTTTTCTAAGAGAAACCTTATTGCCGGTACGCACAAATACTGAAAGTGCGTCTGTACCGCTTCTTAAGTTACCGATACACATGGTGCTTGCATAGGAATAGCCATTGACTTTTCTGAATGCCTGTACCTGCATGGCGCATGAGAACGATACGATTATTGTTGCAAACATGTCCATTGAATGAGGCATGAAGCCGACTGCAATTAAGATTACAATCTCAATAAGTAATATTGCCTGCCGCCAGTGAAGTCTGGTGGCATTTTTGTATTTGCCCTGAATCCGCTCCGTCACGAATACGCCAAGACCAAATGCTAAGAATGGCAGGAGATATTTAACTCCCTGATACCATTCGCCCATCATAAAATGTGTACTCATAAGAACCACATTACCAGTCTGTGCGTTGGAGAATACTTCATTTCTCGTAAAGTATGTATATGCGTCCTGAAGTCCACCGGACATGGCAAGGAATACGCTGTTTATGAAGGCCTCGGACATCTGTATATCCGGCAGCTTCTTAGCGAGGGCGTTGTGAAGCTTTGATGCCATAAATAACCTCCTTGTGTTTTATAACTTTGGTTGTTATAGCACAAGGAGGTTTTGTTGTAAAGGGTATATAAATATTAGATATGTTGCGAATTACCATATGCCGTAGGATTATCTGGCAGCAGCTATGTCCTCATGGCGGCTACACCTAGAGGGAGTAAATGCAGCTATATACAGAGCTTATTATGCTGCGCGAAAACAAACGCGCTTCGCTTGAACGAGTTTTCTTGCAGCAATCTTTAGTATATAGCTGCATAACTCCCACACGGTTCGCCTTAAATCGGACATAGCAGCTGCCAGATAATCCTAGGGCGTATGATAACGCAACATATTAATATATGATTGTACTATTTTCCAAGTGCTGTCTTCTGAGGCACTTCTGTTTCTTTTTCGTAGCATGCAAATGCGCTGTCGACAAGCTCTTTATCTGGCTTCGGTGTAAACAGGCTGACTACAGGAACGATAATCATTCCGGCAAACATTGCAAATGCACCGCAGTTGATAGGTGACTGGAGCCATGTTGGGAAGCCTGCTCTGAAGAAGATGTTAGCAAGCATAAGCACTGAGCTGAATAAAAAGCATGCCCAGCATGATGCTTTGGAAACCTTCTTAGAGTAAAGCGAGAACATAAATGGTGCAAGGAATGAACCTGCAAGTGCACCCCAAGATATTCCCATAAGCTGTGCAATAAATGTTACTGAACTCTTGTACTGGATAAGTGCAAGTATTGCAGATATCGCAATGAATACAACAACAAGAATTCTTATGTATAATACCTGTTTCTTTTCACTCATGTTCTTGATAAAGTTATCTTTTAAGAAGTCAATAGTAAGTGTTGAGCTTGAAGCTATTACAAGTGATGAAAGTGTAGACATTGAAGCTGACAACACGAGAATTACAACTAATGCAATAAGCGCAGGACTTAAATTAGAAAGCATTGTTGGAATTATTGAGTCGAAGCCGTTAGCCTTGACATCTATCTGGTCAGAGAATAATCTTCCGAAACCTCCGAGAAAATAGCATCCGCCTGAAACTATAAGCGCAAATATTGTTGAGATTACAGTACCCTTCTGTATAGAAGCTTCATTATCAATGGCATAGAATTTCTGAACCATCTGAGGAAGTCCCCATGTTCCAAGTGATGTAAGGATTACAACACATAACAGGTTGAATGGGTCAGGTCCGAAAAATGAAGCAAATATACCGGGAGTATCGCTTACTGCCGGGTCAGACACATTTGCAAGACCCTGCAGTGCAGACATGAAGCCGCCCTTAGAGTGGATTACGGCAGCAATAACTGCAACGATACCGAATAACATGATAATTCCCTGAATGAAATCATTGATTGCAGTAGCCATGTAACCGCCGGCAATTACATAGATGGCAGTAAGTGTTGCCATGATTATGATACAGACGCTGTAATCAATGTTGAAAGCCATACCGAAAAGTCTTGAAAGTCCATTGTAAAGTGAAGCTGTGTATGGAATCAGAAAAATGAATATTATAACAGAAGCACCGATTTTTAATGGATTGCTTCCGAATCTTTTTCCAAAATACTGTGGCATGGTTGCTGAATCAAGGTGCTGACTCATAATTCTTGTTCTTCTGCCAAGTACGACCTATGCAAGAAGTGAACCTATAATTGCGTTGCCGATACCAGCCCAGGTTGCGGCAATGCCGTATTTCCAGCCAAACTGGCCTGCGTATCCAACGAATACAACAGCCGAGAAATAAGATGTTCCGTATGCAAATGCGGTGAGCCACGGACCAACGCTTCTTCCACCGAGAACGAAACCATTAACATCAGTTGCATGCTTGCGGCAGTATAAGCCAATGCCTATCAGCACCGCAAAGTAGATAATAAGAATAACCAGTTTTAACATAAAAACCCCCATATTAAATGTATTAATCCCTACTTCATAAGTTTAAAGCGTAACGCTTTAAATCAATAAAGTAAACATAAATGGATTGTAGCATATTGGGGAGGGATTGGCAAGGATAAAATGAGTTAATATATATGAGTATATATGAATAATATGGATATACCTACTATTATGCCTATAATATGTCATTGAGTAGGTTTGCTTGAGATAATTATAACCTGATGCGGAGGGAGCAAACCTACGAAACAGCTGTGAATAGCTTTTTGAGTAGGTCTTTTTCCTGGATTTTTCTGAATTAGAGGCTCTTAAAGATGAAATCTTCCGTGAAAATGCCTACTAAATTATGATTATGTATATAGTTAGTGGGTTTTGAAAGACAATTTAATAAAATAAGATGTTTAATTGACATACTAAAGTAATGGTGGATAATGATTTGGTAGGTTTATTAGGAATTTATGCTATGCGGGATATAGGGAGATATATGAAAACAGCCACCAGAAAAATGATATGCCCCCTGTCAAGTAGACAGGGGGCATATCAAAATCCAGTGACAGTTTTAAGAAAATAAGGAGAGTAAATGTGAAGTATCTTATCGTCTGCCGCCGCCGAAGCCGCCGTTCTGACCATTCATATCAGGCGTATTACCACCATTCTGACCGCCCATGCCGCCCATTTTACCGCCGCCGAAGCTGCCAGTGCCAGAAGCTCCCATTGTTCCAGATTCCTGAGTCCAGTCTGCAATAGAGTCTGAACCCCGGTAGAGTGTGTAGCTTGTGCCGGTTGTAAGAGTGTCAGAGCATATCCAGCCGTTGCCAAATGTTCCGTCAACAGTGAAGCTTATTACTTCGTTGCCGGAAGCATCTTTAAGTGAATAGCTTCCAGAGCTGAAGGATACTGAACTTAATACATAAGCATTAGCAGAGTTTACAGGCGTTTCGCATACACCACCGAGTGCAATGCATGTTCCACCAGTTATCGTTACGGTACCATCTACATCAATTGATCCTGATACATTTCCAGATGAACTGCCGCCCTTGACTAATACAAATCCACCGGTCTGTACATAGTTTCCGTTAGAGTCAATACCATCAGTATCACCAGACGCAGTTGTGACATCTATATATCCACCAGTTATATTGACAATTGGAGAAGTCTTTCCATCACCTGTGCAGGCATTGATGCCATCATCAGTAGCATATACATATATTTTGCCACCATTTAAGTTTATAGTTATGGCTTCAAGTCCTTCGTATGAAGTTACTACATTAATATAACCATCATTGACATCAAGCTGCTTGTCAGCGTGCATGCCGTCATCACCTGAAGAAATTGTAATTGTACCACCGTTTATAACAATAGTTCCTTTGCCGTCCTCACCGGTTTCAAGTACACCTGAGTCAGAGTTGGCATGGATACCGTCATCTGTCGAACTTATGTTAATTGTAAAGCCTGAAATATTTATTTCGCTTTCTGCTTTAATACCCTTAGTTGAGTAGGACTGTCCAGAAGAATTACCGGATTCATTAAAGTCACCAGGCATTCCTGGACGGTCGCCGCCGGCCTTATTTCTATCAGAGCTGCCGTTCATATTGGGAGCGTTGCCGTTACTCATATCAGGAGCGTTGCCGCCACCCATGTTGCCGCCACCAAAGCCGCCAGGTGCGTTGGCAATAGTGTCAGAAGTTGCCACATAAGAAACAGTATTGGCAGAAGCAGACTTGTTAGCAGAGCTGTCCCGGTCAGAAGACGTGCCTGAAGAACTGCCTGACGAAGTAACTTCTTCACTATATTCAGAGTAAGTATCTGTATAAATGTTTAAGTTACCATCACCTGATATATCTGCCACGTAAGATGCGTCTATACCGTCACAGGCTGCATAAATATCAATGTTACCACCAGTAATTGTAACGATTCCATTCTGGTTGCCCTTGTTAGAAATACTGCTGTTAGAAGTCTTGATGCCATCGCCTTTAGCGGAGATTGCAATTATATTTCCAGATTCAATATCAACGGCATCGTTGCCTTTGACTGCGTTGTTCACAGCAGTAACTTTAACAATCACATTTTTAATAGAAAGGTCATCCTTGCTTTGGATACCATTATTGTAATTACCTGTTACAACTAAGGCTCCTTTGCCGACGAGTTTTAAATCGCATGTTGCATAGATTGCTGCGTTGCCAGTGTCATCAGAAGAATCTTCTGTAGCTTCGGCACGATTGTCAATTACTTCGTTAAATGAGTTCTCTTCTGATTTAATCTTGACTTCGGAAGCATTTTTAACGTATATAGGTGAACCACTTGAGCCTGTGATAGATGTTCCGTTCAATACGATAGTAACCTCGTTCTCATCACCTGCGTCAACGATAAGCTGTCCTTCTGATAAAAGACCGGCTACTGTATATTCACCAGCCTTTGTGATTGTGTATACAGAACCTGACTGTGTAACTCCGTCTGATGTATCAGATGTCACAGTGAAATCACCTGTAATGGAGACTCTGTAATTCTCAGCATCATCTGCGTATGTTACATCTGTGTCTTCTTTAGTAATGCCTGAAGTGATGGTAGTCTGGCTGTCTGATGCAGTAGTAGTTGAAGTTGAATTTCTGGCACAGCCTGCAGTCATAAGACACATTGTAAGAATAACTGCAGCCACGCAATTCCTTTTGATTTTATTTAATTTAATCATAGTCACCTCTCCATTTCTTTAGTGTATGTTAATTGATTATCTATAGTTTATTGGAGAAATTTGACTAAAATATGGTACGAGTGCGAATATTCTGTGTACTGATTAATCATGTGGAATATCGTTAAATCTGCCGTCAAGCTCTTCGGTTTTTACCACATTTATAAATGCGTGCTTGTCAATTGAGCGTATCAATGTGATAAGCTCACGTTTCGCTTCGGAGTTGATTACGGAGTATATGAGCGTGCGCTCTTTTTCCTCGTAGCAGCCGATTCCCTTGAAAAGCGTGGCGTCGTGGTTGGTTGTATTCTTTATGGCGTGATAGATTTCTTCGGATTTGTCAGAAATGATGAATAATGTCATCTTCTGGTAGCGTTTGTACATGAACTGGATTACCTGAGTGCTACAGAACTGGTATATTATTGAGTAGAGCGCGATTGACCAGCCAAACAGTCCGCCTGCAATGAGCAGAATCACAACATTACCAAGAAGAATATAGTTCCATGCGTCTATTCCTTTAACATGAGAAAAATAAATGCTTATGAAATCGGTTCCGCCTGTGGTAGTGCCGACATTGAGGCACAGGCTTATTGCAAATCCGTTGATAATTCCGCCAAATACGCTTATAAGCAGGATATCTTCTGTAAAAATGTATGGAGGAAGGATATCAACAAGCACACTGGAAAGTATAATTACCACGATTGAGTAGATGGTAAACTTCCTGCCGATGTAGCGGTATGCAATGTAGGCGGGGAAAATGTTAAGTGCCACATTGAATATTGTAAATGGGATGCTGATATAAAAAAAACGTAGTCCGATTGCCTGAAATAACAGGGAGACTCCTGAAAAGCCTCCTGGCAGCAGGTCTGCGACTTTGGCAAAGCATCTTAAATTCCATGCGTACAGCACGGAAGCAATTATAACTATAATGAATCTGAATACCTGATAAAACTTAGGATATTTAACTTCTAAAGATTTGAACATATATTAGCCTCCATATTTTGTGTTAAATATAATAAGCAAATAATAATTATTTGTGTGAGTTGTCGTAGGCAGCCTGAATATCGGCGGGGAGCTTGTCTGGAAGCATTGAATGTATTCCGTCCTCGTTGCCGTCTTTGATTGCCTGCTCGTAATAGAAACATTTGAAAGTAAGCATATCAAGAGTTTCCTGCATCTTCTCCATCTCTTTCTCAACAGCCGCCTTCTGTCTCTCAAAAAGCTGTTTTCTGAGTTCGTAAGTCCTGCTGCCTTCCTGACACCATTCCATAAACTGCTTGATGTCGCGGATTTCAAGACCTGATTTTTTGAGACATTCAATAAGCTTAAGAGCAGCAATTTCTGTGTCAGAGAACTGTCTTATTCCAGAGGCACGCTGCATAAAAGGGAATAATCCCTCTTTATCATAATATCTTAATGTTGAAACGGGAAGATTAAACATTTCTGAAACCTGTCCTATTGTGTACATAACACACCTGCTTTCTGTAAGCTATGCTTACCTGATATTAGTTTTTTACAAATGTGATAATAAAATTCACAAAATGTTCACCATTATTAGGTTGACCTAAAGTTAGGTTTAACTCTTATGCTTAAATAGTAGCACAGAGAATGTATTAATTCAATTTAAACTTGATTTAAAGTTAGTCATGTATTATTCAGCTTAAATATGAATATGGTGAAATGATGTTGGACAGAAAGCAGGTATTTTATGGAGGATAAATGTATGGAATGGAGACAGGAAAAAGACATGCCGGTATTTATGTATATTTTTCTTAATAAAATAGAGGATGCCGAGGAAATAAGATGGACAGAGAAAGAGAAAAATGAGGGGTATAAAACATATAAAAAGTTGTTAGAACTTACAGAGGATGATTCATCCGATGTAATTAAAAAATGTCTCAGGATAATTAAAGAAACAAGACATATTGTAGAGTATGAGCTTTGGAATAAGATTGTATATTTTATGACTGATTATATTAATGGTGAGACTGTGTGGGGATAAGTGAAAAGTTGTCTGATAATTTTGTAATGTTTGAAAAGAAAAAGAATATACTTGTAATGTCTGATGGCATGTGATAGAATGTCATTGGATATAAGTAGTGCATTCAAGCAATCTACGAAAACCCCACGAGCCGGTTACTCGTGGGGTTTTCTATTCCGTTCTGGCAGGGTGGCTTAGTCCCCAGGCTGGCTACCGTCTGTTATCTCTGTCCAGCCATTTGCAGATATAGTACGAAGCTATATTTGCCAAGATAGAGATAATTAAGGACACAAGTGCATCCAAGCAATCCACCTCCTTTCTCTACCAGGTATGGGAGGGGTAGCACTAGAAATTATATCATAACAATATATAATAAACAAGTATATAAAAAATACGAATAATAACTATTGCTATGATTTATGATTTTATAACCAACATGTATTTTACAGGAATGACACATGGGGGTATGATACATTTATCAAGGGCAAAGGAGCCGGAAGTCTTTAGGGGATTCTGGCTTTTTTTTTGCATTAGCAAGTATTTGAAGGAGGAAATATATATGGAATACGAGATTTCTAATCGTTTATCAGGTGTACATGGTTCGATGATACGAGAACTTTTTAAGTTAGGAGCAAGCAAGGATATTATATCTTTTGGTGGTGGCAATCCGTCAGCAGAGACATTCCCATGCAGGGAAATAGAAGAGATAGCAGCAAAGGGACTTGGCGAGAATCCTGTTTCTTTATTACAGTATGGACTGAGTGAAGGTTATACACCCCTGCGTGATACTATGAAGAAATATCTTGAGAAGAAGGAAGGCTTTGATTTCGAGAATAATGAGCTTTTCATAGTATCAGGCGGACAGCAGTGTGCGGACCTTACAACTAAGGCACTTGTTAATGAAGGAGACGTTGTGCTTACTGAAGAGCCTGCATTTGTAGGCTGCCTTAATACATTCCGTTCTTACGGTGCGAAGCTTGTAGGAATCCCAATGGAGCAGGACGGAATGAATATAAATGCGCTTGAGGAGGCTTTAAAGGCTAATCCTGATGCAAAGCTTTTATACACAATTCCATCTTTCCAGAATCCTACAGGAATTACAACTTCTCTTGAAAAGAGAAAAAAAGTATATGAGCTTTGCTGCAAATATGATATCGCAATATTAGAGGACAATCCTTACGGTGAATTAAGATTTGCAGGTGAAAATGTGCCAACTATCAAGTCGATGGATACAGAGGGCAGGGTTATATATGCAGGAAGCTTCTCAAAGGTAATGGCACCTGCATTCCGTCTAGGTTTTCTTGTATTTAACAAGTCGCTCACAGGACCGCTTACAGTTGCAAAGCAATGCACAGATGTACATTCAACTGTCCTTTTCCAGTACATTTGTAATGAATATATTAATAACTATGATTTCGACAAACATCTTGAGGATTCAAGAAAGGTGTATGAGCACAAATGTAATCTCATGATGGAGTGCATGAAGAAGGAATTCCATCCTTCAGTAACCTTCGGCCACCCTGAGGGCGGACTTTTCGTAATGGCATTCCTGCCAGAGGGAATGGATTCTGCACCATTTGTAAGGGAGGCTATTAACAGAGGTGTTCTCTCAGTTCCGGGAGCAGCGTTCTTAGCAGATGAGAGCCAGAAGTCTAATGGATTCAGACTTAATTATTCGACACCTTCTGATGAGCAGATTGTTAAGGGAATCGAAATTCTTGGAAAACTTACATATGAGTGGATTAAGTAGGAGGAGTGAAAAGTTATGAAGATAGCAGCATTCAGTGTTCGTCAAGATGAAAAACAGTATTTTGATACATTTGCAAATGTATACAAGGTGGAATTACAGATTAATAGGAGCGGATTTACAGCAGATGATATAGAAAGTGTCAAAGGCTGTGAGGCTATGTCGGTGTGCGATGGCATGTGTGACTTGTCAGCACCTGTTCTTGAAAAGCTTGCAGCAGAGGGTGTAAAGTACATCGGTTTCAGGACAATCGGATATAACAGTGTTGACCTTGAGGCAGCAAAGCGCCTTGGAATCCGTGTTGCACACAGCGGATATTCGCCATATTCAGTTGCCAATTATACAGTAATGCTTATGCTTATGTGTATCCGCAAGGCTTTGTATGTAATGATGCGTTCACACACAGCAGATTATTCACTTGGTCCTATATGTGGACGTGAAATGCAGAATATGACAGTAGGTATTATCGGAACAGGAAGAATTGGAAAGGCAGTGATTAAGAATCTTTCAGGATTTGGCTGTAAGATTATTGCGTATGACCCATACCCTGCAAAAGACCTTGAAAATGTTGAGTATGTAACTCTTGATGAATTGTATGCCAGAGCAGATATTATCTCGCTTCATACTTTCTTAAGTGATGAGACATATCATATGATTAATAAAGATTCAATTGCAAAGATGAAGGATGGCGTTATTCTTATAAATGCGGCAAGGGGCGCGCTTGTTGATACAAAGGATCTGATTGAGGCTGTTG
>ULTT01053834.1_pt1 | contig 10229 bp, 9 predicted proteins | sample 1957831 | NCBI WGS metagenome assembly ULTT01 (sample SAMEA4835740, study PRJEB28245) | human gut metagenome | biome: gut microbiome; material: fecal sample | place: Denmark | collected 2008 | reverse complement strand
TTCGTTGGTATTGCTTGTTGGCATAATAGCTGTAGTGCGACCTTCCACAATAGCCAGTGCTCCATTGTTCGTCATTGGCTGGTGTATGATGCTTTATGGTATGATAGAATGTATCAACGCCATAAAGATATATAGAGTAAAGAAGGCATTCGAAAAACTTGCCAAGGCAGCCGACGAAGCTATGACAACTGAAGCAGAAGACACATCAGCAGGCGAAGCTATAGAAGAGAAATAAGAAATAGAAATAATATAAAAGACAAGCACCATGCTATGGAGAGCAAATCTCGCATGCATGGTGCTTATTTTATTTATATCATTAACGAGCTGTTATTCGTTAGGAATAATGCCTTCGATATACTTACACAATATAGCAATACCCTTAGCATTCTCACCACCTTGTGGTATTATTAGGTCGGCATATCGCTTTGTAGGCTCAATAAACTGCTCGTGCATAGGCTTGAGCACTTCCAAGTAGCGATCAACAACCATGCTGACTGTTCGTCCACGGTCGATAGTATCGCGCTGTATGTTGCGTATCAGTCGCTCATCAGGGTCGCAATCCACGAATATCTTTAAGTCCATAAGGTCGCGAAGCTTCTTGTTGAGCAATGTCATGATACCCTCGATAATGATAACAGGCTTTGGCTCTACATGTATTGTCTCTGGCAAGCGGTTGCACTTGAGATACGAATATGTAGGTTGCTCAATAGCTCTACCCTCTCGAAGTTCGTGCACCTGCTTGTGCAAGAGTTTCCAGTCGAAAGCATCAGGATGGTCGAAGTTGATGGCATGGCGTTCTTCATCGGTCATGCCTGTGGTATCGTTGTAGTAAGAGTCGAGAGGCACAACGGCTACATAGTGAGGAGGTAAAGCCTCTACAATCTTTCTTACCACAGTTGTCTTGCCTGAGCCTGTACCTCCGGCAATACCTATTATTGTGATATCATCTTTGTTCATAGTGCATATATATAATAAGGTGTAAATTTAAAATAGATAATCGAACATTGTTTGGTAAATCTCAGCCTTGCTTTCTGTCTTCATCGGGTAAGCACGCGAACTACTTGGCATACGATATAGGCGAATGGTTCTGCCTTCGAAACTGAACTCTGTATAGCTTCCAACCTTTGGCTCAGCGATGCCATAGTGAGAAGCAAAGACTGAAGTTGCCAACTGTCCTGCCGTTACCACCGCCTTACATTCAGGCAATGTGCGAAGCATAGCGTCGAAGTCTGTCTGCTCCACTATCTGCAGATCTTTATCAGAAGCTGTATTCTTAGTTCGTATCACCTTTGTTGCAGTATCATACATGGCGATACCCTTATCGTTGAGAAACTCTATTATCCGCTCAAGGTCGAAGCGCTTCTCCTCAGGCTTTATAAAAAAATCTTTCTTGCCAAAGAAGCAGATTCCAAAGATGCGCCACATATCATTGGTGAAGTTAGGATAATAGAACTTCATGCTCCAACGTTTTTCCGCAGGTGGAAATGTGCCAAGCATCAGCAGTCGTGCATTCTTGGGCAAGAAAGGTTCGAAAGGATGACTTTCTGTTTGCATCATCAATATTTAATATTAGCGATGAGCTTACTTCTGCTCCTTGACAAGATATACGCAAACTGGCAAGTGGTCTGAATAACCATCGAGCCAAACACCGCCAGCAGTAGTACGCTTAGGGGTGCCCTTATATTTACCTTCTGTCTGGAACAGATATGGCATACGCTGAATGGCATGCTTCCAGAATGTGAGCTTAGAGAAGTCTTTCTTACCTGCTCGGTCAAGAAGGTTTGGTGTCATCACAATCTGGTCGAAGAGGTTCCATGCACCATTATAAGATAAGGTACCTACACCTTGCTTTGCCAACAGATTATACCATGGGTTATACATGTCGCCATCCTTAACCTTAGAAATCTCTGGCTTTGCACCCAATATCTGATACATACTCTTGTCTACAGGGTCGTCGTTCATATCACCCATCACGAAAATCTTTCTCTCAGGATTTTTCTTCAACAATTCGTCCTTGATGGCTTTCACCTGGCGAGCAGCAGACTCACGATAGAAAGAACCGCTGAAACGGCTTGGCCAGTGACACACGATAACAGTCACAGGTTCGTCAGCCAATCTGCCATGAATGGTCAGGAAGCCACGAGTCTTAAATGCGCTATCTTTCTCAAGCTCCTGCACATATTGATATAAGGTGTCGCTTTCGAGTTTAAACAATGCAGGATTATAGAGCATAGCACAATCGATGCCTCGCTTGTCTGGACCTTCTATATGCACAAACTGCATGTTGCGAGCCTTAAGAGCAGGCTGATTAACAAGGTCGGTAAGCACCTTAGCATTCTCTACCTCAGACAAACCAATCATTGCGCAACCCACATTCGGCAACACATCAGTACCCATATCGGCAAGAGCGCGAGCCATGTTGTGGAGCTTGTGTGAATACTTCAGTCCGTCCCAATGATAAGAACCATTAGGCAAGAAGTCATAGTCCTTCTTTCCCTCGTCATGACAAGTGTCGAAGAGGTTTTCCTGATTGTAGAATCCTACTGCATAAACAGAATACTTCTTCTGTGCAGATGCAAAAAAGGACACGAGCAGCACAGCTGCAAGGGTCAAAAGTAGCTTTTTCATATAATTATAAATTTATCTGCTGCAAATATCGTAATTTTTATCTAATAAAATGCATGTTTAATGAAAAAATAATAAAAAAGGCTCGTTATTGTCGAATATATTTATTTACTTTGCAGAATAATCATTTATTAATCCAAATTATCTCTTATGAAAAAAAAGCTAACTTTAGCTGTGATTGCTCTCAGCTCTACTTCTTTGGCTATAGCCCAAAATGACTCTATAGGTCAGATGGGTGCCATTATGGGCGAACAGGCTTTCACTTTCACGGAGGCACAGTTGGGTGAGGAAGACAACTTTTCACAGAATGTCACCATCATCAACTCTAACTCAAATATCTATGCCTCTCAAGTGGGATATCTGTTCTCGCCAGTAAGGTTCAGGTATCGCGCCTTTAATCAGAAATACAATGATGTCTACATCAATGGCGCGCCAATGAACGATATGGAGACAGGTCAATTCCGCTATTCTCTTGTTGGTGGTTTGAATCAGCAGACAAGAAACATGGACTCTGCAATGCCTTTCGAAGAAAATGCATTCAACATGTCTAACATGGCAGGAAGTAACAACTACGACTTCCGTCCTGCCAACATGGCTGTAGGCCAGCGTATATCTCTCGCTGGTGCTAACCGCAACTATACCGTACGCGGTATGTACACCTATAACAGCGGACTCAACTCTAAGGGTTGGGCTGTTAGTGCCAACGTCACTTATCGTTGGGCAGACAAGGGTTATGTAGAGGGAACATTCTATAATGCTCTTTCTTACTATCTCGGTGTGCAGAAACTCTTTGGTGAAAACAACAAACATTCTCTTACTTTCGCCACATGGGGCAACCCTACCGAACGTGCATCGCAGGGAGCTTCTACCGACGAAATGTATTGGATTGCTAACGACAACACTTACAACCCTTATTGGGGTTACCAAAACGGTAAGAAGAGAAACTCTCGTATCGTTAACGACTTCGCTCCTACAGCTTTGCTGACATGGGATTGGAAGATCAACGACGATATGAAGGTTACTACAACTCTTGCTGGTAAGTATGGTTGGTATAGCTCTACAAAGCTCAACTACAATAATTCTGACAACCCACATCCTGACTACTGGAAGATGTTGCCATCAAGCTATTATGATGTTTGGGGCGACAACACACAATTCCAAACTGATCAGGCTTTGGAAGATTGGAAGTTGGCTTACGAATACTTGAGCTCAAGTAAGGCTAACCGCCAAATTAACTGGGATCGTCTATACCTTTCTAATAGAAATGCATCTGCTCAGGGTGCCGACGCTATGTACTATATCCAGAAGCGACACAACGACCAGAGCATGATAACATTGTCGTCTACTCTCAATGCTCATCTCGACAAGAAGAGCAAATGGAATATTGGTTACTTGCTTTCTACAAGCAACACCAAGCACTATCAGACAATGGACGACCTATTGGGTGCAACAACATTCCACAATATCAATACTTACGCCATCGGTACATACGCTCCTGGTTCTAACGAGGTGCAGTACGACCTCAACAACCCTAACCGTGTTGTTGGCGAAGGCGACAAGTTTGGCTACGACTACGATATCCGCGTAAACAAGGGTTCGGTATGGACAAGCTACACTCGCAACATGAGACGTTTCAACGTCCTCGTTGCAGGACGTATCGGAGCTACTTCTATGGAGCGTAATGGTAAGATGCGCAATGGTTTGTTCCCTAACAACTCATATGGTAAGAGTGGTATGGCAAACTTCTGTGAGGGTGGCGCAAAGGCTGCTATGACTTTCTCAGCAGGTCATGGTCACACATTCTCTCTCGGTGCTGGCTATCAGTGGAATGCTCCTACAGCATCTACAGCTTTCCAAGCTGCAGAGATGAACAACGACTTCGTGAAGAACCTCAAGAATGAGCGCGTATTTAGCAGCGAGTTCGGCTATCAGTATCAGAACGCTTGGGTGCACGCCAACGTAAACGCATACTACAGCCGTCTTGACAATGTTACTGAGTGGACATGCTTCTACTTCGACGACATCAACTCGTTCTCTTATGTTTCATCTACTGGCAACACAAAGGAATACTATGGTGTTGAGGCTGGTTTGAAGTTCAAGCTCGCTTCTTATCTCGACTTGAAGTTTATCGGTACTATCAGCGAGGCTAAGTATATTGACGACGCTAATGTTCGCTACTTGAACTCTACACAGGGTACATACAACGACGATATCCTTCGTTGCACAGGTATGCGCGAGAGCGGTACTCCTCTTACAGCTGCTGGTGCAGGCTTTAGCTACCACCAGGGTGGATGGTTTATCGACCTCAATGGCAACTACTACGACAGAATCTATCTCAACTACTCTACATACTATCGTATGGACGGTCCTTTGAGCAAACTCAATCAGGAGCCTTCAGCACAGGATAAGGGTAATGGCGGATTCATGCTCGATGGTAGCATTGGTAAGACATTGCGCTTGAAGACTGGACAGTTGAGCATCAACTTGATGGTTACCAATATCCTCAACAACACCCGCATCTGCACAGGTGGATACGAGCAGAGCCGTTCTGACGTCACATCATCGGGCAACGCACGTTCTTACAGATTCTCTAAGAATCCAAAGAAGTACTATGCATACGGTACAAACGGCATGATTAACTTGACTTACAGATTCTAAACGACTCACTGAAATGAAAAATATTAAATATCTATTAATGTTAGTGCTCGCATGCAGCTTGTTTATTGGTTGTATGGACGATGATTGGGACACTCCAAACGCCGAGGCACTAAATAAAGCCTATGGCAATCAAGAGATTGCTGAGACTAACGTAATCACCATCGGCAGTTTGAAGGAAAAATACGAAAGCGTTATCAATGCGTCCACAAACTCTTATGAGCAGATTACAGAGGATGTACAGATTAAGGGTCGCGTGGTTGGCAACGACATCGGTGGCAACATCTACAACGAAGTGTCTATCGACGATGGTACAGGCGCAATCCTCATCTGCATCTCTCAGGGTGGTTTGTTCTCTTACCTTCCTGTAGGTCAGGAAATCGTTGTTGACCTCAAGGGTCTCTACATCGGTGGCTATGGCAAGCAGGCTGAAATCGGTATGCCTTATACCAATGCTAAGGGCAACAGCTACGTTAGCCGTATGAGCCGCGTATTGTGGAACAAGCACTTCAAGCTCACAGGTGTTGCTGATGCAAGCAAGGTTGTAGCTGAGGAGTTCGATGTTAGCAAACGTAATAAAGAGGAGTATTTTATTGCTAACAATGGCAAGCTGATGACCATCAAGAACGTAGAGTTTACAAATGCTGACGGCAAGACAACTTTCGCACCAAGCGATGAGAAGGATGCAGCAAACAGCGTAAACCGCGGTCTGTCGCAAAATGGCGAACCTATACCTACAAGCAGCATAGTAGTTCGTACAAGCTCGTATGCTGATTTCGCAGCTAAGCAATTGCCTACAGGTAAGCTGAACATCACAGGCGTATTCACACGCTACAGAACTACTTGGCAGATTCTGATACGCGACGAAAAAGACATTCAGTCTGCTAAATAACAACCTATATATAATAAGGTGGAGGCTAATACCTACACCATAAACAAAAACAAAACAAAAAAATATTCTATAATATGAAAAAGATAGCATTATCTATAATGGCACTTGCCATGGCGGCAGTGACATTCACAAGTTGCGAAGATGTTCCTGCTCCATACGACTATCCAGGAAATGGTGGTGGTGGCTCTACCACTGAAGGCGTATACCTTGAGAAGAGCTTTGCTAAAGACCTTGGCGACTTCAAGTCATTTGGTACAAACGACAACATTGCTTGGACTATTGACTACAGTAGCGCATGCATCACAGGTTACAAAGACTTTAATGGTGATGGCACTAAGTCCAACGAGGCTGGTGTAACATATCTCGTTAGCCCTGAGATTGACCTTACAACGGCAAACAAGGCTTATATCGAAATGAACCATGCTATGAAATATGAGCGCGCAGACGTAAATGCCAACAACACTCTGCTCATCAGCAAGGACTATACCGACGACCCTACAAAGGCTACTTGGACTCCAATTGCTTATCCTACAACAGGTCTTAACGATACTTCTACCAAGGAGTTTGTTTTCGTAACATCAGCAGCAAACATTCCTGCAGAGTTCATAGGTCAGAAGGTTAGAATCGCTTTCCGCCATACATGTACAGATAAGCAGTCTTCTACTTGGGAAATCAAGACTCTCAGCGTTAAGGAAGGTGAAGTTGAGAATGGTGGTGGCGAAGTTACTCCAACTCCAGGTGAAGGTACAGGTGAAGGCACAGAGGCTTCTCCATACAATGTAACAAAGGCTTTGGCTATTATCGCTTCAGGTAGCGCATCTGAAAATGATGTTTACGTTAGCGGTATCGTCTCTACAGTATCTGAAATTGAAACAAGCAACTTCGGTAACGCTACTTATAACATCTCTGTTGATGGTACAACAAATTCTGAGCTTATCATTTTCCGCGGTTACTACCTCGGTGGTGCTAAGTTTACAGCTACTGACCAGCTAAAGGTTGGCGACAAGGTTGTTGTTTGCGGTAAGCTCATCAAGTTCTACGAGAAGTCAGAAATGGCTCAGGGCAACAAGCTTATATCTCTCAACGGCAAGAAGGCAGAAACAGGTGGTGGCACAACTCCTGGTGGCGAAGAAAAGCCAGGCGGTGGCGAAACTGGTGGTGAAGAGAAACCAGGTGGTGGCGCTGTTGAAGGCAATACTTTGACAGTAGAAGCTTCTGCTATGGGTATTGAGAACGGAACAGCTATGCCTACTATCACTTTAACAGACGGAACAAAATTGACTTTCGATGCAGGAGGTAACCAAAATGCTCCTAAATACTATAATGCAGGAAAAAATATCCGTATGTATCCTAAGAATAGTATGACAATAACTGCAACAAAGAACATCGAAAAGATAGAATTTGTTGTTGACGTATACTCAGGTGTTACATACAATGCTTCTGGCGATGTTTCTGCAGAGCCAGGTAAGGTTGAGATACAGGATACTAACATCATAATATCTGGTATCTCTGGCAAATCTACCAAGTTCACAAACACCAGCACCACAACAGGAGCTGCATCACAGGTAAGAATAAAGACTATCAAGATTACATACGCAAAGTAATCTTATAGACAATACATCCATCAAGAGGGGCTCACCAGAGTCCCTCTTTTTTATTGATAAAGATACAAAAAAGTCATAATTGTTTGGTAAATAGGAAAATTCTTACTACCTTTGCAACCCAAAGCGCATAATAGCGAAAATTATTAATAACAATTCAATATTAAACAGAAATGAAAAAAGGTATTCATCCAGAAAACTATCGCCCCGTCGTATTTAAGGATATGTCCAACGGCGATATGTTCCTTACAAAGTCTACATGCAAGACTACAGAGACAGTAGAATTTGAAGGCGAAACTTACCCAGTAGTTAAAGTCGAAATCTCAAGCACATCTCACCCATTCTATACAGGTAAGAGCAAGCTTGTTGATACTGCCGGTCGTGTTGATCGCTTCATGAGCCGTTACGGTAAGTTGAACAAGTAAGACAGATATCTTTTCACAAGATACATACGATTTTATAAGGGTGCGGTCGAAGGTAGTTGCATATACGCTTCGGTCGCACTTTTTGTTTTCTCTGTATTTATATTCTTAATCCTTTAGAAGATTCATTCACCCCACCCCATTTATTCACCCCGCCTTATTCTTCCTGACAAAAATATTAATCGCCCTTAATCATGCTAAAGAAATCTCTATTATATATTTTTGCAGCTATGACATTAGTTGCATGCTCAAGCGATGATAATGAAGAAGGCTTTTCCACCAACGCTAATGCCAACTCTACAAAGCAATGCGCTGAATATGGTGGATTGGAGTTTCCTCGCTTGAACAGCGATACAAAGAACAATGTGGTGCTTGTTCACAAGAGCAATGGTATACTCAACTATTGCGTAGAGTGGGACATGCAGAAGAAGTCGCAGCGTTGGTCGTGCTACAAGATGTACAAGAGCATCATGGCTTCAAATGTAAAACGCTTCCATGTTAGATATAACAACCCTAACCCAAGCAAATATCCATATCAATATCCTTTAGATCCTATCTTGGGCACAAAATACCCATGGTCTGTAGGCAATGGCGATGGCTACAAAGATACAGGTTATGATCATGGTCATATATGTCCGTCGGCAGATAGATTGATGAGCTTTGAGCAAAACTATCAGACTTTCTATCTCACCAACATGCAGCCACAAAAAAATGGCTTCAATGCTAAAGTTTGGCTTAATATGGAGAACAAGGTGCGCGATTGGGCACAGACCAACAACTACAAATTCTGCGATACCATGTATGTATGCAAGGGTGGAACCATCGATAATAAGAGCCAGATTGCAGGAACTATAAACGGTCATATCATCCCAAAATATTTCTTTATGGCAATTCTTATCAGCAAAAAGCAATCAAGTGGCAACGTGAAATATGATGCCATGGCTTTCTGGATTGAGCATAAGAATTGTACAGACAATAACAACGCATTGAAGAAATATGTCATCACTATCGACGAATTGGAAAAGAAGACTGGCATCGACTTCTTCTGCAACTTGCCTGACGGTATAGAGAAGGAAGTTGAATCAACTGTCAACATGAAGCTTTGGGGATTTAACTAATAGTCACAAAACATCTACCCAAAGAGAGAGAAATTATAAGTATAAAATATTAGCCGTAATGCTTAAACGACATAAGCATTACGGCTATTTTATTGTGTGCATTTTTGCAATTAGTTTCGTTGCCAGTACCAGCTAAGTAACACTCCAGTACCAGTTAGGTGAAACTCCAGTACCAGCTAAGTGAAACTCCAGTACCAGCTAAGCGGTACTAAAAACGGTACTGAGAGGCTTTTTCAAAGTAGCCTATTTCTTGATTATTCTTACTGGCTTTACTTCATTTTTCTCTATGCTGCGGGTAGCTTCGTCTACACTTCCCTTCTTTGCGTAGTCATAGCCAAAGCCGTAGTCATAGTCATACCAATTAGGCGAAGAGGTGTGGCGCAAGCGGAAGTTTACTCTCTGGTCGCCATAATAGATTGTACCTACAAAGTAGTTGTCGCTAAGATGATAGTCGTAGATTTGCACTCTCGTTCCTTCTTCTACCAAATATACATCTATGACACCATTATTGACTTGCCAATCAATATGGTTAGCAATATAGCTTCCCCAAGGACCATTGTTGTAATGGTCAACCCAATATCCTGTACCTGAGGAATAGCGGTAAGGATCGCGCGAGAAGCAGATTTCCGAATAAGTGGCATCATACACTCTGCCATCGTATTCCATACTCACATACATATTTCCACTCCATGTTCCTTCCAAAGTATATGCTATTTCAGCATCCTCATCACACGATGTGAAAGTCATAGCCATCAATGCCATGAAAGCCATTGCCAATATAGATGTAAACTTCTTCATAATCTTACTGTTTAAATTGGTTGTTGATTTATTTTCTACTGCAAAGATAGGATTATATTTTCATTCTGCCAATAGTAAAACTCATATTCATCGGTATGTTTTCCTTATAGTGTAGGGA
>ULTT01057061.1_pt1 | contig 10350 bp, 9 predicted proteins | sample 1957831 | NCBI WGS metagenome assembly ULTT01 (sample SAMEA4835740, study PRJEB28245) | human gut metagenome | biome: gut microbiome; material: fecal sample | place: Denmark | collected 2008 | reverse complement strand
CCGCCGTTCTGCCCAATCGGTTTTTTATTCTTTATCTGATAATAAATGCCATCGACTTCTTGAATTGTTGGACGAACTTTTTTAAGAAGCCTGAGGCTGGTCATCACCAAGACCCAACTTTTCCATCATATTATCATTAACGTCTTCACGTTGGGCGACAATCCATTCCGGAACGTTTGGCGCTGGAGGAAGTTTTGCCAATGAACGCATTTTCGGATCAAGGTACCAACGCGGTGAATCCGCCATAATCGGGTGATCGATATTACTTTGCATCAAAACAACTTGTTTAAGCTGCGGCAAGCTCAATAATTGTGACGCAGTAATAACGGAAACTCCTTGCAATGAATAAGTTGTGTTTTTTGCAAATGGGTTTGCTCCCTTGGCTGCAAAGCCTTCCTGTTTTGAAAACGATGAAGTCTGTACGGTTTTGTTGCCGACCATTTTCGAGAAGCGTTGAGCTGTTTGTTCGTTGTTTTGCGATAAAATAACTTTGCATGCGGTTGTTGAAATAACCGTTTCAAGGTCATCTTTTCCGTATTTTCCGGAAATTTGTCCCAAATCTTGTCCAATCAGCAGATAAGATACTTTTTGACCACGACCTACCGCAGGTCCGTCGATAACCGCTTTCATCTTAGGCATTTGCGGAAACTCGTCGAGTACAAACATTGCAGGGAAAGGCCCCATTTTGCCGTCAGACGCATTAACATAATTCGGCGGGTTTGAAATGAGGTATGAAGACATCAATTCAATGAAGATACTATTAATAACGCCCAAAGCGCGGGCATCTACCTGGTTAATGGACAGATAAACCGAAATCGGTTTCCATTCGCCGGTAATAGGGTCTTTCATACCGCGCAAATCCTTAAATTGCAAATCTGAAAAACTTGTACGGGCAACAACGGCCGAGTTTTTGAACACACCGATTCCCGAAAAAGCTGTCGACATAACAGAACCGCGTTCCTTATCCGGCATATTGCTCAGTGTTGAAAGTTCGGTATAAGCACGTTGAGTATAACCGTATTTACGTGATTCATCAATAGCAGCTTCAAGCAAATCGCGCATAGGATCTGCCATGGCAGCCATTTGATCGCCTTCATCCATACGGCGACGGATTTCCTGTCCTTGCTTAATTTGAGCTTCAGTCAGCCATTCCATAATCATGGCAATACAGGGTTCGCGGCCAACCCATTTTTCAGGCAGCAAATCCCAAGTTCCGATTGCCACATAATTTTCAACAGTTAAATTATTGTTGCGCAAATCGCTGATAGCTCGCACAGCGGCAGGGTTATGCATTTTGATTTCTTCATAATATCCTTCCAAAACGCGTTTATCTTCAGCATCAAGTTTGCCTTCATATACACGGCTGAGAAAATAGTCGTTTGCGCGGGCTTTTTCACATTTTGAAGCAATAAAATGAATAAATCCGGTCAAAGCCGCACGTCCGGTTTGCGACCAGTGGGGGTCAGCTCCGCCTTTAGGGTCTTCAACCAAAATGTTGCACATAGAGTCAACATACATATCACGCGCAGGGCCTGCAATAGGCAAAGCACTTGGCGACAAAGGATTCCAGCTTGGATAATACAGACCTTCTTCCGGTTTGTCTTCAGCACCCCAGTTAATAATGAATACGGGGCCTTCTTTTGCGCGCGCGCCGGAAGTGCTGTAACACAATTCAGGTTTCGGGTCGTTAATAACCAAACTCATACCTTTTGAATTAAAAATTGTCGGAATAACCACGCCGGCAGTTTTACCGGTTCCAGGAGGTGCGCAGCACAATGTTGAAAGGGTTTCAGGCAATTTCAGATAATAGCCTTTGTATTTGCCGATAACCATACAAAAACCATCCAATAGTTTCATGGCTTTAATGTCTTTTAAGGTAGCCAACCGTCCCGAACCATGAATGTTGGACTGAAAACGATAGGGATTGCTGACAGCTCCGATAATCAAACCAATTGGCAAAGACAAAAGCGGCAGAATCGGCAGCCATAGACCAAAGCTGAAACCGCCGCGGTGCATAGATATTTGATTAAACCAACTGCCGTAGCGTTTGAATAAATAGGAGGGATCGTTGATAATCATTCCCATAAATTTTCCAACATTTTCAATAGCTTCTTTAGAGACACCATTGCCGATAAGATAGCCTAAAGGCATAGAAATAGCGGCCAGTATAATGGTGACCAAAAGAGTGATAATAACAGTCAATGACATCCATTGCACTGCGTGGTCATATTCTTCCCATTCTTCTCCGCGTTTTCTCAATCCCATTTTTTATATCCTTTGCAATTAAGACATATTACGTAAAATATTAATCAGTTTATCCAATTTCCCTGGGGCAATCGGTTTATCCGCGTCGGGCAGGGCGCGGGCAAAAAGTTTAATTTCTTTTGGCGTGCCGCGGTCGATACGGGTTACATTTACATTTAAGGAATCCCATATTTCAAACATATCTTCCGCATTTATGATGTTGCCGATTTGAACGATGACAAAGGACTCAATATTAAAGTTCATATCGGCCGCTTCTAATCTATCCGCAATCAAACGCCTTACAATATCAATTTTGCGTACCGGTGAAATTCTGTGCGAACTTTCTGAAAACCATAAAGGTTCTTCATCGTTAAAACGTTCTTCATCAGCCAACCAGTCTCCGGGCTCGCGGTCGAGCATACACAGACAAATGCGGTTTGCCGATACACCGATATAATCAATAACCGTATTTTTAATGGTTATGCGGTTAATAATTTCATATCCTTTTTGCTTAATTATGTCGGCGCAAGAGCCGCTAGGCTGGCGCTGAATGGGGCGTTCTTTATTAAAGTCGTCTTTAATGCGGCGTTCAAAATCGCGTGGCTGACGGTCTTCTCTGTTTTGACGCTCACTGCGTTCAGTTGTTTCTTTTCTATCAAAGTCACGTGATGCCGAGCGTGTATCTCTGCCGGGGTTTTTGTCTTCGCGGCGGTCGTAATTTCTGTTATCTCGGTCACGATTGCGATCACGATCTCTGTCACGGTCGCTGTTTCTGTCATTATTTCTGTCACGGCTGCGGGCAGAGCGGTCTTGACGATCGTTGTCATAATCATCGCGTTCGCGGCGTTGAGGTCTTTCTTGTGTTTTGGATGCAGGAGAAACATCAAACGAGTCAATATCAAAATCCAAATCATCAATATTATCGTCAAATTTGAACAATGCGTGGTCAAATTTGCTTGGAGCCGGCGATGCGGAAACCGGTGAAGAAAGCGCCTGCTGCATAGGAACAATCGGATTTACAGCAGGAATTGTTATTGGAGCCGAAGGCATACTCGAAATTTGATCGGTATATGCCGGAGTGTTACGCACAGCCCTCGGTCTGATTTCTTTATAAGAACGTTTGCGGCGTATAGGCGTAACTCCGGTAGTCGTTGTGATGATTTTGACCGGTTTGTAGAAGAAGTTTTTGAACAGTCTCCATGGCAGAGTTAGAATAAACCATACAACCTTTCCCCATGAAATCATGCTTAAAGCAATCCAGCCAGTGAACCACAGCGGTATAAACGAGATGATGATTAAAACAAAAGCCCATTCTTTCGGTTCGGAAATCACCCACGAATTTGACCATAAATCCCAAGCAATTTGCCAGTGATCGAGGTTTAAAATATCAAAATGCCAGTTGCGGAGCATAATAACCCTTATGCTTTCCATAAAGAAAACACTCCATATCAAACCAACTAAGATAATTCGGGTTAATATCAGTAAGGGTCTCAAAAAAATCTCCTATTTGCTGCCGCTTGCTTTTTCGTGAAAACTACGGTTTTTCTCTTCAAAACTACTACGTATTTTGCTTGAATTCAAATCTTTTTTCTCTTTTTCTTTAGGCATGCGACTCGAAATCATTTCTTCCAACGCCTGTTGAGGAGTTTGTCTGCCGATTTTACCTCCCATATTTTTCAGGGTAATAGCTTTAGGAGCCTGAGAATATTTGCGTTCCTGATAATTGTTGTACCAAAAAATCGGGAAAAACACAATTTTTGCTATTGAAACTTCCATAGCCTTACGCCATCCTAAAATCCACAAAGGAATAATTAAAATCAGAGCAATGATAAACAAATACTCCTGAGCTGTATCAATAACGCCGCCATCTTGCCAAAAACGGGAGATGGTCTGCCAATATTCTTTTTTGAAAATATTAAACTTCCAAAAAAACTTCATTACAGCATATACAATACTAAAATAAAGGCATGACCAAGCGGTGCCGATAAAACAAAAACGGAAAGATTTTTTTATTTTCTTTAACATTAGTATCCCTTTTGTATTCTATCTTGTATTGCTTTTTTCTGCCTGAGTTCTGCGATATTTTTCGGCTGATTTGAGTTATCGTTGCTTTGGCTGTGGGAATTTTTGTTATGGCGGGCGTTATACCTGTTTTTCATTCTCGCCATTCTGTCTTGCATATTTCTGCCTCTTTCTTCATGTTCTTGAGCACGGCTATCCAATTCGGCATTACGATCTGCATAGTTCTTTCTTTTTTCGTCATTTTTTCTGTCGTTCTTTTTATCGTTTTCTGCTGCATTTTCCAAAGTTCCACCTCTTACTTCGTTTGCAATAGGCTTATGGGGTTCGGCATGAGGGGCATGCTCTTGGCTTTGACGTGAATTTTTTAAATCTTCTACGCCTTCTCTTGCAAAACGATGACCGGTGTTTCTTTCTGGCTGCTGTTGTGCTTCAGAACGGCTCTCTTGTTCGGATTGCTGTTGCTGTTCCGGCTTTTCTTCCTGTTCAGTCTGACGTTGTTCTTCAGAATGACCTTCTTGTTCGGACTGCTGTTGCTGTTCAGGCTTTTCTTCCTGCTCAGTCTGGCGTTCTTCTTCAGAATGGCCTTCTTGTTCGGACTGCTGTTGCTGTTCAGGCTTTTCTTCCTGCTCAGTCTGGCGTTGTTCTTCAGAATGGCCTTCTTGTTCGGACTGCTGTTGTTGTTGCTGTTCTTCTTCAGGCATTTTGCCGGCAATGAATTTATTGAGTTCTTCTAATTTTTTATTATTTTTCGGTTCTTTTTCTCTTTCAACAAAATTGCCTTTTTCCATTTCTTCGCTTGAAAAGCTAAAAGCTTTGTTTGCTAAATCTTCCGCTTTTTCAATATCTCCGAAAGCTTTACGTTCCCAATCTTTTTTAGCTATAGAAGCAGCATAGGCGCCATTAGCACCGGAACGCATAAAAGCTTCGTTCTGTTTTTCTAAATCTTTGGCAGAACTTAAAGCATTGTCACGATCTTCAGAAAAAGCAACAATAGCATCGGCAGTTTTATTGTTCAGAGTTTGTTCATAAGCTTGTTCAATGCCGTCTTTAGCAAAAGCATTTTTATCTTCTCTAATGCTTTCAACCATTGTGGCTGCGGTTTGACTATTGGCCATTAATTGAGCTGAGTAATCAAATCTTGCATTTATTTCGGCATCGCGGGCAAAATCTGCCGCCATTTTTTTAGTTTCTTTTTCTGCAGAGCCTTTTTCGTCTTCCGGAGCGTTTTTATAAGCTTCGCAAGCCTGTCTAACTTCTTCTAATTTAGCGGCTCCTTCTTCGCTGTTGTCAGCGTTTATCATAGCTTTATAGCCGTTAAGCAGTTCTTTGTTTTCTTCGTCAAACAAAGTCCCGTTACCGATGGCTTTACTGATGTTTTTAATTTTTTTATCAGTTTCTTTGTAATCTTTTAAAATTTCTTTTTCTTTTTTATCCCGAATTTCAGAAATTTTTTCAAAAGATTTGTAAGATGAAGACTCTTTCGTTTTTTTGTAATCTTCTTGTTTTTGTGCCTTTTTTGCTAATGTGGCGGCTCTTCCTCTATCGTATCCGTAAGCGATGTATTTACGGGCTTTTTGGTCGCACCACATTACACCGTCAATAACCCAGTGGTTATACATATAGTCGATAACATCACCTTCTTTAAAACTTTGCTTATCGGGATCTTTAGGCTCTTTATCTTCATCTTCTCTTTGTGTAACCTTGCCAGTTTTGCCTTCCGCATTTTTTTCAGCTTCATCAAGCTGTTTTTGCTCATCAACACTTAACAGCCCTCTGCGGCGTTTTTCCTGCAGTTCCTCAACCGATAAAGCACGCTTTTGAGGTTTAGGTTCTTCTCTTTGTATTTCTGCCCCTGTGTTTGTTTGAGCATTGTCGGCAGCGGCTTGTTGTTCATCTCTCAATTTATCGCTATGTTCCGAAGTGTCGATATTGCTGCCGGTATTGGTGTTTAGAGTATTAAACTCCACGCGTGACGATTCAGCGGCAGTATTTGCCGTTGCTGTTGCAGCAGTTGTTGCGGCGCTTGTCGTTTCTCTAGGAGTTTCGCGTGTTTGTGCCGCAGTTTGCGCCGAAGTGGTCGAGGTCGTGCTTTGATCGTTTTGTGACATGGTTTTCATCCTCTAATTGGCATTTTCTTATAAAATTAATTTATTATAACATTGTTTGAATATTTTGTCTATATTTTTATGAAAATAGCGAAAATCATATTTTTAGTTTTTTGAGAAATTCACCTAATTTTCGGTTAATCATCATACCTGAGCGGGGCGATGGTTTTATCATTCCGAAAAAACGGGGTTTTATTTTGTCAATTTCTATCGGAGCAAAAATAGCCGGATTATTAGTCAGGGCTTCAAAAGAACCGGAAGGGTCTTTGCTGGCAACTTTGAAGTAGTTGTTAACCAAACGTTCGGCATTAACAGGAAATTGTTTCTTTTCGATGGCCGCAATATATTTGCGGGCGCGTTCGGCGCGGCGGCGGTGCTCATCAATAATTTCCTGTTCGATTTTTTTATGCTCAAATTCCAGCAGGCGTTTTTCATAAGTGATTTCACAACCTTCTATTTCAAACAAAATTTCGACATACGAAACGATAGCCATCTGCAAATTTTCGTCTTCATTTTGCTCAGCAAAATCAAGAAGTTCTTCATCTGAAGCATGAGGCTGTATTTTTATGATTTCATCAGGAAAAGCCTCAAACATCACATCCCACCCCTGCAGCACATCAATGGTAATCAGATTTCCCAATCCTGGAGTGTAACGAGGGTATAAAACTTGCGCTTTAATATGGAAAACAGGCATTTTTATATTGTGGTCGGCGGCTATATATTCAATTGCTTCCACATAATTGCGATAAGCTGTGTAAAGTTTTTGTTCCGAAATATCAAGAGAGTCGGCAACTTCTTCATCGCTGGTGCTGGGGCTTATGGGATCCGGTTCGGGTTCTTCCAGCATAACGCGGGTATTTTCTTTTTCTTCTTCGATGTTTGCCAATTCCGACTGAATAAAGTTGTCAAGCAGAGTGTTAAAATCATCTTCGGACGAATTTTTTGAAAAATCGAAATCCCTGTCTTCAGGGACGTCACTGGTCAATTTATTAATAATGTCATCACTATCGCTCATATTTACCTCAATTCAGGGTTATGTCGGATATAATCCGGCTTTTGTCGGGGTTATAAATAATTATGTGGTCTTTCGTTTGACTATCGGAAGCCCAGATGTAAAGCAAGCTGTTGTCGGCGGCAATCTGGCGGATGCTGAAACCGGCGGAAAGCCCGAGGCTGTTTTCAGTGCTTTGCGCGTTTTGTTCGTTTCCGTTTGCTTTTTGATACAATTTACCTAACAATACAAGAGTACCAAAAATCAACAGAAAAGTAAAGGTAAAGACTATGGCTTTTATTATTTTTAACTGGTTCATAGCTTTTATTATCCTTGCTTTTTGAAAAAATCGTATTTATGCTTATAATAATTGTAACTTTATTTATAAAATATGAATTTTGTATGAAGATTGACGATAATAATCTATATTTTTCAGCCCCCGCTGCACCTGAGCAGGCTGGTTTGCGGCTTGATAAATTTTTAACTGAAACGTTGCCCGATTTTTCGCGTTCGATGCTGCAAAGGCTTATTTTGTCGGGAAATGTTATTCTTGATGATACGGTTATTACCGAAAATGATTTCAAAGTCAGGGTCGGAGACAGTTTTTGCGTTAATGTTCCCGAAGCAACGGCAGCTGATCCGCAGCCGCAAAATATTCCGTTGGACATTGTGTATGAAGATAATGATCTGATTGTCGTAAACAAACCGGCGGGAATGACTGTGCATCCGGCTCCCGGTGCGCCGGACAAGACTTTGGTTAATGCTTTGCTCTATCATTGCCGCGACAATCTCTCAGGAGTGGGCGGGGTAAAACGTCCGGGGATTGTGCACAGAATAGACAAAGATACCAGCGGTTTGCTGGTGGTGGCGAAAAACGATGCGGCTCACCGCGGATTGGCAGAACAGTTTTTTGAACACAGTATTGAACGAACCTATTACGCGGTTGTTTACGGTTTGCCTAATCCGCAAAACGGTACGATTGAAGGAAATATTGCCCGCAGCAGATTTGACCGCAAGAAGATGGCTTTGGTTTCGGCGGGAGGAAAACACGCAGTTACACATTATCAAACTTTGTGTACCTGCAACGGAGCAGTAAGTTTGGTAAAATGCAATCTTGAAACTGGAAGAACCCATCAAATAAGAGTGCACATGTCTTCAATAGGCTGCAATTTGGTTGGCGACAAGGTTTATGAAAAATCTGGAAAAACATCGATTAAAGGACTGCCTGCGGAAATCAAAAGTTTTATAAATTCTTTTCCGCGGCAGGCTCTTCATGCTGCTTCTTTGGGATTCAAGCATCCGATTAACGGCAGTTGGCTGCAATTTGAAGCGCCGTTTCCTCAGGACCTGATCGAAATTTTGGAACACTGTGAACTAAAAATACCGTCTACCCGATAGTCTGAAAATATTTTATACCTTTTCCTGTTGACTTTTTATGTTCAATATCAACAGGAGTATATTTTTATGAATAATGAAATAAGTTTTTCAGCAGAAGAATTTTCACCAGAAGTCAATTTGACCAGATATTTGCAAAATATCAGGCGTTTTCCGATTTTGGAACCGCATGAAGAATATCGTTTGGCAAGCGAATATGTTCAAACCCGCAATGCTAAAATTTCTTATATTTTAATTACCTCTCATTTGCGTTTGGTGGTAAAAGTCGTTTCAAAATTCAAGGGGTACGGTTTGCCTTTGTCAGAAATGATTTCTGAAGGAAATATAGGTTTGCTGTATGCCGTTGATAAGTTTGATCCCGAAAAAGGATATCGTTTTTCAACTTATGCTTTATGGTGGATTAAAGCTTCTGTTCAAAAATATGTGCTCAATTCGTGGTCGCTGGTTAAAATCGGGACAACCGCTGCTCAGAAAAAGCTGTTTTTTAATTTGCGCAAAATGAAAAATCGTCTTAATTTGACCGATGACCGAGAGATGTCGCATGATGTGTTGAAAAATATTGCCGATTTGCTGAATGTCAGCGTGCAGGATGTTACGGAAATGAATATGCGCTTGAAAACACATGATGGTTCGCTTAATGCCGTGGTTGACAGTTCTTCCGAAAACGGCAGCGAACTTTTGGATTTTATTGCGGATGGCAAACCTAATCAGGAAGAACTTATCAGCCGCAACGAAATTTTACAGCAACGGCGAAAATTGTTTACAAAGGCGTTTGCCTGCCTTAATACGCGTGAAAAAGATATTTTATTTAAAAGGCGTTTGTGCGAAAAGTCGATTACATTGGACGATTTGAGCAAATATTATGCCATTTCAAAAGAGCGGGTACGTCAAATCGAGTTAAATTCCATTCGAAAAATCCGTAACAGCGTTATGCAGTAAATATGCGACCGGCAGCTTGTTTTTTGAAGAAAAAACACCATATTTCGAATATAGAAAGGGAGGTCGAATTGGAAGAAGAATTTAAGTATGGTTCCGTAAGACGCGGTATTACAAACGAATTACGAGACCCCGACTATCATGTGACGGCTTGCATGTTTGACGCTCAAACAGGGCTTCCAAGCTATTATTTGTTTGAAGACAGGCTGCAAACCACAATAAATTATGAAAATTATAAAGATATAAGGTTAAAACGCAATAAAATAGCTGTTTTGGGTATAAATATCGATAATTTCAATTTGTTGGCTGAACCTGAAAGCGTTTTGCGTGAAATGACAGTAAGAATGAAAATGTATTTACCAGCCAATTATACGATAGCGCGCGGTATCAGATATAGCTTTTGGGTGATGATAGCAGGACTGAGCGGACAGGAAGATATTGATGTCGAACTCAGCAAAATCCGCACGATTTTCCGACAGCCTTTGAAAAACGGCGAAAAAGTTATGACCAGTATGGGAGTGAGTTTGTATGACGGGCAGGAAACAAAAGCCAAAACTTTGGTCGAAGAGGCAATTGTGGCGTTACAAAGGGCTCAGGCGCAAGGGGAAAATAATCTGCTCTTTTTTAACTATAATTGATCAAATATACAGCAACCGT
>ULTT01025671.1_pt1 | contig 10355 bp, 6 predicted proteins | sample 1957831 | NCBI WGS metagenome assembly ULTT01 (sample SAMEA4835740, study PRJEB28245) | human gut metagenome | biome: gut microbiome; material: fecal sample | place: Denmark | collected 2008 | reverse complement strand
CAATCCTATTAATGACCGATTAATGTTCCGATTAACGATGATTAATGTTAAAAATAAATCACTGATTCATGTTTCGATGAACGATGATTTATGTTAAAACGAATCACCTGTTCAAGCGATGGATGTCCGCCACGAGGATGTCCTGATAGTAGCGGCCCTCATACTCGTTGACCGTGAAGCGGAGGCTGACGGCCACCAGCTCGTCCTGGGAGAAGCGGCAGGTGGCCGCGTTGCCCAGCATCGTGCAGGCATACTGGTCGGCGTACTTCCCGCCCAGCTCCTGCAGCAGGATGTTGCACTTCTTCACCTGTCCCGTCTCGCTCTTCTGACTCTGCACAGCGAAGGCCTCGCCCTGCTGCACCACACGCATAATCTTTCCTTCCATCGTGCGCTTACTTTTCTTTTTTACTACAATTCATGCTGAGGCTAAACAAAAACCTCCAAACCGTGAAACTGAAATACATACTCATAACGCTCGTTTTACGTCGCGCCTTTTCGCGACCCTTTGTTCTTGAACTGTTACTTTGCCAGCTGGCGGGCGCAAGAGGCGAGACGGCGCAATGAGGGCTATAAAAGACCAGCACCGTCAGCGGGCCTCGTTGGTCTCAACTGACGGTGCAAAGGTATGGGAATCTTTTTTGCCCGACGAATTTTTGAGGGTCGGGTGAAAGTTGGTGAAAGAAAAAGTGAAAGAAGTCCACTTTTTCACCCCTTTTTGGGTCCCTCGGTGAAAGTTTGGTGAAAGTTGGTGAAAGTTTGGTGAAAGTTTTCAGCGAGCCTTCCCCCTACTTCAGCAACTTCTTGTGGAAGCGACGAGCTATCTCCCGATAAGCTTGGAAGCGTCCGCAGGCGGCTGGAGAGTCGTTCTCGTCCCAAAGGCGGACGGGCTTTCTGAAACTCATCACGTTGAGCCTCCCCAGGTCCTTGAGGTTGAGATCGGGAGCCTCCTCGCCCATGATCTCGGACAGAAGGTCGACAAACTCGCCGAGTGTACCGACGACCCGCAGGTCGCGCAGCACGGCGAAGACGGCAAACCAATGGCGCTTACACTGGATATACCCCAGCGTCTCCTTCAGCGCACGGGCGATGGTCTGCTGCGAGAGCTGCGCCCCCTCGTCCTCCTTGGCCTTTCTCACATACCTGATACAGTCGGCAGGGTCGCCCAGCGGGTGCTCGTGGATGATCGTCTGCACCACGCCAAAGATGCGACACTCGTGCGTCTCGTCGATGCGCATGGCCTGGTATTTGTCGTTGCCCGGCGTGAGCCACTTCGACCCGTCCTCGTCCTCGAAGTAGGTCTTGACGGTAGGGCCGCCGTCGTAGTGGGCCACGACGATCTCGCCCGAGCGCGCCACGTCCTGCGTCCTCACCAGCAGGCGGTCGCCCTCGTGGAGGTCGTAGTCGCGCATGCTGTCGCCCTGGACGACGACCAGCCAGCATTTGCCCGATACGTACTCCATCGGGATCGATCCCGTCTCGTGGGGGTTGTCGCCGTACTCGTCGGGAACGCCCGCACGCACGCAGCCGCACAGGGGCACCTCGACCATCTCCTTCACTTCCTCTGCTGTCCAGCCCTGCTGGCGCATGAGGTCCACAAATTCGTCTTTTTTCATGATGTTTTTTTTATTTGTTTTGCTTTTCATGACCTGGTATTCTATCGAATCCAAGTTAGAGTTGTTTCTGAGCGCAAAGGTACGGAGCTTTTTCGACATGACCAAAAGTTGTGCGTTATATTTTTTGTGTCTTTGCATAAGACAATACCCCACCAAAAAAGAGACGAGGGCAACCTCAGAAGGCATACCCTCGTCTATAGATATTGAATATTTAGAATTGTACGACAATCCCTGTTTTACACAAGACTTCTTTCTTACTAGTTCCAGTCGTCCTCTTCCTCTTCCTCATAGTCCTCATAGCGGCGAACGCCGCAAGCGCCGGGATGGTTCACTGTTCCACCGATACCTATCGTGTTCGCGCTGCCACTCATCAGCGGCTGCTCCGATTCGATGACATACGATAGGGGCTTTACATAATTTTCTCTTTTCTCTTTCATTTTGCTTTGTTATTTTACGATTATCTTACGTCCATTCTTGATATACACGCCCTTGGGCAGACCCTCGGTAGTGTTGCCTACCACTACACCCTGCAGGTTGTAGACCTTGCCCGATGCGTTGGCTGCCTCATCTACAAGATCCGTGATGCCAGTAGGCTCGTTCTCACCGATCACGCAGATCTTGACTTTGCTGGCGCCACCGTTGGCAGGCTCGATATAACTCATGGTAGCTCTGTCCTGGATGGTCATATAGTATCTGAGCGGCTGGATATAAGCTTCGGGGTGAATATTATAGACAAAGCTGTTCTGCTTAGAGTTGAGATAATATCCATGCTTGGCTGCAATGTAGGTATTCTCCATCACGGGATGGAAGGTATAGAGCTCTGTGATAGAACTGCAGTCCTTTGAAGTCACATTGCTCTTATAGTCAACCTCACCAAAGTAGAGCTTCTTCTCGCCCGTAGCCTTGGCCTTGATCAGACAGGGGAAGAAAGCCGCTATCTTGTCGCCAGCCTTCATCTTCTTGTATGAGATGGCAGGACTGCCGTTGCCATTTTCCAACGCGGTGGCGTAGAGCGTTGCAAACTCGAAATCATTCAGCATCTCGTCGGTCAACGTAAAGTCGAAAGGCACGAAGAATGCGTTCCAGCCAGTGTTGGTATAGTTCTTGGTCAGCGTAGTGTTCACGCCCTTCACACCAGCCTCGGGCACCCATATCTTGTTGACCTGATCCATATCTATATTCAAGGTTCCGCCAGCCTCTACTATTGTTTTATTGGAGTTGTCATAGACCACCAGTACGACATTGCCAAAATAGGAGACACTGTAAGTGCCGTCAGCGTTGGGCGTAGCGGTATATCCTGGAGAACAGTACTTTGACACATCGCTGCTATACTTGCCGCCCTCGATGGCGAGAGCCACCGTCTTGCCTTCCGTAGGCTTGGCATCTATCAGCACAGCATCGCCCTCGGCGGTAATGGTACCACCCGTGATGGTAGCTGTCACGTCGCCATAGGGCGCGCAGAAGTTGAGAGCGGCCTTGTCCGGATCGCCTGTACCTTCTCCCCACTTACCTGTGTTGCCCTTGCCCTTGCTGGTCATGATTCCACCTTTGACCACAAGATTACCTCTCTTCATGTCAATAGCACCACCCGCACCATATACTACAGCGCGGTTATCGATAGTGAGCGTGCCAGACTGCGGATGACTGATGGCATAGCTGCTTGTAGAGACCAGCGTGCCACCATTGATAGTGATGGTGGGGCTTTGGTACTCATCGTTGCTGCCGTTTATTGCATACCATCCACTCTCTATCGTACCACCATTGATAATAACCTTACTGTTATAATATGCACCGATAACAAACTGACGATCGCCGGCAGGAACGGAGTTGATATGGCCGCTCTCCATCACAAACTCGCCACCATTATTTACTTCTACCAATGGCTTGTCATAGACACCATCCAGATACGGAGTCTCTGCATAGATCTTACCCGTGCTGTTCTCCTTGGAGTCCATGAGAGTAAGTATGCCCGATACACAAATGTTTTTATGATCGGCATTTGCACCCTTGATAGAATGACCGTTCATATCAAGGACTATATTCAGCCACTTGTGTACCTCGAGGTTGCTGCCCGTAGTCAGGTCTACATCATTGATCAACGTCACGGTCTGTCCTGCTGTTGCTTTATTTGCGGCCTCCTGCAGCGTGGCATACTCCGTGGATCCAATCTTCGCCACATTCTGCGCCACACTCAGCGTCGCGCTACTTACCGTCATCAGCAGCATGGCGAGAAATTTGTGTAATGTTAAGTTTCTCATTTGTTTAATTGTTTATGTGTTGGAATGTCTCCTCTGCATCCCGATTAGAGATTGATTTAGACAGTTAATATCAGCAAGCGAGGTCACTTAAGACCGAAGGAGACGATGAATACCCACCCCCCCCATTGAACTTTATTTATACACCTCTCACTTCCCTTAGGCCGCGGGAGTAAGGTATGAAGTCGCTGGGGCTGAGCACCATACCGACTTAGCAATCAACGCTTGTCATGAGCGCGATAGAGCGTTCTAATGAGCGCAAAATTAAAAAAAAATTCATCAATACGTTCCTTCCCCCCCCCGTTCACATTGTTTAACGCTATAACCGCATTTTTATCCTTTGTTAGCGCGGAAATCATCCCCAATAGACGTAGCAAAGGGGGAGACGCGACCAGCATCATCACCCCTCACGTACACGGCTATCTCTATGCATATCGAAATACTTTAAATATGGCAAATCGTGATTTGAACAGGCTGAAAAGTTGTGCTGGCAGAGAAAAAACGGACTAACCGTTGGCTGGCTGCGGAGCTTTTTCGACATGACCAAAAGTTGTGCGTTATATTTTTGTGTCTTTGCATAAGACAATGCCCCACCAAAAAAAAGACGAGGGTAACCTCAGAAGGCATACCCTCGTCTATAGATATTGAATGTTTAGGATTGAACGACAATCCCTATTTTACACAAGACTTCTTTCTTACTTGCTCCAGTCGTCCTCTTCCTCTTCCTCATAGTCCTCATAGCGGCGAACGCCCTTACGGCCGGGCTTGTCCACAGCTTCTCCCGAGATACCGATATTTATCGAGGAGCCTGCCATCAGCGGCTGCTCCGTTTCGATGACATACGACAGGGGCTTTACATAATTTTCTCTTTTCTCTTTCATATCGTTTTGTTATTTTACGATTATCTTACGTCCATTCTTGATATACACGCCCTTGGGCAGACCCTCGGTAGTGTTGCCTACCACTACACCCTGCAGGTTGTAGATCTTGCCCGACGCGTTGGCTGCATCATCTACCATATCCGTGATGCCAGTAGGCTCGTCCTCACCGATCACGCAGAACTTAACTTTGCTGGCGCCACCACTGGTAGGCACGATATAGTCTTTGGCATTCTTATCCCACATGGTCATGTAGTATCTGAGCGGCGGTACATAAGTTTTTTCATTCACACTATAGACAAAGCTGTTCTGCTCAGAGTCGAGGTAATATCCCTTCTCGACTGCGGTGTAGGTGTTTTCCATCACAGGATAGAAGGTGTAAAACTCATCGATAGTAGCAGTGTACGGTGGTTCTCCTGCATTGCTCTTATAGGTAACCGCACCTACATTGAGCGAATGGCTGCCAGCAGTCTTAGCCTTAATCAGATAGGGGGAATAAGCACTAATCTTGTCGTTGGCTGCTACTGTCTTGAAATTCACTACGGGTGCATTGTTTTCAGCGATAACTGCATAGAGCTTGGCAAACTCAAAGTCATTCAGCATCTCAGCGGTCAGCGTGAAGTCGAAGGGCACAAAGAAAGCGTTCCATCCCGTGGAACTGAAGGTCTTGGTCAGCGTGGTGGTCACGTTAGCCACCTCGGTCTTTGCCACCAGTATCTTGTTGACCGTGTCCATATTTATATCCACGGTTCCACCAGCCTCTACATTGTCATAGGCCTTGTCATAGGCTACCATTACGCTAAGGTCACCTACCTTGGTGATGCCATAAGTGCCGTCAGCATTGGGCGTAGCGGTGAATCCAGCTGCACAGTACTTTGACACATCGCTGCTATAGGTGCCGCCCTCGATGGCGAGAGTCACCGTCTTGCCTGCCGTAGGCTTGGCATCTATCAGCACAGCATCACCCTCGGCGGTAATGGTACCACCCTTGATGATAGCCTTCACGTCACCATAAGGCTTGCAGAAGTTGAGGGCTGCGTTGCCCAGACCGCCTGTACCGTCGCCCCAGTTGCCTGTGTTGCCCTTACCCTTGCTGGTAAGCGTACCTCCGTTTATTTCGAGTTCTCCGCTTTTCATACAAATTGCACCAGCGCCGCCATAGATCGTTGCACCTTCATTAATCGTAAGCTTTCCAGGCTGCGGATGATAGATAGCATAATCCATCGGACAGATGAGTGTGCCGCCGTTAATGGTGATGGTAGTATTATCGTTCGGATCACCATAACCTGTGATGGCAGAATATCCTCCCTCAATAGTACCACCATTGATGGTGACCTTGCAGTTCTCAAATGCGCCTATAGCAAACTGACCGTTATCAACAGAATTAGGAAGAACGGTGTTGATATGGCCGCTCTCCATCACAAACTCACCATTGCCATCTACATATATCAATGTCTTGTCATAGACACCTTTCTTATATGGGTCTTCTGAATATATCTTACCCGTGCTGTTCTCCTTGGAGTCCATGAGAGTAAGTTTGCCCGATACACAAATGTTTTTATGATCGGCATTTGCACCCTTGATAGAATGACCGTTCATATCAAGGGCGATATCCTTCCCCACGTTTACCGTGAGGTTGCCGTCCGTAGTCATGTCTACATCATTGAGCACCGTCACGGTCTGTCCTGCTGTTGCTGCATCTGCAGCCTTCTGCAGCGTGGCATACTTTGTCTCGCCTACTTGGGCGTAGTAAGTGGTGACAACATAGACACCATTCTTCTCCTCAGCCACAGAGTTTTCATCGAGCAGAGCAGAAACATCGCTGCTATAGGTACCGCCTTTCAACTTAAAGGCGCTCTTTGCATCAGCCACATTATTGTCGTTTATCAGCTCCACGGCAGCCTTGGCACCGCTCACCTTGGCGTCGCCATCAATCTTTATGCTGGTTGTGGCAACAGCTGGATAGTTGGCATCGCGGTCAAAGATAACGCCGCTTACGCCAATATTATTATTATTGTCGCCCACGGTTCCTGTTCTCGTAGCATCGCCTGTGGCGTTAATCTCACCACCAGTCATCGTCATCTCACCACCACGCATGAGCACGCCCACGCCGTCGGCCACATTGATGGTTCCACCTGTGATATTGAGTGTTCCCTCATTAGGATGATAGATGCCGCAAGCAGCCGACGCTTTGTCAGCAGCTTTGGCTGTAAGCGTACCACCACTCACGTTGATAGTGGTGCCGCCTTGACCTTTATTACCAATGCCAGCGATACAAGCGAGACCACTGCCCACGAGGTCGCCACCCGATACATTGACCGTGGCGCCTGGGTATGCAACACACACAGGTGTGCCCTTGCTCACTATCTTACCACCCTTGATATTGGCGGTAGATGCAACAGGTTCTGCGGCGGTACCACCTAGGACCCGAACCACTACGTTAGAAGTACCTTTAGCGGTGGAAGTATTGGTGAGCGTACCGCTCTCCAGATTGAAGACACCACCTTGCTTAACACGGACACTATAGTTAGCCCCCGTACCGTTATAGGTTCCACCATTACCACTATCCTTGATGGTCAGATTGCCGCCTTCGACAACGGTCATAGATGAGAATGTCAAATTTTTGCCATCCAGGTCCAATGTAACGTTCTTTGTAATTTCAGGAGCTCTGCCAGTCTCGCTACAGTCTTTCAGCAGAACAACCGTTGAACCGGCAGGAGCTTTGTTGATAGCTGTCAAAGCCGTTTCATATTTCAAGCCGCCTACAACCTGAGCTTTAAACTTACCCACATAATAGGTTCCTTCGTGCTCAAACACTTCTCGGTCCGTAGCATTGACATACGCAGACACGTCAGATGAGAAAGTTCCTCCCTGGATATCAAACACACCGGAGATGTCTTGAGCCTTGTCATTGATCACCTGTATGGCAGCCTTGGCGCCCACGACTTTCTTTGTTCCCGAGTTGTCCGATATGTTGATCTTGACATTGGCAGCATCATAGTAGTCGCAATCGCGGTCATAGACGATACCGCTGGTTCCTACTTCTATGGGCGAATCGCCCACCTTGCCTACGAAGCTGGCGTCGCCAGTAGCGGTGATATTTCCTGCTCTATAATCGAGCGTTCCACCACGCATCACGATACCAGCGCCTTTGATGGCAACAATGTTGGGAATGCCTGCATGATATTTTATCGTCAATGTGCCCTCCTGGGGATGAAAGATGCCACAAGCGGCATAACCTGGGCTCTGAATGCGTCCGATGAGCCAGCACTTACCCGAAATGGTGATGGACGTTCCACCCATCTTCTTTCCAGGCTCATTAGTGCCATTGCCTGCTACGGCAGCATTGTCCAACGACTCTATCACAGCAGCGCCATCCACCGTGACAGAGGCCCCGCGTCCTTGAGGACTGGCACCAAACTCCTGTGCTTTGACATATCCACCAGTAATCTTGACATACGAAGTAATGTCTTTTTGCCCAGTTACATCACCGAAAGCAAAAAGAGCAACACTTTGGGTCGATACAACGGTTCCACTCGTGACATTAATACCAGCACCATTGTACGCACGGATGCTACCTGTCAACTCAAGAGTACCGGAATTAGTATAAGAAACTTTATAATTGTTTGTTGCATCAACGCTAAGATACTTATCCTTAGTGGAATCAAGGATAGTCAGATGTGTGTCTTTCACTCCATCTACTCCATTAACAGCTATGTTGTTGCCCTTAACGGTATGTGTTTGTAGGTTTATGGTTATTCGTTTCCCCTCAATGCTGAGATGATCAAAAGACGCATCGGCAAGAATTTTTATGTAGCCACTATTACCTTGTGCTACCGAATTGACCGCCTCCTGCAGCGTGGCATACTTCGTGGTTCCAATCTGCGCCACATTCTGCGCCACACTCAGCGTCGCGCTACATACTGCCATCAACAGCATGGCGAGAAATTTGTGTAATGTAAAGTTTCTCATATCTTTAATTATTTATGAGTTGGAATGTCCCCTCTGCATCCCGATTAGACATTGATTTAGACAGTTAGTATCAGCAAGCGAGGTCACATAAGACCGAAGGAGACGATGAATACCCATCCCCCATTGACCTTTATTTATACACGTCTCTCTTCCCTTAGGCCGCGGGAGCAAGGTATGAAGTCGCTGGGGCTGAGCACCATACCGACTTAGCAATCTACGCTTGTCATGAGCGCGATAGAGCGTTCTAATGAGAGTACAAAAGTAAAAAGAACTTTTTTTATCAATTCATTTACCCCCCCCGTTCACATTGTTTAACGCTACAACCGCATTTTTATCCTTTGTTAGCGCGGCAATCATCCCCAATAGACGTAGCAAAGGGAGAGGCGCGACCAGCATCATCACCCTCACGCAACTTCATGCGTCTCTCCCAACCTCGGGGGGCTTGATTTTTATAGATGATATAAGGTTCTCAACTTTCGCATGTAAGCTCTACACGCCCTGCAAGGGCAGTAGAAGCTTTTTGGGCCTTCAGCCCGTTCTTGAACCACTTGCGAAACTTCAGTATAGACGATATAACTGGGATTCGTCACCCAAGGGCCACTGCATCCTATACACTTTGCCCTTTATTTGTGATGTTGATAGCTTGCTACCTTCCCGATTTGGGGCGATAGCGACTGCCGCGCCCCTGTTTTGCCCTCGCCGGATGCAGTCTCCGACCCCGCAAAAATACGCGTTTTTGTGTGAATCCAACGCGCTTTCCCCTGTTTTTTGAGCGGAGAAGAGGGTGGGGGAAGGAGGTTTTTTGTTAACGAAGGTGAACACGCGGGTGGACGAGAGGCGGCGCGCGGGCTTGTGGCGGGCATGTCTTTTGGGTTGCAATATGCTGAGTAGTAGTTGGTTGCATGGCGGTTGAGGATTGGGGATAGGTGTTGGTGGCGTTGGGGATTGTTACAATGTTACATGTTACATGTTACATTAAGCGTTCGCGCAATTCACGGAAGGGGGTGAAAAAATAGGCCAAAGAATAGTATATATAAATAATATATTATTTATATATACTATTCTTTGAGCCCGGGAATGCCCAAGTTGGATTTTCCTTAATGTAACATGTAACATGTAACATTGTAACATTGTAACATTGTAACATGACGGGCTTCCTCTCTTCTCCCCACTTGCCCGCTCTGCGCAAATAACGTATTGTAAAGATAGTTTCGAGCGAGAGCAAGAGGTTCACATAGCTTTGCTATGTGCCAATTTTGCTGCAATGAAAAAAAGTTGGAAAATATTTGTGATTTTATTTTGTGGTATGAAAAAATCTCCGTACCTTTGCACCCAGATACAAGACCTACGGAACAATTCCATAGAGGGCCCGCGACGGGCCACTCTTACGACAGGGGCGAGGGATAAACAACTATCGGCGCCGGTCCTAAGCTACCATCGGCAAGGTCTCTGTTTTCGAGCAAGGCTCTCGCTCCTGAGCGAGCAAAGAAAGAGAAAGCCAGGAGAGCAAAAGAGAGGGCCAAGAGAGAGTTAAACCCCAATTTTCAACACCTTAAAACCTTAAGAGCAATGATTAATTACAGTATCACGGCACGAGCCGTCAACCCGAATCTCTTCGAGATCAACCAGGCCAAGAC
>ULTT01034913.1_pt1 | contig 10428 bp, 6 predicted proteins | sample 1957831 | NCBI WGS metagenome assembly ULTT01 (sample SAMEA4835740, study PRJEB28245) | human gut metagenome | biome: gut microbiome; material: fecal sample | place: Denmark | collected 2008 | reverse complement strand
TATTTTGCTTCTGAAAACGACAAGTATAAGATAGGAGAATTAAAGATAATGAACTCTGGGCATAATAATACTATGGATGCTTTGCCAAAAGAATTTGACGAACCTCTTGATGATTCGTTTTGTTCAGTGGGAATAGATTCAAACTATTATGTTTGCTTGAGAAAGGTATTGAAAGATGAAAATCTTATAAAAGAAGTGCAACATTATCTTTGTGATTGTTCCTTTAATCCGACACTTTATGATCGTCATCATGATGATAGTATATTTAAAAACTCATTAATGCGTGACCTTTCAGCCAATGAGGCTTTTAATGAAGGACAGGCTTTGGCAATGGGAATGAAGCCAGACGATATGTATTCGTTTAAATATACTTACCATCCGGAATATGATACTTCATTATATGCTATATGGAATGTTCATGTCCAATATCATCCATTATCCTTTATGCGTACAATAGGTATTATAGGAAATAATGGTGTTGGTAAGACGCAGATTTTATCAAAATTTGTGACTGATTTGCTAAACCGGAATGGAAATAATTTTGCGAAGTTACCTCTGTTCAAAAGTATTCTCGTTATTTGTTCCACTCCTTTTGATTGTTATCCTGACAGTACACGAGGAGGAGACGATGTCTATTATAAATTGTGTTGTCTTGAACAAGACAAGATAAATACTATAGAAGAACTAAAAAATAATCTTAAAGAGATTGATAAACGTCCTACGGTTAATGGTCGCTCTATGCTTTCATTATGGAAGGATTTATCGGCCAACTATGTAGATAAAACATTTGTTAGTAGTGTGATAAAAAGGGTGCAAGATAATGAAGGCAATAATACTCTTAAGATTATTTTTGATGCAATGGAAGAGAATGTCAAGGTGTTAAGTTCTGGTCAGCTTCACATCTTGTCACTTATAACTTATATATGCGCTAATATCCATTACCGTTTTCTCTTAATTATTGACGAGCCTGAGGTTCATCTGCATCCACATATAATGATGGAGTTTGTTGCGACTTTAAGCAAATTGCTCACAGTTTTTAAAAGCTATTCAATTATCGCTACTCATACTCCTTTGGTAATCCGTGAAATGGCAGGTAGGAATGTTTATGTAATGCAGAAAATGGAAAATGGTATTCCGCAGATAGCGCCTGTTGCTTTTGAAACTCTTGGCGAGGATGTTTCTACTCTCTATCGCAATCTGTTTGGCTATGATGAAAATAGTTCTTATTTTAAGAAAATGGTTGATGAACTTTGTAGTAAGGGTAAAAGTTACAAATATATTGTTGATTGGTTTCAGCGTGGTGTTAAGTTGAATGTTAATGCGTTGCTGATAATACGTGACGCAATAGAAGCGAGAGACAATGCATAAATTTAATAAGAATCCCATAAGTATTGATGAAAATCTCAACAACGTAGGAAAGGGATTGCATAAAGAGCAAAGATTATTTTTCGATAATGAAAGAGCAAACCTGAAGAATGCTTTTTTTAATTATGATTCTCATTCTACAACAGACCCTGTCTCTTTAGAAAACTTACATCCAATATGGGCTGAGAATATTGCAGATACTGCAATTCAGAAGAGTGCTAAAAAAGAAAAACAGGATAGATCTTTCAATCTGTATGGCTCAAGTCGTCCATTTGTCAATAACCATTGGGAAGCATTGAAGGCAGCAAATGGTGGTAATGTATTAATGTGTCCTATATGTGGATTGGAAGAATGTTCGGAGATGGATCATTACATGCCTCGTTCTCTTTTTCATGAATTCTCCTCGCATACAAGTAATCTTATACCACTCTGCCATGATTGTAATAAAGATAAACATGATTATTGGTTGAATAGCAAAGGGGAACGATACTTCTTCAATGCTTTCTTTGATCGATTACCAGCAAAAATTATAGATTGTAAAATAACTATAAGAAATGGATTCCCACATGTCAAAGTTAGTATGAATAATGGGCTTAATAAGGCAAATTATTACGATAGTATAGTATTGCGAACTTTCAGTATGCTAGAACTTCTAAGAAAAATACAGATGAAGGCAGACATGTTCATGCGGTCTGAGACACAACGCCTTATATCTGATTATGCGATACAGAAAACTAACTATCATGATAACAGAGAGGAGTTCTGGAATTCAAGGATAAGTACTTATAACGAGTATATAAAACATCCTAACAGTTTCGATTTTATTGAACTGGAAATGTACAAGGCTATGGTATCTTCATTGGAAATAAAAGATTGGGTGGAGAATAGTAAAGAGTTCTACAGCATATGATAATAGTCTAATTGAAGAAATGAAAACTATAGTGTTAAAATGAATAAAATATTGCTTGGACATGGAAGATATATACCAGAATAATATACCTTATACTGATTGTATAGCAAGTGGAAATGATACTTTACAATTTCCACTTGAATATGATTGGTATACACCTGTTTATAAGATTGTTCACGATACGATTGGTGTGCCGATGGATAAGACTCAAGATGAAATATTAAAGCTGCTAAATGATATTTATGTAGATGGAGTAGGGTATAATGATGTTGTTGGAGTTGTGGCTGGTCCTTTTATTATAGCATTGTTTGCCTTTTCTTTTCCATTTGTATTTGACAGAATAAATCAGATTAACGACAAGTATCAATCCAAAGTATTGTCGTCTCTTTTCAGTTCATTCTTATTGTATAAGTTATATTGGTACGTCAGCCTTATTTCGATTGTTTATGTACTTGTGTATGGTGCTTGTACATTGTTCTGTAAAGATAATGTGTTGGGGGACTATGCTATTATATGGAATGGTATATCTTTATCTGTTGTTATTGTCTATGTTTTGATTGTATGGTTTTTTGCGAGGATTACAGTAAAGTATAATGACCCAGAACAATTATTAGGTATACTTGATACACTATATAAATATGAACGAAAAATATCGGATATTAAAGTATGGCGGTTAAAGGCTAAAGCTTTCTTCAGATATTCGCGTCATAGAAAAGATGTGGAAGGTAATTCTGCCTTTATTTCTGCTAAAAATATGGTGTCAAGATGGCAAGAAAAATTGCCAGAAGAAAACTATATAAACAGGATAAATGAAATCGCCAGATATGCTATAAATCAAGATGATTTTGGGCTTTTTCAGAATTCCCTTATGCGACTTGATGGTACTATTGAACGTGAAAAAAGGGCTGTTTCTAAATGGAATGCTAAGATAGATGAAAATGATGTAATACAAGAAGGAGCTCAGCATCATTTAACGATGAATTTCTTTATGAGCTTAATGCTCGATTTAAAACCATTTTCAAGAGGCTATATGTCTAATGAAACAATAGTATTTAAAATGGTTGGAGCTTTTAATCGGTCAATGTATTTACATCATAATGATAGTTCGTTTTTGGCCGCTTGTTTGCGTAGAATGATTGACAAGGACAATGAAGCATTGATACTTAAATACGTTGATTATACGAGCTATTACTTTGAATACATCAGGTTTTTGCCACGTGTTCATTATATAATTGGTGGAAAACTAAATGTACGTAGTAAGGTTGAGATTAAATCGTATGAATCATGGAGATACTTGGTTGTATTTCATTATGCTGCATTGGCTTATGGGTTTGGACGTGGAAAGTATGCATTGCTGAATATAAACCTAAATAATCATTATGATGCGTATGATTTATATCCAAAGTCTGGTGCTGAGGCTTTGATTAGATATGCTCAATGTAAAGAACAATCAGTATTTTTCAAAAATGAGTTGTTGTTTGATAAGAATACCGATGTGCATAAGGTTTTGGCAAGATATACTTCGGCTCTAATTATGCTGTTGTCCAATGAGGGAGAAAAGGGGATTGATATCTCAGATGATGGAATTGTAGAGTACATAAAAATAATAGAAAGTGAAAAGAAACGTTTGAAGGAAGAGGCTGAGATTGTAAAACACGATAAGAAATTAATAGATATATATCCGTATTTGGAAGATGTTGACTTTGAGAAAATATTGGATGCTCAAATAAAACAATTAAGGTCGATTAATGATTTGCCAACGTTGAAGGAGAAACAGAAGCCTAATAGTTGTTTGATAACTAAGATTTTTAGATTTTTTAATGTCAAACAAGATAAAGAGGTGACTATACAGAATTTGTATAAGATGACACTTGACGATAATATCTTGGTTGATTTTAAACAGCGATTTGACCAATTTGATAACGATATTGCAAGGTATATTCCACAAGGACTGTTTGCTGATAAACCTGAGAATAAGGTGGAAAAAGAATTGGTAAATCCTTGTCAACTTCTTGTGTATAAGTTGCTATTCCTTGATTTTTCTCTGTATTCTTTTGGTCGTAATATCTATTATGATTTTGTTGAGATAATGTCTAACAGGATTATGTACTTGGCTTTATGTGCATTTCGAAAAATGAAGATGCGTGAAAAGACTCTTGTCTATCCTGATTTTGACTTGTTTTTTGAGGAATTCACTCGTGGAAAAGTTGAAGATTATGTGTTAATTGATATAGAAAGTCCATTTCATGCGGTTTTGAATATCAGGTATGTTGGATATAAAGCATTCTATAGACAGATAGTTCCATATATTGAGATAGATGCTGTAGGAGCAAGAAATAAACTTAATGATTTGGACAATTATGAATATTTCAAGAACAGTTTGTTGATTGTTAATAAATCAGATCTTCCTGCGATTGCAAATAGTTCAAATGAGAATGTAACTATAGACTTTAAAGAAGAGACGGATGAATTAAAAATGAAGATGAATGTAAGGACAACGGTTGATGTTCATAAAGAAATCCGTTTTAATAAGACGGCAGAAATTGCTGTTGTTAGACTCAAACAGTTGTCTCTTGGATAGTTAAACATATTCTGTATATGTGAAAAGACGCATATAAAGATATTCTTGAATATCAGGAGAGCTGGGATAACATAGCTATCAAAATTTATCTCTAGATATTGTTGTTGTCAGATTTATTGTATATCTTTGTAGAGGATAGGCAGCACCTCGGCAAAACATTCAAACAAGCTTGATGTTATGCTCTCGGTTTGCACTATCTTTGCATAAGATAGGCAGCACCTCGGCATAACATTCAAACAAGTTTGATGTTCTGCTCTCGGTTTGCACTATCTTTGTAGAGGAATCCTAACAATTTAATAAGACGATTATGATTTTACGCGTAATTATAGATAATTTGTACTCCTTTAATAGAACAATGGAGTTCAATATGTTCACCAACAAGAGTCAGAGGCATCTGGAGCATAAAAGACATATTGGGAAAATAGCTTACTTGAAAATGGCTGCTATTTATGGTGCCAATGGAGCAGGTAAATCTAATATGATTAAGGCTTTGGAGCTTCTGAAGAAAATGGTGATTGGAGGAACTGTGTTTTCTTATTTGGATAATTTGAAGTTCAAACTGGATAATGAATGCCAAGAAAGATGTTCTTCCATTGCAGTAGAGTTTGTTGTTGAAGAACATGTCTATTTTTATACTATATCGTTTGATAGCTCTGGAGTTTACTATGAGTCTCTTTCTGAAACATTGGCATCTGATGAAGATAGAATTGTTTTTGAACGAGAATATGCGGATGGCAAAGAAAATATTTCTTTCTATAAAGGTTATTGTGATGATCCCAAGAATAAATTGTTTGTGGAGATGCTTGCAGATAAATTCTTGGGAAGAAGGGACGTGCTCTTAACTATGCTTCAGGAGAAATATGGTAATGAGTTCGTGGAAACAAAGGTGGTATTCAAGTGGTTCTATGATACCTTGCATATCGTTTACGGTAGTGAGCAAATATCTCCAATAGCTCATGTGTTTGGTTCGGACAAGAGTCTTTTGGATTTTGGCAATAAATTGGTCTCTACATTATCGACTGGTGTTGAAGGTATTAAGACTATAAGATATGATGTGGAACGCAATGAAAAGAATGTTGAAATATTTGATAGGCTTGAAAATAATCCTAATTCTGTATTGGAAAAATTCGACCCGTATACTGGTGACAGAATCAATTATGTGAAAGAAGGTGACAAAGTTATAGCAGAATCAATTCGTACTACGCACGCTGATAAAGAGGGTCAGGGTGTTGCTTTCAATATAGGAATGGAGTCGGACGGAACGCAGAGATTGGTGGACTATATACCAATGCTTAATGGTATACTTAAAAGAGGGGAGATATATGTTGTAGATGAGATAGAACGTAGTATTCATCCTTCTGTTATCAAGGAACTTGTGCGTTTGGTGGCTGATGACAAAAACATGAATGGTCAACTTGTGTTCTCTACACATGAAACTTGTCTGCTTGATCAGGAAATTCTTCGTACTGATGAAATATGGTTTGCTCAAAAGAATGCTCACGGTTCTACGGAGTTGTATTCATTGAGTGACTTTAATGTGCATTCTACTGCAAATGTAGAGAATGGCTACTTGAACGGACGCTATGGCGGTATTCCTTTTATGAACGAACTTAAAACACTACATTGGGATGAAGAATAAGTATCTGGTTAGACCAAGGAGATATGAGCGACTTGAGCCATCTCGTGATTCTCGCAAGATTTATATTTATTGTGAGGGAAACAGAAGGGAGTTTGATTACTTCAAATTCTTCTGTGGGTTATCTTCTAATGTGAATATTATTCCTATTCCAAGCAAGAAAGGCAAAACGGATCCAAATAAACTTATGGAAGCCGCGAAAGAAGATTTTGCTATTGATGATAATATGAATCCGAAGTATTCGCTTGATGTTAACCAAAATGATAATGTGTGGTTTGTTATTGATACAGATGAATGGGGTAGTAAAATCTCAGAGTTGAGAAATTTCTGTAAGTCGCAAAATAATAAGACAGGGTGTGATACATGGTTTGTATCACAAAGCAATCCTTGTTTTGAAATTTGGCTTTATTATCATGAGTTTGACAAGAAGCCAGTGGATGAGAATGTTAAGAGATATTCATCTATGAAGAATTTTGTGGATAATATGATTCCTGGTGGTTTTGATAGTAGAAAACATCCGGCCAAGATAGATTCTGCTATCAATAATGCGAGTGCTAATTATGAGGAGTGTAATGATGCACCTGTATTATATAGTACGGAAGTATTTAAGTTGGGCAAAGTTATATATCCTTTTGTAAAGGACGTTTTATAAACTTTCAATGTCTTCAATTAAAATAAATTTTGAATTAAGTAATCGGCTTTGCTGCTTGCCAGAGCAAGAATTACGAGTTACAAATTAGTGCGCTTTGCGTATTATGAATTATTCATTTTTGAATTACCCAATTTATCAATTCTTAATCGCAGACGTTAGCCGAGAATAACTCCTAACTCCTAATTCAAAATTCATAACTCATTCAATACTCCACCACTAATTTCACAAATCGGATATTGTGTGTGTTAGAGGTGACTTATACTATACCGGTACACTTTTTTTGTACCACACTTGTTTTAATTAAGCACATTTTTTTTAGATATTCCATAAGTGACTTGGTCAGCGGGGCTTTGCCTTGTTGACTGAGCCGCTGTATATTATATTTTTTCGTTTGTAAAAAAATCAATTTATTTTTATGACAACTTATATTATTATTTTCGTTCTGCTATTGGTGGCAGAACTCGTGTATTTCCGCATTGCGGACAAGTGTAACATTATTGACAAGCCTAACCAGAGGTCGTCGCATTCGACGATTGTGCTGCGTGGCGGTGGCATTATCTTCCTGATTGGAGCTTGGGTGTGGAGTCTGTTCTTTGGCTTTGATTATCCTTGGTTCTTGGCAGGACTGACATTGGTGGCTGGTGTGAGCTTTGTGGATGATATTCGCTCACTGCCCGACTCGGTGAGACTGGTGGCTCAGTTTGCTGCTGCTGCCATGGCTTTCTACCAGTTGGATATTCTGCATTGGGATATGTGGTGGATTGTGTTGGTAGCACTGATTGTGTATGTGGGGGCTACTAACGTGATTAACTTTATGGATGGCATTAATGGTATCACGGCGGGATATGCACTGGCGGTGTTGGTGCCACTGGGACTCTTGAACACGAATTACCAGGAATTGGCCATGAATTTAGCCACGAATTATTCTTCTGTTTTTTCTTCGGATGGTGTGTTTGTGGATCAGTCGCTGATTGTTGCTGCTATTATTGCGGCAGTGGTGTTCTGTATATTCAACTTCCGACCGAAGGGTAAGGCTAAGTGCTTTGCTGGCGATGTCGGGTCAATAGGTATAGCATTTATTATGTTGTTCCTGTTAGGTAATGTGATTATCAAGACGGGGGATATTACTTGGCTGATATTCTTATTAGTATATGGTGTGGATGGCTGCCTTACTATCGTACACCGCATTATGTTGCACGAGAATTTGGGTGAGGCACACAGAAAGCATGCTTACCAGATTATGGCGAATGAGCTGAAGATTGGACATGTGAAAGTTACGCTACTATATATGGCTATGCAGTTAGCTGTATCATTGGGATTTATTTATCTATGTCCTAATACAGCGCTTTGCCATTGGATGTATTTGATTGGAGCATTAGCTGTATTGGCTGTTGCCTACGTGCTGTTCATGAAGAAATACTATCACTTGCATGAAGAGTATTTGAGAATGTTGAATGTTGAGTGTTGAATGTTGAGTTTCTTCAGACACGAATTACCGTGAATTATCCAGAAATTATACCACGAATTATATTTATGAGTAATTTATGGCAATTTATGACAAAAAGAACTTTATGCTTGTTGCTTGGGTTTCGGACACGAATTATAGCCTTCGGCAATGTTGAGTTTTGAATTACGAGTTAGGAGTTGGTTGCCAGAGGCAATTTGGAATTATGAGTTTTGAATTTTGAATTGTCGGCTTTGCCGATTTTGAATTACTCAATTTTGAATTTGGCATAAGGATTCATGGATAATTCGTGGTAATTACTTCCTTACAGTCAGTGGGTCCAAGGACAAATCTCGTGACAAAAAGATTGCGTGGGTCTTAGTCATAAATTATCGTATATTAATCATAAATTCTATCGACATATTCGTTTGATTCGAGTGATTCGTGTTCTATAAAAGAATTAGTAATTAGGAGTTACGAGTTGTCGGCTTTTCAGATTGTGAATTACTCAATTTTGAATTGATGCCTACGGCAATGTTGAGTTTTGAATGTTGAATGTTGAATTGTCGCCTTTGGCGATGTTGAATTGTTCAATTTGGAATTTTAAGTGTTGAATGTTAAATGTTAAATTAGGATATGGAGATAAATAAGGAATTTTTAGGCAAGCTCTTTGAGAAGGCGGTGGAGAATCCACGCTTGAGACAGAATTATGACTTGCGTACTTCTTCGGCTGACAATAGTCAGCGTATGCTGAATGCGCTGTTGCCAGGGACAGTTGTACCTATACACAGGCATCCACAGAGTACGGAGAATGTCTTTCTCTTGTGCGGTAAGATTGTTGAGGTCATCTGTGATGAAAATGGAAACGAGATAGGGCGTATTCATCTTGACCCTACCATTGGTAATTATGGTTGTGTTGTGCCACAAGGTGCATGGCATACTGTAGAGGTGCTGGAACCTTCGGTTATATTCGAGGCTAAGGACGGGAAATATGGTGAGGATGGCAGTGAGACGTTTGATGCTTTCAAGGCAAAGGAAGCGGAAAACAAAGAACAGGCTTCAGCTACTTCAACTACATTCTCCAACAGTCTTGGAGATTTGAAAAAGAACATAGAGTATTTGATTGGCATGGAACGCCAGTCGGGAAGCATGGATGTCATTACTCCGCTTTATGTGTCGCGCATGCTGAATGTGCCTTTGGAAGATGTGGAGAAGGTGATGAAGGACATGGGAGCTTAATGTTGTTTTATAAAAACAATTAAGTGAGTAAACTTAATTGACATACATACTCTGACAACTGCCTTTTTAGATTATTTCGATTATCTAATTACTGAACTTTCGCAAGTTCAGAGAATTCAGAAGTTAAAGAAGTTAGCGCTCCCTATGGTCGCTAGAATTTAAAGCCGTATGTCTTACAGCTGAATAGTCAGCAAAAAGAGTAATGGCTATAAATTCTATAACTTCTTTAAATTCAATAACTTCTGAACTTGCGAAAGTTCAATCTAATTACAATATGCGAAAAACAAAGTTTGGCTATATAAAGGATGGGAATTATATCCGTATTGGTGACAATATGCATGGGATATATAAGACCTACGATGATATGCGTTTTAACTGGCAGTTAGTCAGTCAGACAGAAGGTTACATAACAAAGTACTACCTGCTGAACAATAAAAATGAAGCCATTGAATACGTAGGACGAAAAGCCCCATGGTCACCACTGGCAGTAGGCACCAAGGAGCAATATCTCTATATGGATAATACGCAAGGCTCGATGCAGGAAGTGACAACCTATGAAAGAGAATATATTACTGGGGAAAAACGCAAACAGCAGAGCAAC
>ULTT01031610.1_pt1 | contig 10490 bp, 11 predicted proteins | sample 1957831 | NCBI WGS metagenome assembly ULTT01 (sample SAMEA4835740, study PRJEB28245) | human gut metagenome | biome: gut microbiome; material: fecal sample | place: Denmark | collected 2008 | reverse complement strand
GGACGGTGGCCTCCGTGCCACGTCCTCCAGCACCCATCCAACAGCATCCATCCAACAGTAAGTGAAATATGTTATCTCAGGGAGGACGGGGCACGGAGGCCCTCGTCCTACTTTTTAGATACCCTGACTTATCTTTACACTTGGCGTAGTTATTACAAAAAAGGAAACTATAGTAGGACGGTGGCCTCCGGAGGGCACTGAAAAAGTAAAATCCACTTTCAGATTGAAAGCTAATGACAGATAAATCGTAGTTTTATCCTTCTTTCTCTGTCAAATACAGCCTTATTAAGGCGATTTATAGAAAAAGAAGTTATAAATCGTAACATTTTTCCGTTTTAGTCCTTAAAAATGGGGACTTTTTCAGTGCCCTCTGGCCTCCGCGCCCCGTCCTCCAGCACCCATCCAACAGCATCCATCCAACAGCAAGTGAAATATGTTATCTCATGGAGGACGGGGCACGGAGGCCCCTGTCCTACTTTTTAGATACCCTGACTCCTCTTTACATTTGGCGTAGTTATTACAAAAAAAGGAAACTATAGTAGGACGGTGGTCTCCGTGCCCCGTCCTCCAGCACCCATCCAACAGCATCCATCCAACAGCAAGTGAAATATGTTATCACATGGAGGACGGGGCACGGAGACCCTCGTCCTACTTTTTAGATACCCTGACTCCTCTTTACACTTGGCGTAGTTATTACAAAAAAAAGGAAACTATAGTAGGACGGTGGCCTCCGTTGAGGTGTAGGTGTTACTGCTTTTATAGAAATATCGTTGTCTTTAATCTAATACAAAAAGCCGAAGCACCACAGAGGAATCTTGTTTCCATAAGGAAACTCTATGCCATCTGCGGCAATGTAAGAATTGCTCATATTTGCAATCTGCTTGCCGTCCTTCGACTTGCCTCCTACCTCAAAGGTGTATTTGCCGTCGACCATAAAATCGGCCTGTGAAGAGGCATATTCTATACGATGCTGATAAACCAGTTGGTTAACGAAGAACACCTCTCGCTGCGTTCCTTCATTGACACCGTTCAGCGACAAAGCGTGCAAAAGATTGCTGTTCTCCATATATATTTTGTCTGGACGTTGCATCTTCTTTAATGAGGCATCGCCTGAATATAACAAATTGATGAGCTTGGCTCGCTGCAGATACTGTAGGTATGCAAGCAGGGTGGTGCGTGACATTCCTGCCATGGCTGACAGCTTCATCATGTCTATCTGCATAGGATATTCAGAGGCCAACACTGCCAAAAGGCTCTTCAGCTTTCGGATATTGGACACATCAACACCGCACAATTGTGGCAGCTCAATTTCCAATATAAGATTTGCAACATTCGATATGCGTTCATAATAGTCTTCTTCCCCTTCCAGAACAAACGGGTAATAACCTGTTTTGAGGTACCTGTCGAAATGAACCAACGGGCGACATTTCTCGTTGACAGCCATACATAGCTTGTTTGGTTCTTCTAAAAGAGACGGCAAATCTGTTTGGTCAAACTTCAAGCCTTCACAGAGAGCCAGATATTCACGAAACGAAAGGCCCTGCATGTTATAGTTGATGCAACGGCGCGAGAGGTCGGCATCTGAATTTAATATGTTGAGAACAGAAGAGCCGGTGATGACAAAACGCATGTCGGGAAAGGCATCGTAGGCATTCTTCAGTTCTTGGCTCCATCCATGATATTTATGAACCTCATCGGCAAAGATACACTTGCCCCCCATCTTGTAAAAATCTTCTACAAAGTCGATAAATGTGTGACGGCTGAAATAGAGGTTGTCCAAGCTCACATAGATGGCTTCTGTCGGATTGTCTCCATACGTTTGCTTTATATATTGCAAGAGTAAGGTGGTTTTTCCTACGCCACGGGCTCCTCTGATCGAAATCAGTCTTTGATTCCAATGCACTTGTTTAATGATTGGTCTTACATAGTCTAAAGAGGTGACCCTTAAAAGACGTCTGCATTGGTTAAACAGATTTTCCATATTTACTTCATTTTTTGCAAAGATACACTTATTTGTTCAGAGCGCAAAACAAATAATGGCAAAAAATGTTCAACGCACTGAACAGATTTTCAAGAAAAATGTTCAACGTGCTGAACAAATGAAGCAAAAAAAGGCGAACATCACATGGGGTTTTACCTTGGTGATGTTCGCCTTTGGCGCTTTTTATTCCTCATTTAAAGGGTTATGGTGGTCTCTTCTTTGTCAAGAGACATCATTTGTTCTGCTGGTTTTATTTCACAACAATCTTACACTTTGCTGCTCCGCTCACTGCTATGAAGATACCGTTGGCGGGAGCTTCAACCTGACCTGTGGCTGATGTAGCCACGAGCTGACCATCGAGGGTGTAGAGGCTGATGGCAGCGCTCTTGCCTACTGCGCTCACGGTGCGACCGCTTACGGCGAAGGCGGGCTTGGTGGCGTCGGCGGTGGTAGAGGTGATGCCGTTCACGATGTTGAGCTCGGTGTAATAGTAGTTGGTTACAATACTTGAAACTAACACGCGTGTGGCAGCTGCACGAGTCACCGATGCTTCTTCACGATTGGTGACATATTCCTCATGCGTAGCCGATGTGAGCAGTCCCTCGTCGTTGTAAGTGTAGATATGGGAGGTTTCTGTCAGCCTATCGATGAAAGTATATACATCGTTTTTCTCAACATAATCATTGCTCTCGATATACTCTAACAGGTTGTTACGGCTGTCGCGCTTCCTGGTCAAGATGTTTACATGCTTCTTGGTGTATCTGGTTCCCGAATTATTGTCACTCTCATCAACAAGATCAGTGTAGGTCCGCGTGAGAGTGTTGGGATCGGGCTGACTGTAAATGGTGGTATTCTGGCTGCACACTGTCCACTTGCCGTCTTTCCATCTCCAACGGGTAGAGTTGGTTGAAGAAGAGGGGAAGACATCTTCCTCATCATCGCCGTCATAGGGATAGAAATATTCGTCGTTGCAAGCAACGGGGTCTTGCGGGTCAAGCACCTCAAACTGGGGCTCTGTTACAGGCTTCTGCTCTTCCTTTTCTTCGCCTACCCACTGGCCGTCGATCTTATTATAAATTTCCTGGCGATGTTCACCGTCTTTGTCATAATAGCTTTCTTTGCGCGTTTCTACGATGTTGCCATTGTCGTCGATCTTGCGGAAGATGCTGGTTCGTGTGCCATCGGCAGCTGTTGAGGTCAGCGTCTTTGCCGTTGTGTTTTGAAGTTTGAAATCTCCGAGGGAAGAACTCCAAGTATACTGAAGCTGTTTGCCTGTGGGGTAGGTAACATATTTCTCACCCCATATTATTTCGCTGTTGTCATACTCGTAGCTGATGTAGGTAACAACATTGTCGGCGTCTTTGGTTACTTGGGTGTACTCTTCTACCTTGTCGGTCTCGGGGTTAAACGACTGTTCGATGTATCCGTTGTTAAGATAGGTGTATACCACATGCTCGGTGTGAACACCATCCTCATACTCGTCCCACTGGGTCATCTGTCCCTTGTCGTTAAACTTCACCTCCATGTGGTTGTCGCCATCGCCCAACATCAGGTCGGTGGTTACGGTCACCCACTTGCCGTTCTTCAGCTCTTCGTATATTGCTTCTTCGGGCACGGTGTTTTCGTATGCGTAGTCACCCGAGTCTTTACCGTCTTTGTAGATGGATCTGAGCTGGCGCGTAACGTTGTGGTTCTTGTCGTAGAAGGTTAAATAGCTGCCGTCTACGCCCGGTCTGTCGGTCTCTATCACATAGCCGCCGTCCTTAAACGGTAGCGCATAGCCCTCTTTTTTGCCCTGGGCCGAATATTTGTAGAAACTTGTCTCACGCTCATGTTCGCCATCATTATAATACTTTTCCCAGGTCTCTTTCAAGAAGCCCTCAGAAGTCCACTCTTCAGTTTCAACGTTCTTCAGCACCCATTCGGCCTTATCGGTGTTATAGCTGTATTGTTTATATGAGCGGTCGCCGTTGGCCTGTATCTTGGGCAGATCCTGGTTGTTGGTAAACACACGTTTTTCGCCATACATCCACGTGTTTGCGGACCCAAGATAAACGCTTGCCTGATATTCAATCTCTGTGGTGAAGCCTACTTCGGGCGTGTTGGGCAGTATCTCTGTCTTTCGGCCAAATCTATTACTTATTTGTCCCTCAGAGTAAGAGCAGTGGAGATAGCCCAAATCGCGGCCATCGGCAGTGAAGTAGTGCTCTTCAGTGTCGGTTAACACCCACTCGTTGTAGTTTTTACGATATATTTTGAGGGTGTAATTGGTGCCATTCACCTCAAACTCTACCTTCCTGTATGGGGCATCATAGTCGATGCTGATATAGCTCTGAGTGGGGGCAAACCATTTAAGCAACTCTACTTGTTCTGGCTGGTGAACTTCGTCATAAATAGTATAGTTGATATTTTTCACCTCAACGCCCTCAGCGTTATGGCTGTAGTCGTACTCGCGCTCTTTTTCCAGCATTAAGCTCGGTCCTAATCCGTCCGTATAAACCTTTATGGTTGACACACGATTATACTGGTCGAAGGTGCGCTCTTCTTTGTAGTGGTCAACAGTATTTTTGCCCCTTTGACGGCGCACCAGTTTTGTGCTCCATTTTGAGCCTGTTTCGTTGGTGTCGTAGGTGTAGAGGTCTTTGTACGTGCCGTAGTCGACCACGCTGAAGCGGCCATACTTGTCGTAGGTTATCTTGCCCGTCTCTGGTGTGCCGTTGTTTTCGGTTTTAGTCCAGCTTGTGGGCAATGTTTTCTTCACCATCTCGTCGGCCTTCTTGGCGCGTTGTGTTTTGGCTATCTGTGCTAGAGGCACCATGCGCACACCCTTGGTGTGTATGGCGTATGTGGGTTTTGTGTTGGGGCGCTGTGCCTCAGCCCTGTTGCTGTTGGCCTTTTTAAAGAGTTGCTGCGCCTTTACGCCTGGAACGGGGTGGGGCAACGCCTGATGGGTTTGCGCCGTGGCACAAACACTTGTTATGAGGGCTAAGCCCATCATGTAGAGGTTAAAATGTTTCATAAGCCTATGGTTTTAAAAAAAAATCGTTTCCTTCATGTTTTTAGCCGACGACATCACAAAATGCCCATGCGGAAGGCGTTTCCTATGAGCTGTGCGATGTTGCGAGAATTGGTTTTCTTAAGCAGTTGTCGGCGATGATATTCTACGGTGTGGGCAGATATAAACAACTCCGCCGCAATTTCTTTGCTCTTCATCCCTTTAGAAAGAAGATTTAAGATCTCTTTTTCGCGTGTGGTGATGTTTTCTTTTATATCGATACCCATGTAGATGAAAAAATTGAAAATTAATAAACTGTCTTCTACAAAGGTAGCGAAAATAAATAAAAGATAAATTCTATTCTTCTGGGTAAACCCCGCTCAAAATGCAAAAACTATGGTTTTTCGTAGGGGGTGAACTATGGTTTTCCGTAGCGGAAACTGATTTTTTTGTTGGTCAGATGTTTGTTTTCCACCCAAGCTCTGTGGCACGTCTTATCATCTCGGCAGCATTGGCAACGTTGAGTTTCTGCATGATGCGTCGGCGGTGAAACTCGACGGTGTTGGCACTGATGCCGAGCTGCGCTGCCATGTCGGAGGTAGAGAGGCCCTTTGCCGTGAGGTCGATGACCTGTTGCTCGCGTTCTGACAAGCGGCTGGGTTGTAGCTTCAGTCCGTTGAGCAGACGCACGAACGTGGCGCTGTAGTGGCCTTTGCCCTCGTTGAGGTGCTTCACCGCCTTGACCAGCTCGCTGGCATTGTCGCTCTTCATCACCACCCCCTCGGTGTCGATGTCGGCCATCTGGCACACCGACCACGGCTCCTCGTGCATGGTGTAGATGACGATTTGAAGGCTGGGCAGGATGTCGCGCACGCGCTTTATCAGCGTCAGACCGCTCTCGCCGTTGAGGTCGAGGTCGGTTATCATGATGTTCACGTCGCGGGTGGAGCATGCCTCTTCGGCCTCCTTCAGGCAGGACGCGTCTATGACCTCGGCGTCGGCAAACGCTGAAGCCAGCAAGGCGTGTATGCCCTTCCTCACGATGGGGTGGTCGTCGACGATAAGAATTGTCATTGTTGTGCTTGCTTTACGGTTGATTTTTCTGTGTGGAGCTTAAGCGTGAGGGTGAGCGTGTGCTGTGTGCCCTCTGCCTTTACGGTGAGCTTGGCGCCAATGTGGTCGGCACGCTTCTGTAGTGTCTGCAGGCCTATGCCGCTGCCGTGAGGCTGCTTCTGGCTGTCGGCGGGCGTGTTTGCGCTGTTGGGCTTGATGGCGTTCACGATGCTCACACGCAGGATGTCGTCCTTGACCGTGAGCGAGATGTCTATGTTGCCGTTGCCGTGCTTGATGGCATTGCCCGTTGCCTCTTGTATGATGCGGTAGGTTTCGTAAGCCACCCGTTGGGGCAACAGCTGCCAGGCAAAGGAACTGTCGATATGGAGCTTCACGTTGCTCTGGGCGTTGTTGCTGATGGTCGCCACGTAAGAGCGCACGGCGGTGTCGAGGGTTACGTTCTCGAAGCTGGGCGGCATGAGCTCATGTGAGAGTTGCCGCACGTTGCGCCACACGTCGTTAAGATAGGTCTCTGCCTGACGGCTGTCGGTGGCAAGCAGCAGTTTGGAGGCCAGAATGTCGTTGCACACACCGTCGTGTAGCTCCTTGGCTATGCGTTCGCGCTCGTTCTCCAGACCGTCAATGTAGCTCTGCTTTTCGTGCAGCAAGGCACGCTGGGCGGCAATGCGTCGCTTATAGAGCATGAGCACCAGCACGCCAGCGAGCACCGCCACGGCCACCACGAGCCACAGCACCTGGTTGGCTTTCTCTGCCGTTTGCTGCTTCTGCTCGGCCAACGCTTTTTCTGTTTCCAGTGTTTTGTATCTTACTGAGAACTCGCTCATGCTCTTCTCTATGTCGCTCTGCTTCACCGAGTCGAGCAGGTTGAAAGCCCTGTTCATAAGCGTCAGCGCCTCTGCCTTGCGGTTCATCTTCTCCAGACAGAGGGCTTTCATGCGCAGCATCTTCTCAAGAGGCATGGCTTGGTTCAGGACACTCGAGGCCATGATGCTGTCTATTAGGGTGAGCTGCTCGTTGTAGCGGTGTTGTGCGCCAAGCAGATTGGCTTTGACTTCCAAAATGCCCAACACGCCGTTACTGTTGGTTGCCATGCTTGCCATCACACGGTCGGCATATCTCATGTATTTGTCAACGGCTTGATAATCGGCCAGGGAGCTGTACGACTTTAGAATGACAGACAAAAACTTCAGTGTGAGCACGTTATACCCCACCTTCTTCACCTCTGGCCAGCAAGGCAGCAGGTCATGGAGCGCCGCCTTGTAGTCGTTCTGCCGCATGTAGATGCCGCCGATGTTGGCCCGTGCCGAGAGACGTTGAATGGTGTCGTTGGCTGCTGCGGCTGCCTCCTCGGTCTTACGGGCATAGTGGAGGGCCTCGTCAAAGCGGTTGCTTTCAGAGTAGAGCACCGTGACGCAGTTGTTTAGATATATCTCGTATTCTGTGTTTTGCTCTGCAAGCGCCATGTCTATACCTTCTTTATATTGCACAAGGGCCGAGTCGGTCATGCCCTGTCGCCTGTAGGCTATGCCCATTGTGCCGCGCAGGTTGAGCATGGCCTCAACATCGTGAAGCTTACGGGCAAGGGCATAAGCGCCTTGGGCCACGTCTACGGCATCGGCCATGCGTCCCATGTCGACAAGCGTCACGGCCTTCTCGCTCATGAGCCAGCAGCGTGTGGTGTCGGCGGGGTTCAGGGCCAGGGCACTGTCGGCAAGGGCCAGCGCCGCTGGTTTGTTGCCAAGAGCGTTCTGTTCTGCCACGCGTTCAAGCATGGCATAGGCTTTCTCGGCTGTGGGCTCGTCGCCTCTCTTGTTGCATGCAAGTGTGAGCAAAACAAGGAGCAAGAGTAGATATTTCCTCATTTTTTAGGTGTGTCTTTATTTTGGATGTGGCAAAAATACAAATATAATTTGAGAAAGAAAGCTTCTTAGTTAGCATTTTTCTTCTTTTGCCCTCTTTCTTCTTCCGCTTTCTTTCGCCCTTTCGCCCTTTTCTTTTTTTGTCCTTGATGCCTGTGAGAAGAGCGGTCGGCTCATGAAATAATATGTCTTATTTTGAGAAAATGCGGAAATTTTCCGAATATTTCCGCATTTTTCTAATTAAAGTTTCGCAAGCGAAAATGGTTATCGGAAGATAACTCGCTTCGCTCGGCTTTGCCACGTGCCTTAGTAGCGTCTTGCGTTGCGCATGATCTCTCCTGCCTTCGACTTCTCGCTGTCGAATGTGAGCACGTCGTAGATAACGATGGCGTTTTGTGGGTCTACAATGCGTGGAGCCATCATGCTGAGCACCTTCAACTGCTTGTCGCCAAAGGAGAACAGTCGCATCACGCGCGCCGTCTGCTCACACGAGTAGCAGCAGCCGAGGCTTGCCATCTCAAGAAGGTCGAATTTGTTGTCGTCGAAGGTGGCGTTCTTCACCTTATTATATAGCTTTGCGAAGGAAGCGTCGTCGAGACAATAGCCATAAAAGAACGGCGCATCAGGCCCTGCTCCGTATGGAGGAATGGGGGGCTGACAGTTGCCAGTGGCAATGTCGTTTCTGTTGTTGAAGGCACCATTGCTTGTGTTGTCGTCAACAAGGCGCGTGTTGTAGGCAACAACCCTTCCGTTCAGGTCGAAGCCAACCGTGATCTGCTTGTTCTCGCCCGTGAGGACATTGGTCTTTGAATAATCCCATCTGTCGCCATAAGCGTCGAAACTTGTCAGCTTGGGCTGACCCAGTATGGCGATAACCTCTTGCTTGGTCATGCCGCGCTCTACGTTTTTCTTGCCTTTTGCCGATGCCGAAAGACATATCGCAAACATCAAAAATGTTGTGACGATAAGTGCCATCCATTCATTTCTTTTCATAAGTTACATTTTTTATAATGAATTGTTATGGGGTCTTGTTCTTACATGTGCAAAAGTAGATGTTTTTGTTGAATGAGCCATGGCGTGCTTCCCTATTTGTTATAGGGAAATACCTAATTGTTCAGCGATTTCTTTATCATATTCTTGGCAAGAATCATCGATAATACCGAAAATTTCAGTAATTTTGTTCTTGGTAATCTCCATAACTATAGTATCCTTTTATTTTATAACTAATTGATTTACAATCATAAATGTACTTAGCTAAAGCGATGCATGTTGAAAGAAAAAAAAGATGCGTTTCTGTAGTAAATCGAATGGGTTGATTGTCTAAGAAACAGAAAACAGCTTTAAAGAACAAGCAAATGAATAATACAGAACAACATTTCTCGCAGCTTGTAAATGATAACCGTAGCACGATTTATTCAGTGTGTTACATGTTCTCTAACGATGCCGACGAGGTGGCAGACCTCTTTCAAGAGGTGCTGGTGAAGCTGTGGAATGGTTACGAATCGTTCCAAGGCAAGAGCGACATTAAAACATGGATATACCGTGTGACGCTCAACACATGTATAACTATCGACCGCAAGAAACGTAGAAACAAAAAGGTTGAGCTGTCTATGGATGTCGACTATTTTGACACCCAGGAGCAGTCGACGGCGCAGGTGAGGATGTTGCATGACAGGATTGCGCGTCTGCAACCTCTGGACAGAGCCATCATCTTGTTGTGGCTCGAGCAGATAAGCTATGACGAGATTGGCGAGATTGTGGGCATCAGCGCCAAGAACGTGTCGGTGCGTCTGACGCGAATAAGGGTGCAACTGAAAAATATGTCGAACGAATAAACACTAACAACGGATATGGAAAACAATCAGAATTATAACGAACTCGAGGTTCTGCACTCGCAGATGGAGGATTTTAAGGCTCAGCTCAACCAACAGAAGATTGTGAACGAGAAGCTTATCATACGTTCCATGAAGAAGAGCATGTCGTGGATTAAGAAATATATTTATTTTGAGTTCTGCCTCATTCCTGTAATAGCCATAATGTGGCTGGGCATCAAAGAGTTTGCCCATCTTTCATGGTTCAACTATCTGTTCGTCATGGCGATCGTGGTGGTTGATGTCATTGCTGATTACCGCATTAACGTCTCGGCGCTTGGCGATGAAGACTATAGCAGAAACAATCTGCTCACTACCATCTCTAAGCTCACACGCATGAAGCGCCAGCGCTCAATACAGATGATATTGTTTTTGCCCGCCTTTGTGGTGTGGCTGTTGTGGAGCGGTGTGGAGGCATGGACGGCTCTACCTGCCGATGCTCCCGACTTTGTGAGGGGTGCTGGCTATGGCGGCTTGGTTGGCGGCGTGATTGGCGGCGTTGTGGGCCTTGTTGTAGCTTTCCGCATCTTCTTCAAGATGCAACGCACCAATGATGAGGTGATAAGTCAGATCAATGAGCTCAATGCATAAGGATAGCGGGGTGGGAGAGAAGTAGCAATATGGTTCTCTCCTACCTTTGCTTTCAAATATTTATGCATACATAATATTAATTAGGGTCTGCTGAATTATTATCTGTTCACAGACAGAGG
>ULTT01003871.1_pt1 | contig 10500 bp, 4 predicted proteins | sample 1957831 | NCBI WGS metagenome assembly ULTT01 (sample SAMEA4835740, study PRJEB28245) | human gut metagenome | biome: gut microbiome; material: fecal sample | place: Denmark | collected 2008 | reverse complement strand
CTATCCGCAGCCACTCTACCGTGGAGCACGACTACATGCTCAATGGCTTCTTCGCCAAATCATACGAAGAGGAATTGCCTAACGAGAACATGTTCGTCAGCTTTATGGTTGATCAGAAAGACGTAACCGACCAAGTGATGAACCTCGGATATGAGAAGTTGAGCGGTCAGAAGCGCAGCGAACTAGTGGATTCCTTGGAGAACGCCATGACCAAGGAGGTGAAGAAGAACGACTCCACCCTCCACGTCACCGTGCAGCCATTCTATGAGGGCAACAAGTGGTATGCCACTACCTATCGTGACTTCACCGACCTCCGCTTGGTCTTCACCGTACCAAAGTCAATGGGTAAGTTTGGTGGCGACACCGACAACTGGATGTGGCCTCGCCAGACATGCGACTTCTCCGTATTCCGCATCTATGCCGACCCTAAGACCAATGGTCCTGCCGCCTACAGCAAGGACAATGTGCCTTATCACCCTAAGCGTTGGGCGCAAGTTTCCCTGCAAGGTTACAAGGATGGCGACTATGCCATGACCATGGGTTATCCAGGCAGCACCGAGCGTTATCTCTCCAGCTATGGCATCCAGATGATGCGTGATGCCGAGAACACTCCTCGTGCCCAAGTACGTGGCGTGAAGCAGGAGGTGATGCAGAAGCACATGCGTGCCGACGAGGCTGTCCGCATCAAGTACGACAGCAAGTACGCCAGCTCTTCCAACTACTGGAAAAACTCCATCGGTATGAACAAGTGCATCGACTCCATCGGCATCGTCAACTTGAAGCGTGAGTACGAGACTCGTCTCCGTGCTTGGCAAGACACTGCCAAGGCTGCCAACGACCTCGCCCACAAGGTGGATTTCGACAAGCTCCAGAAGCTCTACAAGGAGAATACCGACATCATGTATGCCTGGACCAACTTCTCTGAGTCGTTCACTCGCCGCAGCAACGTAGAGTTCTCCACTCGTGCCTTCAAACTACAGAATGGCATGGAGGTAAAGGGACCAGAGAAGAACTTGAAGAAGCAATACCACGAGTTTGACGACAACAGCGATGAATGGGATATGGCACTCGACAAGGAGGTGCTCTCCACATTGCTCAAGAACTACAAGGAGCACGTATCAACCAAGTGGTTGCCTAAGTTCTACAAGACCATCGACAGCCAGTTTGGTGGCGACTACGCTAAATATGTGGATTACCTCTGGAACAAGTCACTCCTCATGAAGAAGGGCGCCAAGTTCTACTTCAACAAGAAGGGCTACGAGAAAGACCCAGGCGTGGCATTCGGAATGGACTTGAACGACATCTATGCCGACTTCGTGGAGGCTTTGGGTGTCAACAGCGATTCCATCGCCGAGCAAGAGAAGTATCTCTGTGCAGCCAAGCTCCGCATGGAGGAGGATATGCCTCACTATAGCGATGCCAACTTCACCATGCGACTGAGCTACGGACAGGTAGGTGGCTTCGACCTCGGTGGCAAGCCATCGGGCTATTACACCACCGCCGAGAGCATCGTAGAGAAGATGAAGCGAGGCAACAAGGTGATCGACTACTATGCCGAGCCTATCATGCACGAGCTTCTCTCTGAGAGCGACTTCGGAAAGTACCAGGACAAGACCACTGGCAAGATGCAGCTCTGCTTCTTGACCAACAACGACATCACGGGTGGTAACTCTGGTAGTCCAATGTTCAACGGCAAGGGTGAGTTGATTGGTCTTGCATTCGATGGCAACTGGGATAGCCTCAGCTCTGACATCAACTTCGACAAGCGCCTGGCTCGCTGCATCGGCGTGGATATTCGCTATGTGCTCTACTTGATGGATAAGTGGGGACATGCCGATCGCCTCTTAAAGGAAATCAATGCCAAGTAATGGGAGTTTGAGAAATCATCGGCAAGTCAGTCTTAAATGACTGCTTACTTACAAGAAATAAAAAAGTCGGGATGCTTTCAAAAGAAAGTCCCGACTTTTTTATTTTTTCCTCGGGACTTTTTTCGAAAAACGTCCCGAGGTTTTTCTATATACGTCTGGAGGGAGTTTTAGCAGCCTAGTCTCCAGACCTCTGTTTCGATACCATGATATGTTCTTTTTCTATGCTATGAGTTGCCTTTTACCATTGTTCCCAAACATCGTAGTAATGGTGCTGCTTGGCGTAACGATTAGGGTCATCCGTTTCTGATGAAGGAGGACCAAGTGGGGGTGGATCCGGAGTTGACTGTGACGAAGGAGGGTCTGGCGAAGCCGCAATCATAGATTCTTCTACTATAGAGAGTATAGAGCACGATGGCGTGATATACTCGCCATCGCTCTTTTTGCTATTTATCATTTCTGTTGTCATTTAATCTGTCCTTATATCTTTACTTTACTACTTTCTTGCCCGCAATGACATAGATGCCTTGTGGCAAGTTCTCCACAGAAGTTCCCACCAATTGGCCGTTCATATTATAAACTCTAGTATTGGTAGAAGTCGATGGAGCATTCACGTCAATAACCTTCACACCTGTCGTCTCCCCATCAATGGAGAAACTGAAACTCTTTGCAGCAGCCACCGTGTCTGTCAACTCGAAATAAGCACGACAAGCCTGCATTGGAATTGTAGAATTAGGAGACATGTATTGCAACTCATTGCTTGCTTTCAACACCAACTGCAGATGTCCCTTATCCAAGATTGTCGGCTGCAATGTACCTATCAGCTTGCAATTCACATCACCTGTAGCTTGCTCTTCGGTCGTCTTCGTAGAGACCTTCACACCTTCGAAAGTTACATCAGCCATAGGAATTTCCTTAGATGGTTTAATGAGATAAGGAGTAGCAGCCTTCATACCATTCTTCTCATTAATGTAAGCGAGATTGAATGATACAAGTCCATCACCTTCCGACTTGGTAACGCCCGTGAACTCAGCCACTTTCACATCCTCGCCAAATGCCTTCTTATAGCCTGCGGCAGAGAGCTTGAAAGGCAAGCACATCATATTCCACTCGCCCGCATGAAGTGTGCCACGATTCTCTATGGTCACATTCTTCGTCTGATTGTCATACTGGCACCAAGCGGTATGGACATACCCGTTGGTAACATCGTAGGTAAATTTCGATGCCTCATCAGCCGTCTGAATCTTGATGGCAGGAGTTGTACCATCTGATACTCGGATGAAGGCACGAGCGCCATTCTCCGTAGTACTTGTCGCCTGCGCCAAAGAGGATGCAGAGGAATAGACATCTTTGCTGAAGAGATAGTCAGTAGATCTATCTACAACATCCGCTGTGAATAATGTTCCGTAGAACGAATGCTTGTCATCAAAGCTGACGCTTTGCCCATTGTAATTCTCTTTTTGAACTGGAGCATCCGTATTAATCACATCCTTAAATGTAGGGTCGGAAACATCCGCACTAGGCATCACAAGATAAGGGCAACCAGCTTTCAACTCACTTGTATATGGAGCAAAAAGCATCGTTGTTCCATCAATATCCATTCCACTATGAGCTATCACTTGCACATCATTTCCAAATACCTCTTTCATCTGCTCCATTGTCGTAGAGAAAGGCATACAATATGTATTCCATTGATTTGCCTTAAAGCTTCGACCTGCTACCTTTTGATTTAAGTAAGAACCAGTAGTTAAATCTGTGCTATACCATTGATTCGTTGGAGTATAGGTTGCCTCCTTCACAGTACATACATCATAGTATATCTCTTTGAACTTCTCCTTCAAGAAAGCCAAACGAGCAGTGATGAAGGTCTTCAACTGTTCTGGATATTGGGCATAATCAGTCCATTCGTGATACTTTTCCAAACCTCCATAGACAGTTGTTATTCCCCACTTCTCGAAATTCAATTGCTGCGTTTGATTGACACGCAGCTGAAGTTGGTCAACGATATCCAACAACTTCTGCTCCAAACCATCCTCAACCAGTTTGTTATAAGTCTCATAAACTCTCTTCACAAAACGAGGGTCAGACAAGATTGCCGTACCACTGCCTGGATTATAGACGTAATATCTGATAGAAGACGCATTTTCCAGAGCTGCTCCCAAGGTCTTCGTACAATCGCCATAATTATCCCAAGCTAAGTCCTTGTCCCAAACGGGTCCCCAGAAGAGTTTCCCATCAGTGGCACGATAAGCCTTGATGGTCATATAGCCATCGTAATCAGCCGTAATCTCTGTTTCCAAGAACCACTTGAGCAATTGGTCTTCATCATTATAGGCACGCCATCCTTTCGTATCACTTTGCGTAATACTTGCATCATAGCTGAAGCCTGACTTCCACTGCTTCACCCAATCTTCCATTTCGACTTTGAGAGCAGCTAGTTTGTCGGCATCAGCAGCGTCTGTATAATCTGGATTCTTAATGCTAAACATCGGAAGGTCTTTGATGTTTAGATAAGGTTCATCCAACATATCCGACCTACCTTGAAACTCAATATACCAATCTTTGTCTTCGTCAATATCTATGCGATGGCTTCCTACTTCAGGATGGTCTGTCACTTGATAAGTACCACGATAGTCACCATTGATGACCAAATCCACAAAGCAATAGCCTGGATTGAAAGGCATGCCTATAATCTTACCGAGTTCGCAAGTCAAAGCATTGCGAATCAAGGAATGGTCGAAGCAGTTTGCCAGCAAAGCCCAATTTCGTTTGGCATATCCACCTCCCATTAAATCATGCTTATGGGTCTTAATCAATTTCCCTGTGACTTTATCTTTCTCGTCTTTGCCAAACTTCAAACGATAAGCTCGCTTGGATGGGTCTGCAGTAGAGTTACCACGCACCTTGATGTCGAGCTTATCATCAGAGAACTCTTCAAGTGTATTGTTCTTATCGACCACATCTATTGATGCCTTATGGTAAAGAGCCTCGCCTGTCTGTCTATTCTTTACTAAATCTTTGTCCAAATCCGTAACGTCAGGGATTGTCAAGTAGAGCGTAGGAACATCGGTCAGCTGAAGCTTGTTCTTGATTTTGTAAGTCAAAGATGTAGGGTCATCGGTAGAACCTGACTCGCCACCTGAACCACCTGAGCCACCGCCACTGGTTCCACCACTATTAATGACATCGTCTTCCTCGAAAACGACTGTTGGCTTCTGAGTTGTTCCTTTCTTATAGCCCGTGACGAGGAAATATGAGTTAATGCCCAATACTTTATTTGGAAAATCATCACCCAACCTCATGTCGGCAAAAGTTTCATCCGTCTTTAGCCAATAGGCAGAATATCCATCGTTTTCACTCTTGGCATCCACCAATTCATAAAAAGCTTTTTTGTAATAGAAACCACGGAAAGTTAGATTCTCACTGACAGCAACTTTCCCTCTCCAATCCGCAGTATAACCATTCCATCCGAGATTCACATCCGACACGAAAGTCACATTGTCAAACTTCGGGTCCTCCACCGTCTTATTCACATAGATGAAATAAGGCGTCCCAGCAACTGCTGCCGTCGTCTTCTTGAAGTGAATTATGTCATCTGCATAGGAAGAGAACTTTTGGAGACTATAACACCCCTCTCCGAGGGCTTTATCCAAGACTTCTTTACTTGCATCAAAAGGAAGGCAAAAGCCACTCCATTCCCCTTTTATAAAAGTTCGTCCTTTTAGGGTTACATTTGCCGTGCCAGAGAAAGCAGTACTTCCTCCCGCTGATGTCACATCAAACTCCACATCATCGGCATACGCTCCTATTCCTCCCAAGAACAATAGAAGCAAGAGATACATTCTTAAAGATTTCATTTGCTTTTACTTAATATACAATTGTTAGGTTTATAATCTTGTTAATTCATTCATCATCGCAACTTAGAGTCATCATGCTCTGCATGATTCTGCACTTGCAAATGTACGGAAATTTCTAGACATACCGCCATTTACAAAGAGGATTTTATTAGAGGTTAACACATTTGAGACCAACTGCTTAACAAAAAAAGCACATGCCGAAACATAACATACATGTTACATTTCGACACGTGCTTACTATTTATCTGATTGCAATTTTAGTATTGCGAGATATTATTCAGTTCCTTCAAACTAATCTGTCGAGGCTCCTCTTTCAGCTTCTTCCTCAAATTTGCGATGGTGATTTCAGACTGTGGGGCAAACTCAGGCGAACGCATATAACTCAATACACTCTCATAGAAAGCTCTGCCCTCAGGATATTCGGAAGCCTTCTCCAAGTCGCTCATGCAGACGAGGAGCTTGCCTGCGCCCACCTTCCACTCCATCACAAGACCGAGTTTGTGGTTGCGCTCGATGTTGTCGATAACTTGCACGATAGGTTTGACGCCCTTCGCAAAGTTGTCGAGCACCAAAGGATGAGATTCCTTGATGACAGGGAACCACTGCCAGTTGGTGTGCATCTCGGTAGGGAAATCACAGAAGATAGGATGCTTTGGATTGGTAAGGATACCCAATGTGCCAGGAGATACAGTCTTCTTGTTGTTCTCACAGATAGTCTTGAACATACGATAGTTCCAGTAATCGGTTTGGAAGAGACCGCCAACGGTATATGGGGTGGCATTGCCTGCCTGCGAAATCGTATCGGCAGAAGCCACGAAGTTCTTCGAGGTTGTAGGCAACCAAAGCACCTTGGCACCCTTTTCGAGTTTCTTTGCTACCTCATCAGTCAAGTCGCTTGTTATCACGACACCTTTCTTATATATATCAAGATTCTTTTCGGTGGTATAGATCCAAAGGTCATAGGTATTGCGATGTCTTCTCGCATCATATCGCCCATAATCTATATCCAACGTCAAGATGACCTTTCTCGAAGGAATCTTGACATCAAGACACGTTCCATTGCCATCGTTAAAACCATCTGCCATCACCTTCATCTTATGATGGATTTCGCCGATGTCTATCAAACCCTCTTCATCTGTGGTGATAGGTATCTCCCCTTGTGCCAAAGGCGAAGGTTGATTAAAGCGATCGATATTTGCTCCTGCGTTTGGCGCAGCATCATCGCCAAAGTTCTCGTCCAGAGCATAATCCAACTTCCAGACCAACTTCTTTCCCTTGAGCGATTCACCACCATAGTTGGCGATTTGCACCTTGGCATTCATCATCTCATTTTCGTCATAGCAGAAGCGATCCGTCACCAAGAGAGGCACCACAGATGAACACCACTGATGCCATTCATTCGCCGTGGTGATTCCCTTGCTCTCCATGAAAGCATCAAGAATGCCCACGAAGGCACTACCCTGACCAGGATAATCCTGAATATCGAGAAGTTGGAAGCCTGCCATGTTCTTGGTTCTGAGATCCATCTCAATGTCCGCCTTATAGAGTTTCACGCTCCACAAGCCCGAAGCCTTGTGGAAATCATCTGCTTGCGAAAGCATTCCGGCAGCGGCAAGGCGACGGCGGAAGATCTCGAAGTTGTAAGGATAGAGCACGCCCGTGTATTTCTTGATCTCACGGAAATCGGGATAGGTTTGGAACTGTCCTGTCTCGTGAGAGATAATCGGGATGCCAGCGGCTCGCTTATAAGAAGTTTGCTCCACCTCTTGCTTCTGCCAAGGCTGAGGAGAAGCCCACTTATCGCAGGCCTCATCAAAGTTCATCGTAGTGTTCGGACGGAAATGATTGATGATTCCTCCATCGTAAGCATCGGCGAAGGAGAAGGAGCCACGGGTATGGGTATTGTATTTACCCCATCCCTCGCCGCCTATGCGACAAGTAGTGAAGTAATCCATCCCCTCTTTCACCCCTTGGTACCCGAGATAGTAGTTGCTGCCAAAGGTATAGTATTTGTCGGGAGCTATCTCACGGAAGTCATCCACAAACTCCTTCATCTTGTCGATGCTTCCCCACAGTTCATTGCCCAAAGCCATCATACGGAAGGAAGGATGATGGCCGTATTCTCGCAAGATATTCTCACCCTCTTGATGCAAGAACGCCATCAACTTCTCGTCCTTATCATCAAAGGAGCCCCAGAAAGGAAGTTCGGGCTGTAGATAAATGCCCAAACTATCTGCAGCCACAAATGCCGCCTCTGGTGGGCACCAAGAGTGGAAACGCACATGATTGATGCCATACGCCGAACAAATGCCGAGATACTTCATCCAGCCCTCCACGGTCATATCCACATGTCCCGTGAGTGGCCAAACAGCAGCATCATGCTTGCCACGAAGGAAGACAGGATGCCCATCAGCATAGAAATGAGCACCCTCGATATGGAAGTCCTTGAAGCAAGGGAGCACCTTGCCAGTATATTGTCGGGACTCACTTTGTTCCATACCGACAAGCAGATACTTATCATTATCAAACAAATAAGCATCTTGCTCTTCTGCATCCACTACCTTTTCTGCTTTGCTTGACAATCTTTCCCAAGAGATCAATTTCTGACCAGCTTTCAACTCTACCTGCTTCAGGGAAATTTCTCCGATGATTCCATTCCAGTTGGTCTGTGTATCCTCGGTATAGGCGTGGCTGGAGCCATACACTTGCTCAGGCACACCACGAGAATTATCCACCACAATATCCAACTGATGCTTGCCGATTTTCAATTTCGGCAAGATGTATCGCTGAGGAGTGGAGATAAAGTTGCAGGAATCCACAAGGTTTCCATCCACATACACCCAAGTCGGCTTCGTACGCTCCAAGAAAAGCTCCACCGCCGCCTTCTTCCACTGCTTTGGAATCTCGATGGTGCGAGAATAAGTCGCCTTGCCCTTGTAGGCATAGAGGCGAGTAAGATGCGTGGTCTCGGTGGTATCACTAGGTGCAAATCCCAAGTGATTGGTGTCGATGGTGCCAGGGAGCATGGCATGTCTCACCTCCTTGGCATCGCCAAGCATCACGTTCCATTCTCCTGCAAGGGATAGCGACAGAGGTGAGTCGCTTCCCTGTGCCAGCATATCAAGGCTGATGAAGCCAAGGCAAACGATTAGTATTGATTTCTTCATGTTTAGGTTGATAGAGAATTACATCTGATTACTTTGTTTCGGGTGCAAATATAAACAATTTATTTGAAATAGAATCATTTCAAACCATTTTATTTCAAATCGATTGGTTTGAAATGATTTTATTTCATTTCTTCCTTATCATTTCACCCACTCCAGCCAATTCTCTGGCGTTACAATAGCCTTTTCCTTCACATCATACGCAGTAAGAAAGGTATTCGGGAACTGGGTGTTGGCTCGCTTGGGATTCCACTTCATCTCAAAGAGCGAGAACTGACCATCGCACTCCTCGATATAGTCAATCTCTTGCTGCTGGTTGGTACGCCAGAAATAACTATTCACGTATCGACCACAATATTGATTAGCCTTGATACGCTCGCTAATGAAGAAGTTTTCCCATAATGCCCCCACGTCTTGACGAAGAGCAAGGGGAGCGAAATTCTGCAAGATGGCATTTCTAATACCATTGTCATAGAAATAGAACTTCTTGGCACGTTTCAGTTCCGTACGAAGATTGCGACTGAAGCCATTCAACTTAAAGATGATATAACACTTCTCCAACAAATCAACATACTTCTCTACCGTCTTATTATCCGTACCCACCGTCTGAGCCAACTCATTATAAGAAACCTCGCTTGTCACTTGCAAGGCCAAAGCCGTAAGAAGTTTGCCCAACAATGCCGGACGACGCACACTCTCCAAATTCAATAAATCCTTGTACAAATAACTATTGGAGAGATTATATAATAAGTCCTTGGCATCCTCTTGATGATTGAAGATATCGGGATAAGAACCAAAAATAAGACGACTTTCCAAGGTTTGCTTCACAGAGAGCAAGCCTTGTGCATTCAACAATTCGCCTGTTGACAAAGGAAAGAGATGATACTCAAACTTTCTCCCTGTCAATGGTTCATTGAGTTTATTTTGGAGTTCAAAAGAGGAAGAGCCTGTCACCAACAATTGGACATCAGGGAAGTTATCAGTGATTCGCTTCAAGGTCATACCGATATTCTCCACCCTCTGAGCCTCATCTATGACAAGAATCTTATTCTGTCCTATCAGCAATTTCAACTCTTGCGTATTCATCGCTGACAGCATCTCTTGCACCTCAGGCTCATCGCAATTCAACTGCAATGCAGATTCCTTACGCCCCTCCAATACCATATTGAAGAGCGTACTCTTACCTACTTGTCTTGCCCCTATCACAATGATTGCCTTGCCAGCAAACATACGAGCCTCGATCACGTCTTGTAATTGTCGTCGTATCATATTATCATTATTATCTTGTTACCTATTCTTAATATGAAAAAGATTGAATTGATATAAGAATATTCGACCGCAAAGATAACAAAAAAATCCCTAATCCCAAAATTTAGGGTGATTTTTGGGATTATAATCCTAAAATTCATACCTATTTTTGGGATTAGGGCATATTTTAGTTCATATTGCGATAATCGGAAGGAGAGCATCCCACTACCTTCTTGAAGGTAGCAGAGAAGCTTTGCAAGGAATGATAGCCGAGTTTTCGGGCGATGCAAATCAAGGAATCGTGGGACGAGAGGAGCAGATGTTTTGCTACCTCAAAATGGCGGGTGCAGACATATTTGTCGATAC
>ULTT01001456.1_pt1 | contig 10549 bp, 7 predicted proteins | sample 1957831 | NCBI WGS metagenome assembly ULTT01 (sample SAMEA4835740, study PRJEB28245) | human gut metagenome | biome: gut microbiome; material: fecal sample | place: Denmark | collected 2008 | reverse complement strand
TTATGAGACCGGCCGTGGCCGCATCGTGATGCGTGCCAAAGCTGAAATAGAGACCGATGACAGCCATGACAAGATTGTAGTAACCGAAATTCCTTACGGTGTCAACAAGCAGCAGCTGATAGAGTATATCGCTGACCTCGTGAAGGAGGGCAAGATAGATGGCATCTCCAATGTGAACGACGAAACAGGCCGACAGGGTATGCGTATCGTTGTCGATGTAAAGCGCGACGCCAATGCCAAAGTCATCTTGAACAAACTCTTTAAGATGACAGCCCTGCAGAGTTCATTCTCAGTCAACTGCATCGCCTTGGTCAACGGACGTCCACGCCTGCTTACGCTGCGCGAGTGCGTACATTACTTTGTTGAACACCGCCACGATGTTACCATCCGCCGTACCAAGTTTGAGCTGAAGAAAGCTCAGGACCGTGCACATATATTAAAAGGACTTATCATCGCGTGCGACAACATTGACGAAGTCGTACACATCATCCGTGCCAGCAAGACTCCCAGCGAAGCCAGAGTCAACCTGGAGAAACGCTTTGAGATTGATGAGCTGCAGTCTCAGGCCATCGTAGATATGCGCCTGTCACAGTTGACTGGCTTGCGCGTCGACCAGCTGCACGATGAATACAACGAGCTGATGAAGCAGATAGACTACCTCAACCGCATTCTCACCGACGACTCGCTGTGCAGACAGGTGATGAAGGACGAGTTGCAGGAGGTCAAGGAGAAGTATGGCGACAATCGCCGTACCGAGATTATTCCTGCCGAGCACGAATTCAATGCCGAGGATTTCTATCCCAATGACCCCGTGGTTATCACGGTGAGCCACCTGGGCTACATCAAGCGTACACCGCTCAGCGACTTCCGCGAGCAGGCTCGTGGTGGAGTAGGAGCCAAGGGCGCACAGACACGCGACAAGGACTTCATCGAATATATCTATCCTGCCACTATGCACCAGACCATGCTCTTCTTCACCAAGAAGGGCCGTTGCTACTGGCTGAAGTGTTATGAGATACCCGAGTATGACAAGAGCTCCAAGGGTCGTGCCATCCAGAACCTGCTCAACATTGAGCCCGATGACGCCGTGAACGCCTTCCTGCGTCTGCGCGGTCGTGGTCTGGAGGATGCCGAGTTTGTGAACAGCCATTATGTTGTCTTTGCCACCGCAAATGGTACAGTCAAGAAAACTTGTCTGGAGGCCTACAGCCGTCCTCGTGCAAATGGTGTAAACGCCATCCACATCACTGAGGGCGACGAGGTGGTTGATGTTCGCCTGACCAATGGCCACAACGAGCTCATTCTGGCCAATCGCAATGGTAGAGCCGTAAGATTCAACGAGAATGCAATCCGCACTATGGGTCGTGTATCGACCGGCGTACGCGGCATGCGTCTCGACGGCGATGACGATGCAGTAATCGGAATGATTGTGGTCAACGATGCCGACAAGGAGTCTGTAATGGTAGTAAGCGAGAATGGTTACGGCAAGCGTTCGCAGGTGGCCGACTATCGCATCACCAACCGCGGTGGTAAGGGAGTCAAGACCCTCGCCATCACAGAGAAGACCGGCCGTCTGGTTGCCATTAAGAATGTAACCGATGAAAACGACCTGATGATTATCAACAAGAGCGGCATTACCATACGTCTGGCTGTGGCCGATGTACGCATAATGGGCCGTGCCACACAGGGCGTGAGACTTATCAACCTGACCAAGAAGAACGACATCATTGCAAGCGTTTGCAAGGTAATGAGTTCGGAACTTGAGGCAACTGTCGAGGAAGAAAGCCGCGCTGCCTGGTCGCAGAAGAACGATGAAATCATGAGCGACAACACCTCTATGCCGGTCGATGACATCGAAAATGGTGAACCTACAGAAGAATAAAACAAATACAAACTAAAAATTAAATTTTATGAAGAAACTATTGATCGCTGTGTTGATGATGCTGGGCACATCCACAGTATTTGCAGGCGACAGTGAGGCTTTGAAGGCAATCTTGAAGGCCAAGACCTACGACGAGGCACAAAGTCTGGTAAAGTCAAGCGTGAACTCTCTCGCCAACGCAGCAGAGAAGGCCAAGGCTTACAATTACCTGGTAGACCTCGCCATGAAGAAGGTGAATCACGAGCAGGAAATCATCGCTGCCAATCAGTTGCAGCAGCAGTTGAATACAGGCAAGTATGAGGCTTATGACACACTGGGTTACTACAATGCTCTTGAGCAGGCATTTACCAACGCCATGGAGTGTGACAAGTGGGACAATATGCCTAACGAGAAGGGTAAAATCAAGCCCAAGTTCCATCAGGCCAACCAGAACAAGCTGGTCAACATGCGTACTGAGCTGATCAACGCCGGCCAGCTGCAGCCCGCAGACAACAAGAAGGCTGCTTTTGACTTCTTCTCTCTCTATGTAGACAGCTACTCTCATCCTCTCTTCAAGGAGGTTGACCGCACTGCCAACCCCGATAAGTATCTCGGTGAGGTTGCACGTGTTGCTGCCGTCTTCGCATTCCAGAACAAGGATATGGACAATGCCAACAAATATGTTGACATCGCTCTCAACGACACCGCTTCTTATAAGGAAGCCCTCAATCTCAAGATTTATCTCTCATCGCAGGACCTGAAGACCAAGGAGGACTCTATCAAGTTTGCCAACACTCTGAAGACTCTCAACGAGAAGGATCCCAAGAATGATATGGTATTCAGCCAGCTCGCTGCTGTACTGCAGGCTTTGGGCGACAAGGACGGTGCAAGCAAGCTCATCGAGTCTCGCCTTGCTCTGAACCCCAATGACTATTCAGCTTTGGCTCTCAAGGCTCAGAACGCCATGAATGCTGCCACACAGGATCCTGCATTGTATGATGTAGCCATTGAGAACTTCAAGAAGGCCATCGCTATCAAGCCCAATGACGACGCGCTGATTTATACCTATCTTGCATTCAGCATCAATGCCAAGGCTGCTGCATGCCAGAACGCCAATGAGCAGAAGGCTCTTTGCCAGGAGAGTGTAACTTATCTGGAGAAGGCTCGTGAATTGGACCCCAACCGTGAGCGCGCCAACTGGACCTATCCTCTCTACCAGTGTTATTATACGCTCTATGGCGCCGATGACGCTCGTACAAAGGAAATTGAGGCACTGACTAAGTAAAGGTTTAATCACTGATAAATACCGGGGTTGGTCGCCTAATCAATAGGTTGCCAACCCCTTTATTGTTTGAAGATATGATTAGAGATAATAGGACAAATGCGTATATAATGATTATGATGTTCCTTTCTTGCTGCGTCGGCAGCATCTGGGGAGATAACGTAAATCATGCAGCACAGGCAGACAAGGCAAACAGAGAGTTGCAGTTGCTTGTAGCCAAGTTGCCCGTATGCCGCGACAGTACCTATTATTATAGTCTTATCGAGAAGATAGTAGAAAAAAGTATAGAGTGCGACAGTCTGGACTGTCAACCCAATGCCAAGGGAAAGGTGAAGCCGCGTTATCGTCACACAAATTCATCCGTTGTGGGTAAACTCAGACGCAAATTGGTTGATGGTGGTATATATTATCAGGGGAAGGACACGGTCAGAGGTCTGGCTTTGCTGCAGTTGTACATTGATACACAGCATCATCCCTTATTCGATAAGTCAAAGCAAGAGATTGGTCTGGCGGCATTGTGTGCCGGCAAGATGGCTTATGGTATAAAGGATTACAGCAAAGCGGAACGTATGGCAGATTTGGCTCTACAGCATATAGAGACCGCCAAAGACGCTGCCCAACTGAAAATATACTGCATGAAGATGCTGATGAAGACGGAAAAGGATGCGGTAATCTACATCAATTCTCTCTTGGCGCTTCACGAGAAAGACAGGTCTAATCAAAACTATGTCGAATTGATTATACAGTATTATTCCGACAAGGGTCTTGCCGATGAATTGGCCCATTTTGTTGACCACGAACTGGAAAACGCTCCGCGCAACAAGATGCTTTGGGCTCTGAAAGGCGAAAGACACATGCAACTCCATCAGTGGGATACTGCGATAGATGCGTACAAATGCGCAATAGCCCAAGATTCGGTGTTTCTCCCTGCTATTTATAACGTGGGTATCTGCTATACATCCAAGTCCATTCAGTTGAGCGACAAGCACAAAGAGGATAAAGACAAAGTGCAGATAGACTCGATAAACGCTCTGCTTGAAGAGGGCAAGGTGTATCTCGAGCGCGCCAAAGAACTGGACCCGGCAAGGCATACGGTGGACTGGGCTCCGCCTTTGTATCAGATTTATTATGCGCTCAACGATAAACGCGCCGAAAATATAAAGAAATTGATTAAATACTAAACATAAACACGATGAAAAGGATAACATTACTATTATGCATAATATGTATCTGTCTGCAAATCAATGCGCAGAAGAAAGAAATATCTCTGGCCAAAGACAACATCAAGAAAGGTACCAACCTGGAGCAGGCCGAGAGTAGCATGGCTAATCTCCTGAAAGATTCGGCCAATAGAAACAATGAGAAGATATGGCTCACACTCTATGAGGCCCAGAAGAAACAATATGAACAAGGCAATGAGAAGTTGTATCTGAAGCAAGATTACGATACAGCCAAGTTATTCTTGTCGGTCAAAAAGATGTTCCAGACTCTTGAAGGGCTCGACTCTGTGGACGCCCAGACCGACAAGAAGGGTAGAGTGAAACTCGTCTATCGCAAAAAGCATGCAGCCATGCTCGACGTGCATCGCAGAAATCTCTACAATGGTGGCGCCTACTTTGTAAACAAGCAGAATTTCAAGGAGGCATACAATTTCTTTGACATGTACCTCAACTGTAGTATCCAGCCGTTGTTCACAGGTTACAAATACGATGAAACCGACAAAAATATGCCTTCGGCTGCTTATTGGGCAGTATATTGCGGTTACAAACTCCAAGACCCGAAAGCTACGCTTCATTATGCATATTGGGCATTAAAGGATACGGTACATTATCAATATATGCTACAGTATCTTGCCGAGACTTATAAAATGGAGAAAGACTCGATGAGATATGTAAGTGTCTTGGAAGAAGGATTCAAAAAGTATCCCCGTTTTCCGTTCTTTTTCCCCCGTCTGATTGAATATTATACTAAAAATGAACAATATGACTCTGCGCTTTCTCTCTGTGATAAGGCCTTGCAAGTAAATGATAGCAGCAATCTATTCAAGTTCACCAAAAGTTCGGTGTTGCTTAGCTTGAAACGCTATAAAGAGTGCATCGACCTCTGCGATAGCGTCATTGCAAAAGACAGCACTATCCTTGGTGCATATCTCAATGCAGGTTTGTCCTACTTCAACCAAGCAGTAGAAGCAGACAAAGCTCTGAAACAAACTGACAAACAAAAGAAAGAAATCATACAGTTATATAAAAAGGCGTTGCCATACCTGGAAAAATACAGGAAGATGGTTCCGGACGAGAAGGGGCTATGGGGGCTTCCTCTATATACCATTTACTTGAACTTGAATATGGGCAAAGAATTTGATGAAATAGACAAACTCTTAAAATGAAAACAATCAATGAACTTACCGAAAAAATCGGTATAAATCATATCAATGAGATGCAGGGTGCTGTAGTCAAGGCTATTCAGCATACAAATGACAATATTATGGTTTTGTCACCAACTGGCTCAGGCAAGACATTGGCCTATATTTTGCCATTGGTATGCATGGTAGACTCGTCTTCGGATGACTTGCAAGCGATAGTCATTGTCCCTGGACGCGAATTGGCTCTGCAGTCTTTGAATGTGTTGCGCAGTCTCGGTAACGATGTTCGCGGCTATGCATGCTATGGTGGTAGACCTACAATGGATGAACATCGTCAGCTCCGTCAGCTCAAGCCCCATATCATATTTGCTACTCCAGGAAGAATGAACGACCACATCGATAAAGACAATGTGGACGTTGACAGCGTCAAGTGGATAATAATAGATGAGTTTGACAAATGCCTCGAAATGGGCTTCCATGAGGAAATGTCTTATCTTATCAATCGTCTGCCCTTCAAAGCACGGCAGATACTTCTATCAGCAACCCCAGCTGAAGAAATGCGCCACCAGACCATCTTGAAAAGCAATTTCAAGGTGATGGACTTCATTCCCAAAGACGAACAGATTTCCGACAGAGTAAGTATATACCAAGTGCGTAGTCCTCAAAAGGACAAATTGGAAGTCTTGGGGAAACTTCTTTGTCAATTAGGCTCAGACAGTACTATCATCTTCCTCAACTACAGGGATGGCGTGGAGCGTACTGCCAACTACTTGAAGGATTGCGGCTTTGTTGTCAGTTATTATCATGGTGGCTTGGAGCAGAAAGAACGCGAAGCAGCAATCTACCGTTTCTCTAACGGTTCTTCCAATATACTCGTAAGTACTGACCTGGCATCTCGCGGTCTGGATATTCCCAATATCAAGAATATTATTCATTATCATCTTCCCGATACCGAAGATGCCTTTGTGCATAGGGTAGGGCGCACGGCCCGCTGGGATGCTATGGGTGACAGTTACTTCGTTCTGGGACCAGAAGAAAGCATCCCGGAATATGTGGAAGCTGAGATAAAGGAATTTTCCCTGCAAGACAACATCACCACCATACCTCTGCCGACAATGGCCACGATTTATATTGGCAAGGGTAAAAAAGACAAGATATCCAAAGGTGATATTGTCGGTCTGTTGTGCAAAAAGGCAGAGCTTGAAAACAATGAGATAGGTCGTATTGATGTCAAGGATTATTATTCCTACGTTGCCGTACCTTCGCAGAAATTATCGAGAGTTCTACAACGCTTGGCTGGAGAGAAAATCAAAGGCGTCAAGACGCGTTTTGAGCCCCTAAAATGAGAAAATGAACAAAAATTAAAGGTTTATCAAAAATTGTTAGGTATTTATTTGTTCATGCCGAATAAATCTCGTATTTTCGCAATATAAATCAACTTAACTATTTAATCAATATTGATTCGTATGGAAAAATACAACTTTAATGCAGGTCCCTCTATGTTGCCACGAGAGGTGATTGAGAACACAGCCAAGCAAATGTTGGATTTCAATGGTTGTGGTTTGTCTTTGATGGAGATTAGCCACCGCGCTAAGTACTTCCAGCCTGTAGTAGATGAGAGTGTTGCTCTTATCAAGGAATTACTTGATATACCAAGCGGATATTCGGTTATTTTCCTTGGAGGCGGCGCTTCGTTGCAGTTCATGCAGATTCCAGCCAACTTCTTGCTCAAGAAAGCAGCTTATGTGAACACTGGAACATGGGCAAAGAAGGCAGAGAAAGAAGCAAAACTTTTTGGTGAAGTTGTAGAAGTCGCCTCGTCTGCAGATGCAGGTTACACCTACTATCCTAAGGATTTTGAGATTCCTGCTGACGTTGATTATCTGCACGTTACCACCAACAATACGATTTATGGAACAGAATACCGCAAGGACTTCGATGTCAATGTTCCACTTATCGCTGATATGAGTTCAGATATTATGAGCCGTCCTGTAGACGTGTCTAAATATACGGCTATTTATGCTGGCGCCCAGAAGAATATGGCCATGGCAGGCGTTACCGTGGTTATTGTTAAAGACGATATGCTTGGTAAAGCTCCCCGCGAGTTGCCCACAATGATAGATTATCGTACACATGTAGACAAGGGCTCTATGTTCAACACTCCTCCTGTTGTCCCCATTTATTCATTGATGGAAACTATGCGTTGGGTGAAGGCCCAGGGTGGTGTCGCAGAAATGGATCGCCGTGCAAAAGAGCGTGCTGATATGCTGTACTCAGAAATCGATCGCAACAAGCTGTTCCATGGCACAGTTAACGAGGAAGACCGCTCATTGATGAACATTTGCTTCGTCATGAACGAAGAATACAAAGAGTTGGAGAAGGACTTCTTTGATTTCGCTACTGAGCGCGGTATGGTGGGCATTAAGGGCCACCGTTCTGTTGGAGGTTTCAGAGCGTCATGCTATAACGCACAGACCGTTGAAGGTGTTAAGGCCATGATTAAGGCTATGCAGGATTTTGAGAATCAACATTAATATATTGGATATGAAAGTATTAGTTGCAACAGAAAAACCATTTGCAGCACCTGCCGTTGTAGGTATCAAGAATGAGTTGGAAGCTGCTGGAAACGAGGTTGTTTTTCTTGAGAAATATACAGAAAAGAGCCAGCTGTTAGAGGCCGTTGCTGACATAGATGCAATGATTGTCCGTTCAGACAAGGTCACTTCCGAAGTTCTCGATGCAGCCAAGAACATCAAGATTGTAGTTCGTGCGGGTGCAGGATATGATAATGTTGATTGCGCCTATGCCAAGGAGAAAGGCGTAGTTGTAGAACACACTCCAGGACAGAACTCCAACGCAGTAGCAGAACTCGTCTTTGGTCTGTTGGTTTACGCTGTACGTAATTTTTATAACGGTAAAAGCGGTTCAGAGCTTAAAGACAAGCGATTAGGTATCTTGGCTTTTGGTAATGTCGGCCGTAATGTTGCCCGCATTGCAAAGGGATTTGGCATGACGGTATCTGCATATGATGCGTATTGTCCTGCAGAAGCAATAGAAGCAGCGGGCGTGCATGTATGTAGCAGCGTGGATGAGTTGTTCCAGAACAATGATGTGGTTTCATTGCATATTCCTGCTACCCCTGAGACCATCAATAGCATCGACTATCGCACGGTCAACCAGATGCCTAAGGGCGGAATCCTCATCAATACTGCCCGTAAGGAGGTTATCAATGAGGCCGAACTGCTGAAACTCATGGCAGAGCGTACTGACTTGAAATACATATCAGACATCAAGCCCGATGCCGACGAGGATTTCGCAAAGTTCGAAGGACGCTATTATGCCACTCCCAAGAAGATGGGCGCTCAAACTGCTGAGGCAAATATCAATGCAGGTATCGCCGCAGCGAGTCAGATTAACTCTTTCTTTGAAAAGGGTGACACCAAGTATCAAGTGAACAAATAATCTATAAAAGATCATCTCCTCTGCCCTTGGTAGAGGGGATGTTTTTTCTTAACAAACCTAAACTTAATTATGGCAATCATCAAACCCTTTAAAGGTGTTCGTCCTCCTCAGCAATATGTCGAGGATGTAGAATCTCGTCCTTATGATGTTCTTGATTCAGAAGAGGCAAGAATAGAAGCAGGGGATAACGAGAAGAGTCTTTATCATATCATCAAACCGGAAATTAATTTTGAGCCAGGCACTTCCGAATACGACCCACGTGTTTATGAAAGTGCCAAAGAGAATTTTGAACTTTTCCAGAAGAATGGATGGCTGGTTCAGGATTCCGAGGAACATTATTATATATACGCCCAGACAATGAATGGCAAAACCCAATATGGTATTGTTGTTGGAGCATATGTAGATGACTATCTTAATGGCGTTATCAAGAAGCATGAATTGACACGTAGAGACAAAGAAGAAGACCGCATGAAGCATGTCAGAATCTGTGATGCCAATATGGAGCCTGTCTTCTTTGCATATCCTGACAATCAGACGCTTGACGCATTGCTGACAAGATATGCTGCGACCAAACCTGAATACGATTTCATAGCCCCCATTGACGGCTTCAGACATCAGTTGTGGGTTGTGTCTGACGCTGCAGACATCCAGACCATCACGGCCGAGTTTGCCAAGATGCCGAGCCTTTATATTGCCGATGGCCACCATCGTTCAGCAGCAGCTGCGCTTGTAGGTGCCGAAAAGGCAGGCAAGCATCCCAATCATACAGGAAGCGAGGAATACAACTACTTTATGGCGGTTTGCTTCCAGGCATCCCAGCTTACCATTCTCGATTACAATAGAGTCGTCAAGGATTTGAACGGCATGTCGTCAGCGGAATTCTTGGATGCGCTGACAGCCGATTTCATCGTAGAGAAGAAGGGAGAGCAGGAATATCATCCCGCCCGTTTGCACGAGTTCTCGCTCTATCTTGATGGACTTTGGTATAGCCTTGTTGCCAAAGAAGGAACCTACGATGACAGTGACCCCATCGGCGTCTTGGATGTTGACATCTCTTCTCGATTGATATTGGATAAACTTCTTAATATTACTGACTTGCGCAGCGACAAGCGCATCGACTTCGTTGGCGGCCTTCGTGGATTGGGCGAACTCAAACGCCGTGTTGACTCTGGAGAAATGCGCATGGCATTAGCCCTCTATCCAGTGACTATGCAACAGATTATGGATATTGCCGACAGCGGCAAAATCATGCCTCCCAAGGCCACTTGGTTTGAACCCAAATTGAGAAGCGGATTGGTTATACACAAACTTGATGACTGACGAATATAAGACAATAACAGAAGTAATAGGCGAGGGATTCTACTCGGAGAAACGGAGTAAATTTCTCGCCTTTGCTCATCATGTAGAGACCATCGATGAGATTAAGGACATTCTGGCGTCGTACCGTAAAAAGTATTATGACGCCAGACACGTATGCTATGCCTATATGCTTGGTGCCGACAAGGCCGATTTCCGAGCCAATGATGATGGCGAGCCCTCGTCCACGGCAGGCAAGCCCATATTGGGACAGATTAATTCTTAT
>ULTT01028205.1_pt1 | contig 10608 bp, 3 predicted proteins | sample 1957831 | NCBI WGS metagenome assembly ULTT01 (sample SAMEA4835740, study PRJEB28245) | human gut metagenome | biome: gut microbiome; material: fecal sample | place: Denmark | collected 2008 | reverse complement strand
GTGGCAATGGGCGTGACCAGCGACAATGTGCTCTACGGTATCGACGAAGACGCCAAGCTCTATAAGATTTCGACGACCGACGGCAAGTCAACGCTTATCGGTTCCACAGGCATCGCACTGAAGGACGACTGGGGCGGACCATACGACCAGACCGGTGAGATAGACCCGAAGGACAACACCTTCTACTGGTATTCACAGGATGCCGACTACAAAACCGTGCTCTATACCGTAGACCTCAACACGGCTGCCGTAACAAAGATTGCTACGGGCGACGCCACAATGACCGGTATGATGATTGCCCCTGCTGCCGCTGCCGACGACGCTCCTGCCGCAGCAACCGACGTGAAGGCGCTCTTCGAAGGAACAAGCCTTACGGGTACGGTAAGCTTCACGGCACCTACGCTGAGCACCAACGGAGAACAGCTGACGGGCTCACTCAGCTATAAGATTACCGCCAACGGCACAGAAGTAGCCAGCGGTACAGTAATGCCGGGCAAGACCGAAAATGCTGCGGTTACACTCGGCAAGAGCGGTGCCTACACCTTCGAGGTGGTAGTGTCTAATGCCGCCGGTGCTGCACCTGCTGCTACTGCCGACCATTGGGTAGGCTTCGACGAACCAGTTGCCGTAGGTAATCCTACAGCCACAGTAAAGGACGGTATCGTGACTATATCATGGACCGCCCCTGCCGAGGGCGTACATCAGGGCGTGCTTGGCAACATCACATACGACGTGGTGCGCAAACTCGGTACAGAAACCAAGGAAATAGCCACGGGCATCACCGGGACATCATGCACCGACGACATCTCTGACGCACAGCTTTCAAACTACGTATACTCCGTACGCGCCGTGAGCGATGGCGTCCAGGGCAGTTGGGCTGATGCACCGGCGCTTATTGCCGGAGCAGCGATAGAGCCAGACTGGAACTACGTATTCGAGGGCAACTCCGCTCTTGCATTGTTCACCGTCATCGACGGTAATAACGACAAGAACACATGGTGGTGCAACGGCGTGCACGGATATGGTGCGATGAGCAACCAGCAGCGTGCAACCATAGAGAGCGACGACTGGCTCATTACTCCTCCTCTCCATATGACCAAGGAGCGTGTATACACCGTATCGTTCAGAGTACGCAACATCATGGACAATATTCGCAACACGATGGAGGTATGCTGGGGCAACGGCAACACACCGGCACAGCTCAACCACAAGCTCTTCGAGACCTTCACTCCGGAATTCTCCGAGACAAACGGCGAATGGCAGGTATGCACCGCCGACATCATTCCGGATGCTGACGGAATATTCTATATCGGATTCCACGACAACACCACCGTTGCCGACAAGTATCAGGTGGCTGTTGACAACATCACGGTAAAGATGACTGCATATACCGCAGCGCCAGACTCCGTGAAGTCGCTCGAGATTGTTCCTGCCGAAAAGGGCGCACTCTCTGCTACAGTGAAGTTCACCGCACCTTCTGTAAACCTCGTAGGCAACAAGCTGCAGAAGTCTGACAGCTTCGAGGTAGTGCGCAACGGCGAGACCGTAGGCACCATAGCCGGGGCAAATGCAGGAGAGCAGGTGAGCTGGACCGACAATACCATCAAGAAAAACGGATTCCAGAACTACACCATCACTCCGTATCTGAACGGCAACCCTGGACGTGCCACTTCAGCTAAGGCATACGTGGGCATCGACAGACCGAAGAACCCTTCAGGCGTAGTGTTCTCTGACCAGGAAACATGCCTGCATGCCACATGGAACGATATCGAAGGAACGGGTGCCAACGGAGGTTACCTCGACCCGAAGACCGTCACCACATCATTCTACTCGCTCGTTGACGACGGCTGGGGTGGATTCGACATGGGCGACCTCCTCGTGGAGAGCAAGGCTGGCGAGACCAGCGTTACCGTACCGGTAGACCCTAACGTGACTACTATGGGCGACGGCAAGACGCAGACCATAGCATGGTATGGAGTAATGTCAAAGAGCGAAGGCGGACAGAGCGACTGCGTGACAGCACGTGGCGTTGTCATCGGCCCGAGCATAAATCTACCGTTCAAGGAAAGCTTCAAGAATGCAGCTCTCGACAACGGTTTCGCATCGCTCCTCGGCAACGAACAGTATAACAACCGCCGCACTTCGGCTGCATGGAGAGTAGTGTCTGACGACGCTTCCGACAATGACGGAGGCTGCGCAGTATGGGCAAACTATACAGAGCCTTACGGCGATACGGAGATTGCATACACTATCATGGAAGGCGACGAGACTTCGGTCAACATGCCTAAGGTATCGCTGAAGGGAGCCACAAAGCCTACTCTCTTCTTCGACCTCAACTCGCTTGTAGGCAACGAGGCATCGCTGCAGGTGGTAATACAGACTCCTGACGGTTCCGACAATATCGAGGCGGAGTATGACCTCAGGGAGACACAGGAAAACGGATGGACACGCAAGGCCGTAGACCTCTCTGCTTATGCCGGCGAGAGATTCGTCATCGTCAAGTTCAACGGAGTGGCTCATGGCTCAAAGGTGCTCATCGGCGTGGACAACATCAATCTCATCGATCAGTATGAGCGCAACATGGCTGCCATCGACATCAAGGCTCCTGAGAAGATGGTGGCTGGAAAGACTGCTGAAGTGAAAGTTGCTGTGCAGAACCGCGGTACGCAGACTGCCGACAAATACACCGTGGAACTCTATGCGGGCAGCAAGCTCGTCGACAAGGCGGACATGACAAACGCCCTCGCTACACTGGATTGCGACACGGTAAGACTGTCTCTGCCTGTTGCCATCAACGAGACCGCCGCAAACCTCGAAGTAAAGGCGAAGGTGATCTTCGACGGCGACCTCTATGCCGACGACGACATCACACGAAGCGCTACAGTATGGATTACACCGTCGTCTTACGGCACAGTGAAGGACCTCAAGGCTGAGAATGATGCCGACGGCAACGCCGTTCTGACATGGGGTCTGCCGGTATTGCCGGAACCAAAGACCATCACCGACGGATTCGAGAGCTATTCTCCGTTCTCTACAGAAATGTCGCCATGGACTCTCGTCGACATGGACAAGAGCCTTGCCGGTGCATTGCAGCCGGAGTCTACATACCAGGGACAGGCCACGGCATTCGCATTCACGGCATTCAACCCGGACTGGTGGATGGAGAACATGACGCAGGTGAACCCTGGTCTGTCGCCATGCAATGGAGAGCAGTTTGCCGCTGCCATCTACGGCGTGGATGCTGACAACAAGCTTGTGGCACAGGACAACTGGATGATTTCTCCTCGCCTCTCGGGAAGAAAGCAGAGGATATCGTTCTACGTGATGAACCTCGCTGCCGGAGGAATGGCTTACGCTGAGAACTTCGACGTGCTCTATTCTACCGAAGGCACCGACATCGAAAACTTCGTGAAGATTGACAGCTACAAGGCTGACGGCACCGTAAGCTACAACGAGGGCGCAAACTGGAAATACGTTACCGTGGAGATTCCGGAAGGAGCTCGCTACTTTGCCATCCGTCACAACACACCTAAGAGAAATGCTTATATCTTCGGTATCGACGACGTGAAGTATGAGCAGCTCGCAGTGGGTGCGGATGACAACATCACGGAGTATGTGGTATACAGAGACGGTGTGCAGTTGGCACGCGTTGCCGGCGATGCCCACACATATACCGACAACAGCGGCGAGAAGGGTACACATGTGTACAACGTGACTGTAGTATACACCTCTGCCGACAAGGACACCAACGAGTCTGGCTTCTCTAACGATGCCACGGTGACCACATCTGCCATCGATGCTGTTGAGGGCGAATCGTCGTTCGACGTTACCACTCTCGGCGGTGTACGCATGAAGAAGGGTGCAAAGAACCTCAACGGACTGAAGAAGGACGTGTATATCGTAAACGGAAAGAAGCGCGTGCTGAAATAACGGGATAGAACTTATATCCGACCAATATGAATGCCATGCAGGGATGATGTCCTTTGCATGGCATTTTCTGTTCCCTTTCAGGAGAGTAGAGAGAGCGTGAAACATTTTTCTTAAGTCGTGAAACCGACAAGTACGACAAGTACGACAGGTGTCGTAGTTACAGAAAAATATAGAAAAAATACTGTTTTAGGCTATTTTAGAATGTTTTGGCGGAGTGTCGTACTTGTCGTACTTGTCGGTTTCACGTTTTTCTGATGTATATGTTTCACGGTGTTTTCAGGAGTGTATTCCAGGTTGGAATGGCAGACATCTCATGGAGGATATGGTCTCGCTCCTCGTGAGGGTATACCTTACTCCCCGTGTGTGTGTATACCTTATTGGTGGTAAGAATACGCCTTACGCCTCGTAGGGATACGCCTTTCATGATGGAAAGATATACCTTACGTGGGGCTTGCCCTGCTGCGGTGGGGCGCAGGGATAAAAAAAGAATGCCATACGGGACGCGTTTCCTTGTCCGTATGACATTCAGCTTTCAAGTATTAGCATTTGAGTGTTGTATGCTATTGGTGTCTGAGATATTCGTCCACCTTCTTTGCCGTTGCCTTGCCGCTTGCCATGGCACGCACTACGAGCGACGCTCCGTTTGCCGCATCGCCTGCCACAAACACGTTGTCGGCGAACTTAGGCTGCTCCGGCTTGAGGAATCCCATGGCGAGGAGCACTATTTCCGCCTTTATCACTTCGGGTTTTCCTGCCGGTTCCATAATGGGCCTGCCGCCTTCGGGATTCGGTTTCCATGCTATTTCCTGCACCTCCACGCCAGTCAGCTTGCCGTCCTTGCCCAGGAAGCGCAGCGAGTTGATGTTCCAGCGGCGTTCGCATCCCTCCTCGTGGCTTGAGGTGGTCTTCAGCGTGCGTGGCCAGTTGGGCCATGGGTTGTTGGGGTCGTCGGGACCGACGGGTGGCTTTGGCATGATTTCAATCTGCGTTACGCTCTTGCAGCCCTGTCGGTGTGCGGTGCCGATGCAGTCGCTGCCGGTATCGCCGCCGCCGATTACGAGCACGTTCTTGCCCTTTGCCGTCACCAGCTCGTCTCTTGTAAACTCAGCACCGTCGAGTATGCGGTTCTGCTGCGACAGCATCTCCAGGGCGAAGTGTACTCCCTTCAGCTCGCGGCCGGGTATCTTCAGGTCGCGTGCCACGGGGGTACCAGTCGCTATGACGTAGGCGTCGAAGCCTTCGGGCAGCTTCGTGGCATCGATGGTCTCGCCGAAGCGGAACTCTATGCCCTCCTGCTTCAGGATGTTTATCCTGCGGTCTATGATTGCCTTGTTGAGCTTGAAGTTCGGTATGCCGTAGCGCAGCAGTCCTCCAGGGTTCTCGTTCTTGTCGAACACGGTTATGGTGTATCCCATCTGGTTCAGTCGTGTGGCAGCCACGAGTCCCGACGGGCCGCAGCCTACCACTGCCACCTTTTTGCCGTTGCGCTCGGGAATGTTCACGCGTATGTAGTTCTCCTGATAGGCGTGTTCGGTGATGGCAGCCTCGTTCTCTCGGTTTGTCGTCGGCTCATGTTCCGTCAGGTTCAGCACGCAGGCTTTCTCGCAGAGTGCTGGGCAGATGCGTCCGGTGAATTCCGGAAAGTCGTTGGTGTCGTTGAGCAGTCGGTATGCCAGTTCCCAGTCGCCTTTATATAGTGCGTCGTTCCATTCCGGAGCTTTGTTCCCGAGCGGGCATGCCCAGTGGCAGAAGGGCACTCCGCAGTCCATGCAGCGTGATGCCTGTGTGCGGCGGTCCTTTTCGTTGAGAGTCTGTTCCACCTCTCCGAAGTCATGAATACGGTCATGCACCGGTCTGTATCCCGCCTCCTGGCGGTGTATAGTCAAAAATGCTTTTGGATTTCCCATGATGTAACTTCCTTTTTGCTTTGTTTTTTGTTAGGGTGGATGTTAATAGTCGCGCTGCATGTCTGCAATCTTCTGCTGCAGCTTCCTTACCTGTTCTTCCTGCAGCACGCGCTTGTATTCTATCGGCACTACTTGTATGAAGTCCTCCACGTAGCGGTTCCAGTCGTCGAGCATGGTGCGTGCGAGTTTGGAGCCGGTGTAGAGATAGTGCTGTCGGATGAGTTCGTGCAGCTCCTTGCGGTAGTTGCTGTCTTCCACGAGGTTTATCTCCACCATGTCCATGTTGCAGAAGTAGTCGAAGTTGTGGTTCTTGTCCCATACGTAAGCCACGCCGCCGCTCATGCCGGCAGCGAAGTTTCTGCCCGTTTCGCCGAGCACTACGATACGTCCGCCCGTCATGTATTCGCAGCAGTGGTCGCCTGCACCCTCTACGACGGCTATCGCGCCGGAGTTTCTCACGGCGAAGCGTTCGCCCACCTTACCGTTGATATACAGTTCGCCGCTTGTCGCTCCGTATAGTCCGGTGTTTCCGGCGATGATGTTGTCCTCGGCATTGAAGTTGCTGCGTACAGGCGGCAGTATGGCGATGCGTCCTCCGCAGAGGCCCTTACCGAAGTAGTCGTTGGTCTCGCCTTCCAGCTTGAAGTTTATTCCCTTTACGAGGAATGCGCCGAAGCTCTGTCCGGCACTGCCCTTGAACTTTACGTTGATGGTAGAGTCGGGCAGTCCCTCCTCGCCGTATTTCTGTGCCACAAGTCCGCTGAGCATGGTTCCGGCGGCGCGGTCGGTATTCTTTATGGCATAGTCGAGGTTCACTTCCTCCTGTGCCGCTATGGCTTTCTGCGACGAGCGTATTATCTGCTGGTCGAGAATGTTGGAGAGGTCGTGTATCTGTTCGGTGGTGTGATAGAGCGAGCAGGGACCGTTCTCCTTCTTCAGCAGGCGGCGGAAGTCGAGCATGGATGCCTTGCTGCCCTTCTCGGTCGGCTTGACCTGCAGCAGCTTGGTGTGTCCCACGATGTCGTCGAGCTTGGTGTATCCCATCTCGGCGAGGTATTCGCGCACCTCCTGAGCGAGGAACGTGAAGTAGTTCACGAGGTATTCGTATTTGCCTATGAAATGCTTGCGCAGCTCGGGGTTCTGCGATGTGACGCCGAGCGGGCATGTGTTGAGGTTGCATTTGCGCATCATCACGCAGCCGAGCACGATAAGTGCGAGTGTGCCGAAGCCGAACTCCTCAGCACCGAGGAGCGCCATGATGATAACGTCGCGTCCCGTCTTCAGCTGTCCGTCCACCTGCAGGCGCACCTGTCCGCGCAGACCGTTCTTCATGAGCGTCTGCTGCGTTTCGCTGAGTCCTATCTCAGGCGATATGCCGGCAAAGCGCATGCTTGAGGCAGGAGAGGCTCCTGTACCGCCTTCCGCTCCGGATATCACTATGAGGTCGGCCTTTGCCTTGGCAACGCCGGCGGCGATGGTTCCCACTCCGCTTTCGGCAACGAGCTTAACGCTGATGGCAGCCTTGGGGTTCACGTTCTTGAGGTCGAAGATCAGCTGTGCGAGGTCCTCGATAGAGTAGATGTCGTGGTGTGGCGGAGGCGAGATGAGCGAGATGCCGGGTATGGAGTGGCGTGTCTTGGCGATGATTTCGTTCACCTTGAAGCCCGGCAGTTGTCCTCCCTCTCCAGGCTTGGCACCCTGTGCCACCTTGATTTGCAGTTCCTCGGCATTTACGAGATACTCGGTGGTGACACCGAAGCGGCCCGAAGCAATCTGCTTGGTCTTGCTTGATAGGGAGATGTCGTCTACGGTAGAGTGGAAGCGCTCGTTGTCTTCGCCGCCCTCACCCGTGTTGGAGCGTGCTCCTATCTTGTTCATGGCAAGGGCGATGGCCTCGTGGGCTTCTATCGACAATGCGCCGAAGCTCATCGCTCCGGTTACGAAGTGCTTTACGATGTTCTCTACGGGTTCCACCTTGTCTATGCTGATAGGCTTGCGCTTGAAGTCGAAGAAGTCGCGGATGAATATGGCGTCTTCCTTGTCGTCGACAAGCTTGGTATATTCCTTGTATTTCTTGTAGTTGCCCGTGCGTGTGGCAAGCTGCAGCGTGGCGATGGTTTCGGGGTTCCAGGCGTGCTTGATGCCGTCCTTGCGGTAGTGGAACTGTCCGAGGTTAGGCAGGAAGTCGGGTTCGTGCTTCATGCTGAAAGCCTTGTCGTGGAGTGCTATGGCATCGTGGGCGATGGTCTCCAGACCGATGCCGCCGATGGTGGATATGTCGGTGCCGAAGTATGTCTTCAGCAGACTTTCCGACAGTCCGATGCTCTCGAAAATCTTGGCTCCGCGGTATGAGCGGATAGTGGAGATACCCATCTTTGCCATGATTTTCAGTAGGGCTTTCTTTACCGCCTTTATGTAGTTCGCCTCTGCCGTAGCGTAGTTCTCCTGTATCTTTCCACGCTTCACGAGGTCGTCGAGGATGGCGAAGGTCATGTATGGACACAGGGCGGACGCACCGTAGCCGAGTAGCAGGGCGGCGTGCATGGTCTCTCTGATTTCTCCGCTCTCCACGATAAGTGCTGTCTGTACGCGCTTGCCCACGGATATGAGATAGTGGTGTACGGCACTCACCGCCAGCAGCGACGGTATGGCGGCATGCTCCCTGTCCACCTCACGGTCGGAGAGGATGATGTAGTTGTATCCCTCGTCGACACTCTTTTCGGCATCCTTGCATAGCTTGTCGAGAGCGTCGCGCAGTCCGTCCTCCCCCTTGCTGCATTCGAAGAGGATAGGCAGCTTGACGGTGTTGAAGCCCTTGTAGCGTATGTTGCAGAGGATGTCAAGCTGTGTGCTCGTAAGGATAGGGTGGGGCAGGCGTACCATCTTGCAGTTTGACTCGTCGGGCGAGAGGATGCCAGACCCTACACGGCCTATATACTCGGTGAGCGACATTACGAGGTTCTCGCGGATGGAGTCGATGGCAGGGTTCGTGACCTGTGCGAACTGCTGTCGGAAGTAGTTGAAGAAAACCTGTGGCTTGCCGCTCAGTACTGCAAGCGGTGTGTCGTTGCCCATGGCAGCCGTCGGTTCCTGAGAGTTGACACACATCGGCACGATAGTGTCGTCGATGTCTTCCTTGCCGTATCCGAAGAGTATTTCGTGCTCAATGAGGTTGTCCACGCTGTTGTCCACCTTGCGTCCGCTTTTCAGTTTCTCAAGCTGTATGCAGTTTGTGGAAAGCCATTTGCGGTAGGGGTGCTCATTGGCAAGCTGCTCCTTTATCTCTCCGTCGTAGTATATCTTTCCCTCCTGCGTGTCGATGAGGAGAATCTTTCCAGGCTGCAGGCGTCCCTTCTCTGCTATCTCAGACGGGTCGAAGTCCATCACGCCGACTTCCGACGCTACAACCATAGTATCGTTTTTCGTAATAGTATACCTTGCCGGGCGCAGTCCGTTGCGGTCGAGCATTCCTCCGGCAAACCTGCCGTCGCTGAAGAGGAGGGCGGCAGGACCGTCCCACGGTTCCATGAGTATGGAATGGTATTCATAGAAGGCCTTGAGGTCTTCGGATATGGGGTTCTTGTCGTTGAAGCTCTCCGGCACCATTATACTCATGGCATGTGGCAGCGAGAGACCGCTCATGACGAAGAACTCGAACACGTTGTCGAGGCTTGCGGAGTCGCTCATGCCAGCCTGCACGATAGGGCTGATGTTCTTGGTGTCGCCCAGCGTGTCGCTGCTCAGCACGCTCTCCCTCGCCTGCATCCATGCGCGGTTGCCACGTATGGTGTTTATCTCGCCGTTGTGTGCGAGTAGTCGGAAGGGTTGTGCCAGGCTCCATGTAGGGAAGGTGTTGGTAGAGAAGCGGGAGTGGACGAGTGCCAGTCCGCTTGTGAAGTAATTGTTTGTGAGGTCGGGGAAATACTGTCTTACCTGCATGCTCGACAGCATTCCCTTGTATACGATGTTCTTGTTGGAGAGTGAACAGATGTAGAAGTCCTTGTCGTTGATTCTCTTTTCAATCTTCTTTCTTATAATATATAAGGTGCGTTCGAATACCGGCACCTTGTCGTCGGTGACACCCGTGACGAAGATCTGCTTGATGTCCGGTTCGCTTGCCAGAGCGGTCTCGCCGAGGCAGTCGGGATTGGTAGGCACGTTTCTCATGTGCATGAGAGTCAGTCCCTCGCGTTCAATCTCCTCAATCATGATGCTCAGGATGCCCTGCTGCTTCTTCTCGTCTTTAGGCAGAAATACGAGTCCGGTGCCGTATTTACCCTTCTCCGGCACAGGGATGCCCTGCAATAGAATAAACTCATGTGGAATCTGAAGCATGATACCTGCACCGTCACCGGTCTTGTTGTCTGCTCCCTCTGCACCTCTATGGCGCATGTTTTCCAGTACTTTAAGTGCGTTGTCTACAAGCTCGTGGCTTTTGTTGCCATGAATGTTGACAACCATTCCGACGCCACACGCATCGTGCTCATAACTGGAAGAATACAATCCATTTCCCATATTTCAGTTACATTTAATTTGTAAAAGTGTTTGTTTTCTGTCAAGTTGGCTGCAAAATTACTAATTTACTTTCAATCTGACGAGCTTTTGTGAAGTTAATTATAGACTTTTTCTGTATTTATTATACTTCTTCTTATATATTGCTTAAAAATTAAACAGATAAGTATTAAATGGAAAGGCAAATACTCGGTCGTGGTTGTGAAGTGTAATTTTGCTGGTTTCAAAATAAATAAATATAGTTGTTGGTTTCTTGTTT
>ULTT01030315.1_pt1 | contig 10741 bp, 6 predicted proteins | sample 1957831 | NCBI WGS metagenome assembly ULTT01 (sample SAMEA4835740, study PRJEB28245) | human gut metagenome | biome: gut microbiome; material: fecal sample | place: Denmark | collected 2008 | reverse complement strand
TTGATGTACTTGGCCAATTCAACCTTTGTGAACATTTGATGCTTGGGATATTTTAGGTCGAAAGCCTTTTGTCTTGTCTTGGTGAAACCTTCTTTTAGACGAATGTTTTTATATTGAGACCTCGCACGCTCAAAGAACCAATAGGTCTGTATTGAACGCTCTGGTGTAACGGGAGTCATCACATAGCGTGAAACTTTCTCTAACTCGACAAGTATCGGATTGTTGACAGAGAAGTCAGCATTGTTTACCTTGTTCTGGGTGTTTGCGTATTTCGAGATGTCAGAAACGATATTGGCATATTCGTCTTTCTTCTTTACTATTGAGAATTTGACCTGTACATATATGTCAGATATATCAGCTTTATCCTTCTTCTCGGTGTGATAGATAGAGGCCGTCGTTTGTCCACCGTTCACAATTTGTAAGTTGGATATGGCCCGTATATTGCCCTTGTCATCAAGTTCCATTGCATCTGCAGTAGCAGCGATACCGTTATTATATGCCAAGAACATGTGGGGGCGCTCCTTAATCGTTTTTCTGATGCCTTTATTAATCTTTCCTGTGAATTGCAAGAAGGAACGAACGTTTTGCTCTAGAAGTCGTCCTCCGTATCTCTCATACAAGCTCGATAAACATTTCCCAGGAAGTATAGAAACGTATGCCTCATAATCAGGGTTGCTTGATGATGCATGCAGACAAGGAATCTTCCACCCCTCCTCTTCAAAGTTGATAATAATAGGAGCATGAGACTGCTCGGAAATCTGGTATAGGTAGTTGACATCAACAATACGGTAATAAATCTTATAACCACTTATTTCCTTGCTTTGAGGAATATCACCTTTGTACGCGCCATTTGTCAAAATGAAGGCATTTATTCTGACGAGCGAATCCCTTAGTTCTTTGTATGTCCCTAAAGTGTTTGTAAATTCAAATATAGCAGACGATTCTTCTATCTCGTTTCCGAAATCTGAATAGATGGCATTTCTGAAAAAATTTGTTATTCGTGTGGCAGCATTATCTATATCCCTCTTCGTTATTGTAACAGCCTCATCGGTCCCCTCATATATGGAAATGAACAAATCCACTGTTTCGTAATTATCAGCTATTGCATAACCGTTTATCTTCTGCTGTTTTTTGGTTCCAAGATCTCTTTCGTAGAAAGCGACATCAGAATTCTCGGTTTCGCCCGCTTCGCTTAGGAGTTCCAGACACATACGGGTAAATGTCTGTTCTTGGTTATCACCTTCCTCATTTGCAATTTGTCTGGTGGCAACCTCCTGTATTAAGGATTTATAGAACTTATTTATTTCCTTCATAAGACTCAATGCTATTAATAACGTTTTTTTCAATAACCTTATTTTCACTAGAATAGTTTAGTGAAATATTATATTTCACTTCAGATACTCCCATTTTCAATTCATCTTTCTTGATTCTGGGGAATTCGTCCCTTACTTGAAAGTATTGTTCTTTACGAATGTGATAATGGCATTCTTTGTAAGAATCTTCATCTAAATCAAAATAGCCGGCGAGCATTAATTTGCTTTCAAATAAACTGGCAGCTTTAATATCACCTTTCAGCATTTGCCTAATTGAAGCAATTATCTCTGGCAATGTTTCTCCATCTTGTGGCAGAGCCTCAACAACAAGATGGTATAAGTACAATTTGTCTGTATCTGATTCGTCTAATTGTAACTCGCCATTAATCGCAATATTAGAATGACTATATTCAACTGTAGTTTTGACTTCAACAGCCCACATATCGCCTTGGAAATCTTTAGGGGCCATCTCTGGCCCAACCCAAAAACCTGTCGAGGACGCCTTATCAATAGGTGAGAGAAGAAGTTTCCTAAGGAAGAATAATTCTCCAAATAGCCCTTGCTGCTCTTGAGCAGATAGCTTCTGATTTCTTCTTTTGGAGAATAAATCTTTCCATCTACGCATTTGAATCGTTACCAAACGTACTCCTTCTTTTTCAGAAGTAGCATCAATGACAGAGTTGACGATATTTGCACAGATAGAAGCAAAAATATCATTGACGCGACTATCCCTATTGTTTAGCTGTATAATAAGTAATTTTGATTTAAGGAAAGAGGCATCATTTAACAAGGTTATTTTCAACTCAGATAAATCTTGGAAACAGGATATATCAAGTTTGACATCCTGATGAAAAGAAAACGCTATTCCGCGGTGTTTTTCCGGGAATCTGTATGTACAGAATACCTTAAGACAAGAAGGAATATCAAGTGCTCTCTTGATAAGTCCCTCTGTACATTCACTCTCAAGTTTTTTCCAGACTTCCTTTATCGTATCAACCCTGTTCATATACATTATCGTTTTCTTGTTCAAAAATATCTTCAGTATCTGCAAAGTCTGTCAGCTGATTTACCGAATATGAAATTGCTACACCAGTATTGGTATGTGGAAACGAAATGGCAAAACTCATATAAGGTTCATTACCATCTTTGTTAGCTGTTACATAATCAGCCGATGGCTTTATGGGATATATTATCAGCAACGGATGTTTGACATCGCGATACTTCTCCCTTACGAGTTTAGGACTCGGATAAGATGGTTTTCTATCTTTCAATTTCTCGTTGGTTTCAACTATAGCATTTTTCAGTAATGCATCGTCTAGGTCGAGAAATTCATCACGTGGATTACCAAGAATATGGTTTTTCCTTAATAGATAGTGTTCAGAGGCATCGCTTGATGGCATACGCATAAAATAATTAAACCCAAGTCCATTTGACAAATAACCATCGCATTTTCCTTTTTTTTCTCCTTGGGGTTTATTCATCAAAACAACACTCCACGCTGATAATTCACCTGAATTATTAACCTGTCTTATGTATTCTGAAATCGCTCTTAGATTTACCTTTACCATTGAAGACGGCAAACGGAAACTCTCGAAGAATGTCAATATCGTTTCTACGTCAATATCTCGCCATAAGTAATTCGTTCCAGTTTGATTATATGCTCCTAGTTTGCACAACAAAGTATCGGCAGCTACAAAATTTGCGTGTCTGTTTGCCTTGTCTTTTAACAATTGGTATGTTTCAACTAATCGTCCTGCCCAAGAAACTTCTATAGTACTTGCATATCGCATTTTTGCCAATGATGTTATCTGTAATACGCCAGGATGATTCCTAACTCTGAGCGCATAGTCTTCTGGGGTTCCACCCACTTCATACAGATAGCTGAATTCTTCTCTGAGTTCTTCACTAGCTAGTGTAATATGACGATACCATTCATTCAATTCGCTGCTAGTAAACAGCCTACACAAATCAACATAGCCAGAACGATATCCAAACCAACGTCCCATCTGCATCAGGGTGTCGTACATTTTAGAGGCTCGCAGAAAATAGCTCACGGAAAGACCTTCTAGTGTCAGACCACGTGACAGTTTATCTCCACCGATAGCGATAACAGAAATACCTTCGTCTTGGTTCTCGTAATATGTCAAAGCATCTTTAGATGAGCCGTTAATGGATTTAACGGCGATTTTCTGGACAGCTTTATAAAGCTGGGATTTAACATCTTCCCACTTGTGGATTACCAATGAATCATCAATATCTTTGAATCTGGAATCCGATATTGTTTGAGTGGTTGTCTTGTACGATTTATAAGTGCCATTATCCTCTTCAAATACTTTTCTTAATTCTTCAAGAACCATATTGTCACCAACTTCAATTTCTTGTTTATAGTAATTGAAGACATGTGTCACCAAATCTTTTATATGGTTTTGCCAAGATTGAAAACGACTTACGTGTATGAGCATTGAGTTATGTTTATGTTCTTGACCACGAAGGTTTCTTATAGCACATGTCACGATAAAACATTTTATTGCCAATCGCAGCGATTCTGGAACATCTGACAATGATGGCTTAACGTCATCTTTTTTATGTTTGTTAGGGATGAAGGTAGCAAAGTCGTTGATTGGCACAACGATAGGCAACAAATCATCATTTGTGTCATCTGGTGTCAATGACGTGCCGAAGACCTTATCTGGCCCAATATAGGTAGAAGGTGATGGTAGATTGATGATGAAATCTCTTGGAAATAGATTAGAATCATCCTGTGGAATGAAGATGTTCGCAAATGGTGTAGCCGTGTAACCAACATAAGCGGTACGATTAAACTTGTTCAGGATGGAACAGATGTACCTATTGATTGTTGTCGGGTCATCATTTGAGGCATTTGTATTTATCGATGCATTATCTGCCTCATCATCAATCATCAGAAGGGACTTGTTATTTATTATCCCATTCTCAGAATGTGTATTCAGCCAGATATTAAGTCGTTTCAATACAGTTGAGTTCTTCTTTACGACAAGAAGTGCAGGTTGTGGAGCATTAAAGTTAAAGCCGGCTGTATTGGCAGCACGACGAGTAAAGTCCCCTCTCTCGGAATTGGTGGTATAAGAGTTAGCAATAGCATCATCAAATCCAGAAATTAACCCGACCCCAATCTTAGTTGTCTCCCTTGTGCGAACTCGCTCAAACTGGGTATCAAAGCCAAGAAAGCCCTCATCCAATCGCAACTGAGTTTGACTGCGAAGATTGTTGTAAGTTCCTGCCAGTACTATAATCAGATTAAAACCGGCATCTGCAGCCTTACAAACAAGTCCTGTATAATTAGCAGTTTTACCAGACTGAACTTGTCCGACAACAAGTCCTTTCTTGCTGATGACAATATCTTTTTTTTGAGGATTAAAGAACCTGTCGAGGATTTTATCTGTCATATCGTCTACACCTTGAATAGTTGCAGGCTCAAATCCTTTCTGATGTTCAAGATAATACTTGTAGCGACTCCAGAATGACCATTGGCTAGTTTGCTCTGCTTTAAACGCCTTCAGCCAAGGTGTGCGACGTTCTCGGCCCTCCAAAATTTGCATAGGTTCAACACGAACACTATAAATAGACATTAGTTTTGTTTTGAGAACCTCTTTGCTCAACGTAGGGAACATCAAAACAACATTATTAACTGCTGTATCGATATCGTTATCGGTAACAGCAACTTTCAAACCAATAAGGGTTCTGCATACTTCGATGGCTTTTTGATACGATTCCATATTCATAACTCGTCAATTAGGTCTTCATAATTGTTAAATGGTTCTATTGTCTTAAGAACTGCTTTTGCTTGTTCTTCTGTTTGGCCAGATGTCATCAAATTGTTGAACATTCGCTGTAACATTTCCTGTATGAGGGCGGTGTCCATGTCAGAGAAAGGTTCTTTCTGTAAGTTCTCTTCGCTGGACTGTTTGATAAAGATAGTTGGGGTGGGTATTGACTCCTCGATGATGCGTAACAACATACTAATTGCATGTTTAGGATTCGTTTGCGCTTCTTCCTGCAAATCTTTTATCAACTGGTTGTCGCGATTAACCACAAAAGACCATTTGTTTCCCTTTTTCTTTTCCAACCAAAGGGGCTGAAAGTTTATTCCTGCCTTTTTCTTTAATATCTTCCCTCGATGTCTGTACACTTCCATTCCCTTGTTTCTTACATCAAGGGCATAAGAACGGAGTTGTTCTCGACAAGATAATGGCGGTATAGCGGTAGACTTCTTAATGTCGATTTGCCATTCTGAATCCAGCGTGTTTGGCAGATCTATGTAGATACGTACAAGTTTATAGTGGTCTTCTTTCCTAAAAAGGTTAAGCCAACTGCCTGCAAGCAGAAGCCTCTTACCTCGATAAACATAGAAACCTTGTGCGGCTGGATAACCATTCATTCCCTCTGCCTCTTTATATTTTTGTTCAGAACTGAAATTGTTCTTATGTGGCAATATGTATCCTTTTACTTCTGCTTTGTTATTCCCAAAATACAAGTTCTCTGTAGGGAAGCTTTGAGTCTTTTTTTCATCAGGGCAGAATGGATTCCATGCCTCAATAGGATTTTCACCCCAATATATAGTAACATCGCTGTTTTCTATAAAACGATGGAAGGTCATTGCAATATGGGATTTCACTCTTGCCCATGCATCAGAAAACTTTTGTTTGGCGACAATGTCATCTGCTGATGTTGACGGGGGAATGACTCTGTCTAAATCTGTCCATATTATCAAGGTACCAGAGGCTTGTTCATCTAAAGCGGTAATAAATTTATCTGGTGCCCATCTGATAAGTTCCCATTTGTGAGTTACTGCAACATAATCCAAATCCCAAGTCCAATAGGCAGAATGATAACCAGCTTTCTTACTAATAACTGTCAGTTTCCTACATTGGGAGAAAGAGGCCGTTTTCATACCTAATCCAAAACGCCCTAAATCGTTAATACCTCTGGAGTCTAAGGGGTTTTGAGCTCCTGGACGCATAGCTTCAACTATATCTTCGCTGTTCATGCCTAAGCCATCATCTTTGATGGTGATAATCGTTTTCCCTCCATCCCAGATTCTTTCGATATATATGTTCTTCGCACCTGCTGTTATGGAATTATCCAAGATGTCAGCAACTGCAGTTTCAAGGTTGTAGCCAATAGCCCTAAAGGTCTCAATCATAGAGGCTGCTTCAGGCACTGCTTCTATTTTAGGTAGTAATGAATAATCCATAATTTACATTTGTTTTAGAATCTCTTTTGCAATCTTATAAGCTAATACGACGGGAACAGCGTTACCAATCTGCTTAAATGCCGCTCCTCTGTTTCCTTCAAAGAAGTAGTCATCAGGAAATGATTGTAGTCTGGAAGCTTCTCTTACTGTTATTGAACGAACATTCTCAACCGTTGGATTGGGTGTCGGATAGATGTAATAATGTCCATCCTTCGATATATGTGCAACTACAGTGTGACTGTATCCATCAGGATCAACCACAGAATATCTATCCAAAAATGATTTCGTATTTTTATGAGTTTGTAAATGGGCTGGCAGTTTGGAATAGTCTAACTGTTTCCTTTTCTCTCTCCATTGCTTGATTGCCATGCAATATATTTCTCTGTCATTAACATTTTGTGGGCGGGCAATATGCTGTGTAGTAAAGTTGAAATTGCCATTACGTATGGCAGATTCTTTCAGATACGGCATTTCACTCAACTCTTTGGAATAAGGAACAGAGGCTGTAAGGCTTCCTTCGCCAGCCTTCCTTTCTGGGAGGTCTGAGAATAAGTCTTTCATTACACTATAGGCATTACATTCTTTCTCCAAAATCGGATAGAAATGTTTCTTGCCTCTGGAATTGAGGATATTCTTTCGCCAACCAACAATAATTACTCTCTGTCGTCTTTGAAGTACTCCATGCTCAGATGCATTTTGGACCTCCATTTTCATCTCATAGCCTGCACTTGCAACAAGTTCCTGTAAATTTTTTAACGGCTCACCGTGCTTGGCAGTTTTTATACCAAGTACATTCTCAAAGACAAACATCTTGGGAGTGTATCTTTCCAAAAAGCGAACATAGTATTTATACAGTTCGTTTCTAGGGTCTTTCTCGACATTTTTTCCCATCCTTGACCTTCCAACAACAGAATAAGCCTGGCAAGGGGGGCCACCAATAATCAGGTCAACGCTGTTTTTCCCCTTTAGATTGTCGACTATGTGGAAAATGTCATCAATTGTTGATGGGCCAATTGTAGCATGAATAACGCTGTCAATAATCGTGGCAGGTACTTGGCTCCATAGTTTTTGCCCGCTTTCATCATCTTTCTTTTCCAATAAGTATTTCTTGTAGATGTCCAGTTCGTCGTTTTTTTCCAAATAGTGATATGCTGCTCTTGTCTTTAAGGTTTCGCAAGCATATTTGTCCATCTCTATATGAGCAATAGGAGAGAACCCAGCTCTGACAAAGCCTTCCGACAAGCCGCCAGCTCCGGCAAATAAATCTATGAATGTATAGTTCTTTTTTTTCATCTGATTAATTCATTATTGCTATTCCAACATCTCTAAGATTGTCTCAGGCGGTGTTGATAATTCAGTAACTGCACATAGTCCTGCACCAATATCTTTTACGCTGGCACCAAGGAGATATACCTTATTGTCGATAATCAAGAAGCAGTCGTGATTTCTATGGGGCAATTGTACAAACGTAATCTCTGGATATTGTTCATTGTGATTTGTTTAGGGTATATATGGAATTGCTCGCTGTAGCGCATATGGATTGTGGCTATTACACCATCTGCACGCTTTGTTAGTAATGACAAAACACGATCATCCACATAATTGTCCATTAACACAATCCTTTGTTGGGCGCTTCGCACTAAGTCTGAAATAAAAGACCACGCATCCCACACGCATCCTGTCTGGAAAATCTGCTCGGGTATGACCTTGGGAGAAAAATTCTTTATTTTTTCGATGATAGCATTGATTTTCTCGTCCGTTTCCAGTTGTTGTTGCTCAATGTTGAAAATGCGCTGAATTATCTGGGCATTATTATTCACTAACTGTGGGATGGCGGTGAAAACACGCATAATTTTGACATTGACACCAACTGCAGTCTGTGACCTCAGTACGCTACTAAGCATGGCAACTCCATTGCGAGTGAAAGCATAAGGACATTTTCTTGTTCCACCCCATTTTGAAATCGCAATTTGCGACTTCAAGTTCTTGTTGTCCTGACTATCGGTAATATTTGACATCGCAATTTGCGATTTCAAAAAATCAAATTCCTCTTTGGCCAACTGAAACATGAAGTCGTCAGGGAATCGTTCTATGTTACGTTTTACCGGCTCATTCAAACGACGTGTTTCTACCCCATATAGAAAAGCCAAATCTGAGTCAAGCATTACTTGCCGTCCTCTGACAAGTCGAAGCATTGACTTGATGCTAACGCTTTCAGGACTGCTTTGTGCAACCGACGTTATCACCTCGTCATGGTTTTGGGTTACTTCATTAAGGGTATCGCATTTCGCGATAACCTCAGGTTCGCCATTTTGAGCAACTTTCTTCTTTGCCATATTGTTCTTAACAAATAATGTCTTTATTGGCTATAAAATCCTTAATTCCGCAACACCATTATAAATTAAACCTTTTAAATACCTGAGCAACAAAAAGTTGCCCGGGATTTTGTCATGTCGAAGAATTCACTTATCTTAGTGTTGCAAAACAAACAAGAGAATCCGACGATAGACATGGCAAAAATACAAATTAAATCTGAGAAGCTCACTCCTTTTAGAGGAATATTTTCAATCATGGAGCAATTTGACTCCACATTGTCATCTGTAATCGACTTAACCCTCGGTCTGAGGTGTAGATTGTTCCATTTCATGGCACGTTTTCTCGCCATGGCAGAGCTTAAGTAAACTTAGCTCTGCTCATCTGGCTTAACGAAAACGTTCGCTTCCATCAGAAGGATACGTTGAAGAGGTTCTTTGAGAGATTTGAACAGAACGGACTTACTATCTATCGTTTCATAGCTGACTGTGGATCATGTTCCGAGGAAATCGTAGAAGAAGTAGAGAAACACAGCAAGTCCTTTTATATCCGCGCAAACCGCTGCGGTTCGCTCTACAATGACATCTTTGCTCTCAGAGGCTGGAAGACTGAGGAAATCAATGGCATTGACTTTGAATTGAACTCTATCCTGGTTGAGAAGTGGAAGGGTAAAGCATACCGACTTGTGATTCAAAGACAGAAACAAATGGATGGTGTGCAGGACCCTTGGGTAGGAGAATACACATACCGTTGTATTCTGACTAACGACTATGAATCTTCCGCAAGAGAAATTGTCGAGTTCTCTAACCTTCGTGGAGGAAAGGAACGTATATTCGATGATATGAACAATGGTTTCGGGTGGGACAGATTGCCCAAATCCTTCATGGCAGAGAACACAGTGTTCCCAAAAATAGCAGCATCAGATTAAAAATATCGCTGTCCGCAAAACTTTTTTGAGCATAAAGAATTAGGGCTGGATTCATCGCTTGAAATTCAGCCCTTTATTATTGGCTAAACATCCATATCATTGCCATTGTTTTTGGTAACTATATACCTTTCTGCCCTTAAAAGTATATAGTTACCAAATGTTTTATAAAAAGCCGCCATTCCTATCCATATTCTCTTGCTTGCTTAATGGTCATGCCGACCGACCTGATACCCCTGCTTCCCAACACGATGGACGAGGCGATGTAAATACCTATTTTTGGGTATTGCCGCAGTATTCTGATTGCAATAACTTTGCATCTGGTTAATTATTAGAGGTTAAGACAAGCATGAGAATATACTCCACGCTGCTATTATGGATGATGTGCGCCACCCTGACATGGGCGCAGAATGTAGCGTCGGTCGTCATCGACAGCCGCTCGGGCGACCCCTTGGCGGGGGCAGTGGTGAGCGCCGTGGCGCAGGGCAAATGGCAGACCATCACCGACGCCGACGGACGGTTTGAGCTTCCCCAGCGGGTGGTGGGCACGAAGATACGCATCACCATTTTAGGGTATAAGACGCTCACTGTGACCGCCAACCGACAGGGAGTCTACAGGATGACCGAGGACGTGAGCACCCTGGGCGAGGTGGTTGTGACGGCGCGCACCGGACAGGGACAGACGACCTCGTCGGTCATCGGGCGCGACGCCATGAGGCATCTCCAGCCCAACAGCATAGCCGACCTGATGGAGCTGTTGCCCGGCGGATATGCCAAGGACCCCAATATGGGTCAGGCCAATCTCATCACGCTGCGCGAGACCGGCACGATGGGCGCCTATGGTTCGGAGACGAGAAACAACAACTACTCCATCACCTCACTGGGTACTCAGTTTGTCATCGACGGCGTACCGCTGATGACCGATGCCAACCTCCAATACTCGCCCTTGGGCGGCAC
>ULTT01010476.1_pt1 | contig 10770 bp, 10 predicted proteins | sample 1957831 | NCBI WGS metagenome assembly ULTT01 (sample SAMEA4835740, study PRJEB28245) | human gut metagenome | biome: gut microbiome; material: fecal sample | place: Denmark | collected 2008 | reverse complement strand
AAGACGCTCTTCGAGAATACGATTGAGCGTAGCCCTATGGGCAGGCTTGCCTTGGCGGGCGCGAACCATATTCAGTTCGGTTCTGCCATCCTCACCATTACGGATATTCGCCTCTGACTTCATCAGCAAAACATCCGTATAACGGAACAGGAAACGCGCAACTGGGGTGCCGGTACGGCTAGGAAGCGCTGTACGGCTGTCGGTACTGCAGAATATCACATCCTCGTCCAAGGAATATCCCTCAGCAGCCAGAGCATCACAATAGTAAATACAGGTTTCCCACGCATTCAGCTTCTTGCTGCGATTCTCGCTCGCCTTGAGGTCATTCAGCAGGGAGGCACCGTCGGCTGTCTGCACCATAAAATCAATATTACGGCCCCTTGGACGCTTCTTATACCCCTTAGTCCAGTCATCAAACGTATAGATTTCAGCATTCAATGCCATCTTTGCCAGAAGATAGTTGACCACCGGCTTCGTGATGCGACCGGAAAATCTGCCCTCCTTACCGCTATGCTGAGCGGAGAGATAAGGCAAAACCTGCTGTAACTCACTGAAAATAAACTGAAAGACCTCACTCCTCTCACTTTGAACAGAAAGATAAACATCTGTAAATGAAGCTATGGAATCTGACTTTGCAGAGGCATAAATAGCAGATTCTTCCGAAGACAAAACCACCGGAATACGCCCAAACTTATCCATCGCCTCATAATACAGTAAAGCTCTGACGGCTCGCACCTCAGCCTTCAACCGGTCTTTCTGGTCGGCAGTAATCAGCGAGGCGTTGTCATCAATAAAATCAAGGGAATGATTGGCAAGAGAAATACCCTGATAGATATATTCCCAGACATGGTAAAGCGGGTCGGCATCAGAAGTTTCCAGGCTGTCCTTATCCATATAATCATATAGGGGCGCTACGGCATTGGAATAAATTTCGGACACAGAACCATTGATAGCATCCTCACTGAGCAGATTCTTCTGCTGCTCATTCTGACACGAAGAGAATGCTAGCATAGTCCCCAAAAAGAAGACCCAAATATATAGACGATAAATATTCTTAACCATATCTTCGTTTTATTTAGGTTCAAAATACAATTACAGCTGCAAATATAATAAAAAAGAATGATATAAAGACTGAAACCTTGAAAAAACTTACGAAAATTTTGCGCTTTCGGTTATTATTGCTAACTTTGCATCCAGTTAGCAGAGCGCTGACGAAGGGGTAGCTTTACACGAATGCCCCTTATATAAAGGTTTTAATTTAAATAAATGAAAAGATTCAACGGGATCACACTCGGTGTAGCATTTTGCTCTTTGGCAAGCCAAGCTGCACTGGCACAGACAAAAATCGACACCTTGAAGGTGCAACATTTGAATGAAGTAATCGTAAAAGGCGTACGTGCCACAAAAGAAGCTCCATACGCCATTGCCAACATCAAGAAATCAGAACTCCAACAATTTTCCTCTACAGGTAAGGAATTGCCTTTTCTCCTTTCTCGCACACCAGGTATCCTGGCTTGGGGCGAAAATGGTATCGGTACGGGTACTACCTATATGCGTATCCGTGGTGCTGCCGGTAGCCGCATCAACGTGACACTCGACGGCGTGGCTCTCAATTCTCCAGAAGACCAGACCGTTTTCTGGGCTAACATGAACAGTTATGCTTCGCTCCTGGGCAGTGTTCAGGTGCAGCGTGGCGTAGGTTCTTCTACCAACGGCGATGGTGCCTTCGGCGGCAGCATCTCTATGGCTACAGCTGCTCCTTCGCTCACTCCTATGGCAGAAGTAACTGGTTCTTACGGCACTTACAACACTTACAATACGGGCATCAGCTTCTCTACCGGACTGATGGGCAACCACCTGGTTTTTGACGGAGCTTATCATGAGACTGCCACAGATGGCTATATCGACGGAACAGACGGCAGATCCGGCTCTTACTATGGTGGACTGACCTGGTTAGGAGATAACTTCAAGATCAGCTATAAGAACATCGGCAACTTCGAGAAGACCGGACAGGCATGGAATGGCGTGTTGGGAGGCGACTACAATACCAACTTCACATTGATGGATGATGGAATACGCACATACAAGGATATGTACGAGGCTGGACTGGGGAAATTCAATGTCCTGACTGGCGATTTGGTGCGCAATGGAAAGGGCGATTATACCATCAAGCCATATACCCTCAGAAACGGCAACAAATGGGAGAAAACTACGGATAATTTCTATCAGAACCACAATATTCTCTCTGCAGCCTGGACTCCTAACAGCCACTGGAGCCACAACATCGCCCTGCACTATACCTATGGTTACGGCTACTACAAGGAGTTCAAGAATCAGTATAAATTTGCCAAGTTCGGACTAGTTTACAAGGATGCAGAGGGCAACAAGGTAAAGCTGTCTGACTTTATCCGCAAGAAGGGATTGACCCAGAACACCTACGGCATGGTATATAACACCAACTACAAGGATGAACACTGGGACGTAATCGGCGGCTTGAACCTCCAGCAGTTCCGTGGCAACCACTGGGGTTACCTAACCTATATCGCCAATCAGGACGCAGAGAAGCAGTTCCTCGGCAGCAACGGCAAGTATAAGTACTATGATTCTGATGCCCACAAATACGACTACAGCGCCTTCATCAAGGCAAGCTATCGCTTTGCAGACTACTGGAATGCATTCGCAGACCTGCAATACCGCCGTGTGGAATACAAGACCGACGGTATCAACGATAAGTTTATCAAACAGTCTGACGGCAGCTACAAGAATCAGGAACTGAACATCGACGAGAAATTCAATTTCTTCAATCCTAAGGCAGGTATCAGCTTCAACAAGGACGGTCATAAGGCTTACGCTTCCGTAGCTTACAGCAACCGTGAGCCGGAGCGCAACAACTATACCGACAACCTCAACTATCCTTTCCCAAAACAGGAGAAGTTGCTAGATGTGGAATTCGGCTATCAGTATGAGGGAAGCAACTGGCATGCAGGTGCCAACTTCTACTACATGGATTACGACAACCAGCTTGCTCAGACTGGACAGTTGAGCGAAATCGGTGAGCCATTGACTACCAATATCAAGGATTCTTATCGCATGGGCGTTGAGTTGACAGCAGGTTGGACACCATTGTCATGGTTGTCCTTGGAGGGAAATGCTGCTTTGAGCAAGAACAAAATCAAGGATTTCGATGAGTATGTAGATAATTGGGATGGTGATGCTTTGAAGATACACTACGACAATTCAACCTTGTCATATTCTCCATCAGCTATTCTGAATGGTTTCATCGACCTGCACTATGCCGGATTCTCTGCAACCTGGCACACCAACTTCGTAAGCAGTCAGTATCTCGACAATTCTGAGAGCAAAGACCGTTCATTGCCTTGCTATTCACAGAGCGACCTGAGCCTCAACTATCAGACAAATGTAGCTAAGAAGCTGGGAATCAAGCAGATGGTTTTCGGTTTTGATATCAACAATATCTTCAACCGTCATTACGCAGCGAGCGGTTCCGTATGGTACAATGCGGTAAGTCAGAGTGCCGGTTACACTCAGGATCACCGCCTCAGTGCCATCAGCTATATTCCTATGGCAGGCACCACTGTAATGGGACATGTAACATTGAAGTTCTAATTATCACGGTTTCTAGAAAAGTAGATTCAAAAACTAAAACATTATGATGGATTATATTGCATCACATGGTTTAGACATCTTTACCACGGTACTCGGCTTGATTTACATCTTGCTGGAGTACCGTGCCAGCATCTGGCTTTGGGCAGTGGGCATCATCATGCCGGCTCTGGATGTCTGGCTATACTGGAGCCATGGTCTTTATGGCGATGCGGGTATGGCAGTATATTATACGGTGGCAGCCGTCTATGGCTATGCTGTTTGGAAATTCGGCAAGAAACACAACCAGACAGAAAAAGAAGAGCTTCCGATCACTTATATGAAAAAATCGCTCTATCTCCCTACCACTATTTTCTTTCTGGCAGCATGGGGAATCACCTATTATATTCTGATTACCTTTACCAACTCCACGGTACCATTGCAGGATAGCTTCACCAATGCCCTGAGCTTTGTGGGTCTGTGGGCCTTGGCACGGAAATACATAGAACAATGGTTCTTCTGGATTCTTGTAGATGCCGTTTGCTGCTATCTCTATATAGTAAAAGGTATCCCATTCAAGGCTGGGCTCTATGGTCTCTACGTCATCATCGCCGTAGCCGGATATTTCAAATGGAAAAAGATGATGAAAAAAGAGCAAAAAGAAAACTAATCATAAAGCTCAATGTTTAAAGTTCAAAGTAAATAAACAGGAAAAGGAAGCCTGAGCATATACAAAAAGCTCGACTTCCTTTTATTTCATTTATATAAACAGAACCACTATACCAAGGTTCCGTGCATTTCTAACCTTTTTTTATCTTCAATCCGTTCTCAATACTATTGATTTCATCATTGAATGCAGCATCAACCTTCAATCGTTCTTCAACCTTGGAACAACTGTGGATAACTGTGCTATGATCGCGATTACCAACGAGTTTGCCGATGCGTGAAGCAGGCATCTTGGTAAATTTCTGCGCCAAATACATAGTTACCTGTCGTGCCACCACATAATCACGCTTACGGCTCTTACTGTTCACAGCCGTAACAGTTACATTATAATGGTTACATACGGTCTCGACGATGTCATCAATTGTGAGTGGTTTATCATCTACCTTCACAGCACGCTTGATAACACGCTCAGCTAATCGGATATCAATATGACTGTTGTACACGATGCTATAAGCCAACAGACCATTGATAGCACCCTGCAAATCACGCACACTGCCATTGCAGGTCTGAGCAATAAAGGCCACAACATCATTAGGAATCTTCAAACCATCGCGACGAACCTTGTTGCTGACAATATCTTCACACAGCTCCACATTTGGCTTTTCAAGCTCACATACCAAGCCACAGGAGAAACGGGTAATCAAGCGGTCTGGCATATCCTTCAACTCCACCGGTGGACGGTCGCTCGCCAAGATAATGCGTTTTCCATTACGGAAGAGATGATTGAATATATGGAAGAAAGTGTTCAATGTCTTAGCCTTTCCTGCCCAATCCTGAATATCATCCACTATCAGAATATCAATAGACTGATAGAAATTGATGAAATCATTGCTGGAATTATGCAAGATAGCATCCGTATACTGAGTCTGGAAAAGACGGGCACTGACATAAAGCACACGCTTCTGAGGATATATCTGCTTTGCCTTCAAACCGATAGCATTCACCAAATGCGTCTTACCACTTCCCGATGGACCATAAATGAACATAGGGTTGAACTGAGTGGTATTAGGATGCTCAGCAATAGACAATCCCACAGAACGAGGCAACTTATTGCTCTCACCCTCTACATAATTATTGAATGTAAGCTTAGGATCGAGCTGGGTATCAATGTCATCCTGCTGAAGAGCCTCTGGAACGACACCTTGTGCTTGATCCTGCTTCGCTTTTCTGTTGCGCTCAGCAACCTCTTCGTCAGCAGGATCAGCCTCTAAATCTTGTGCAATCTTATGTTCCTTATCGGTAACAACACGATAAGTGAGTCGGATTCCATCACCAAAATTGCGATGTAACACCTTACTCAACAAGCCAACATAGTTCTGTTCCAAGTATTCGTAAACAAACGGACTTGGAACTTGCACCAACAAAGTCTTTGTCGATGGCTTGTACGACTCAAAGACTATTGGCTTAAACCATGTATTATATTGCTGCTCTGACACATTATCCTTTATAAGCAAAAGACTATTATCCCAAAGCGCTTTCGGACTTGCTAACATTGACTATTTTATATTAATTATTTTTTAGATATTGATTGTGTTCACACCACTAAAGATGCGAAATCAGTTGCAAAATTAAGAAAAAAAAAGGAGAACAGCAAATCTCCCCATTTAATTAATTTTAATACATTAAATGTAACCAGCTGATGCTCTGCATTTTACAGAGTTATCCACAATCGTTAATATTCTTGCAGTGAAACATTTATGTAACACCCCCGAAATAGCTAACAAACAAACAGTTTGGCAGTTATATCGGGGCGTGAAACATCTATTTTGTTATTTAGATAATATTTATATAAGTAAAATCAAGTTTACTTATCTTTTTTTCCAAATATTGAGAAATGCACATAGCGCTTTGGATGCGCCTTCAGATCTATCATCAATGAATCAGCATGCCCCATAGTTGAGTTCAAATTCTCATAGAGTTGGGTATCATTCATCAACAAACCGAGAGTTCCCTTATTGTTATTCAACTTCTCAGTAAACTGCTGTGCATTTTCCAAGGTAGCATTCACCTTGTTCAATGTCCCCTGTACATCCAAAGCAGCCAAATTGGCTGTCAATTTATGGGTATTATCGAGCACGCCATTCGCCTTACCAATCATACCTGGTATCTGCTTGTTCAAACCAGCCATCAAGGTATTCAACTCTCGAGTAGAAACTGTCAAGTTGCTGGTAATGGTCTCAGCGTTATGAAGTGTAGCTGCCAAAGCAGGATCTGCCAGAAGAGCATTCACACTGGTCAAGATAGAATCGAGCTTAGGCAACATCTTTTCCATAACAGGAATAAGCTGCTCAGCCTTTCCCATGATACCTGCATTGATAGAGCCTGGAATAGTTCCACCTGGTTCAATACGCTCACGTGGATTATTAGCCAGGAGCAGGTTCACCTGAAGGTTGCCCATCATATCTTTAGAAATCTCAGCCTGACTACCAGCCGGAATCCTCAGATCCTTGACAATATCAGCCGTTACTCTGATAGGTCCGTTTTCCTTGTAGTCGTAACTGATGGCATCCACAGTACCCACCTTGTAACCATCCGCATAGATAGGCGTAGAAGCGCCCAATCCCTGGATGTTATCAAACGTCATATAATAGGCATTGTTGGTAGAAAACAGATTGATGCCTTTCAGAAAATTAATTCCGAAATACATAATCAAAATACCTACAACAGCAACCAGCGCTATCTTTATTTCCTTTGTCAGTTTCATTTTTATCTATTTTTATTCTGCTTAAATTCACGTATCGCCTGATTTACATCATACTTTTGTCCATTTTTGAAAGCGATGATGAAAGCCTCAGGGAATTTTTCCTGCAAACTCTTACGCAAACGATATACCTCATTATAATTTGAAGAGGCCCCCATGGTATACTTCACCAGATTACCTTCCCTGAATGATTCATAATCAGTCTCGCCCTTGAAATGGGCATCTCCCTTGCGCAGGATTCGGTCACTCACGAAGATTTGAAGCTTGAAAACAGGAGCATCCTTTGGCTCTGGCTTTTTCTGAGCTACTACTCTTTTCTGAACTTCAGCCTTTTTCTGAGGTTCAGTTCTCTTTAGAGCTTTTGTTTTTTTCAGAGTTCCTACCTTCTTCTGAGCTTCATTTTTTCTCTGAGGTTCAACTTGATGTTGAGATTCTTGCTCCTTCAATTCCTCTACATCACCAGATTGTAATGGGCGATAAGGTACAGTGACCCTCTTATCATATTTATTTCGATATTGAGCAAAACCATCATAAATAGATTTCGCTATATCATTAACACGATCAGTATTATTGAGAATTCTTTCCTCATCAGGCGTTGTGATGAATCCCAACTCAATCAAGCAACTTGGCATAGATGTTTCACGCAACACCAGGAAACCAGCCTGATGCACCCCCTTGTCTGGACGATTGGCATTATCGCAAACCTTACGCTGAATCATTCTTGCCAACTCTACACTGCGCTCCATATTCTTGCCCTGAATGAATTCGAAGATGATATAACTCTCCGAAGATTTCGGGTCGAATCCCTGATAAGTCTGCTTATAGTCCTTCTCCATCGAAATTACAGAGTTCTCCCGCATAGCCACATCAAGATTATCCTTGGCACGGTGCATACCGAGCGTATAGGTTTCAAATCCACGTGCTATCTTACCTGCAGGCAAAGCATTGGTATGCACAGAGATGAAAAGGTCTGCATTGGCACGATTAGCTATATTGGCACGTTCTATCAAAGAGACAAACTTATCTGTTTTACGTGTATAAATCACTCTTACCTCTGGCATATACTTCTCTACATATCTGCCGAATTGTAACGCCACAGACAGATTGATATTCTTTTCCATGGAAATAGCTCCACGCGCACCCGCATCATGACCACCATGTCCTGCATCTATCACAAGTGTAAAGTTTCTATTGGCAGCAAACGAAGTCATTGCCAACATCCACAATACCACCCATATCAGTGTTATTTTTTTATACATACTTTCTGATGACTTTGCAAAATTACTACTTTATTATCAGAAAACCTAAACTAACTAGTAAGTTTTATCATTTGTTAATACAACTTCAACTCCTGCACCGTCACAATCAGCTCCAAAAGGAGGATTCTCTTTAGTAATAGCCAGTTGTATTTGACGAATAGCGGAAAATTCAGAAAAGAGTCTTTTACCGATTCTGCCCGCTACATGTTCCAGCAGCTTACTTGGTATAGCCATCTCCTCTTTGATGATTTCATACAATTCTGCATAATTAATGGTAGCAGACAGTTCATCCGTTTCCATGGCATCAGTGAAATCATAATCTACGACTAGATTCACCACATAGTTGTTGCCGACAGTTCTCTCCTGCGACAACACGCCATGATAAGCATGAAAACGAGCATTCTTCAAATAAATCCTACTACTAACAGACATAGTTTAATTTCATAAATAGTTTAGTCTTCTGATTCAATAGACCTCAGTATTAAGCCTCTTCCTCCATGTCGTCGTCACCCCTATCAAAGGCACTCCCATCATTGAGATATCTCTTGAGGGCTTTCTCTACACCTTTCTTCCAGGTATTGATACTATCCGAGGTAAGCTGAAGCTGATTCACAAGCTTGATTACATGCTCAATAGGCATTCGATAACGCAATACACCAGAAATCAACTTAGCATAATTCCAGTATTCAGGGTTGAACTTCTCACTAAGACCTTCAATAATCATCTTATAACCACGCTTGTTGACAAACTGGAAGTCATAACGCTTCACACCATCCTCAAGAACGGTTTTCACGATTTTACCCTTAGTAACAGACTTAGGGAGCATGATTCCTTCATCCTCATCCTGCAAGCCGGTGAAGATTTCATAAGGATGTCCATTGAGCAATCCAACAAGAGCCACCCACTTTTCCTTATTATTCTGATACCTTACGACATCACATTCCAATTCTCTTGGACGCACTTCTACAACCTCTTCAGGTACATAAGGAATTTGAGTTTCCTCAGAAACTACTTTCAACAGCTGATCATGCATCTTGCTCCATTCAGCCGGACGCACTTCATATTGTTTATGAAGAGCAGCTAAATTGTTTTTCAACTCATCTAGCAAGACCTTTGTAGCCTCTTCAAAATTTGTATTTTCTTTATTCATTCTATCAAACGTTTAATATTATGGTGCAAAATTAAGATTTTATTTCTAAAATATGAAACGTTTTACCATATATTTCACTAAAAATATAAAAGATATGTACCATTTAGGAAAACTTTCACTAACTTTGCATCAAAATAGGGCTCTAAAACAACACGGAGCTACTATATATAATAATAAGGTATAATAACATAAATAGGAAAGTTATGACATCAATCAAGAACAGAACAAGCATTAGAAAATATTCAACGAAGGAAGTTTCTGACGAACTTCTGAATCAATTGCTGGAAGATGCAATGCGTACCCCAACCATGGGTAATCTTCAGCTTTACAGCGTTGTCATTACCCGTAGCGAGGAAGGCAAGAAGGCATTGGCTCCAGCTCATTTCAACCAGCCGATGGTGACAGATGCTCCCGTTGTACTCACCATCTGTGCCGATTATCGTCGCACCACCCTATGGGCAGAGAACCGCAAGGGAACTCCTGGCTACGATAACATTCTCTCCTTCATGAATGCAGCCACAGATGCTCTCCTCTTCACCCAGACATTTACCAATCTGGCAGAAGAGGCTGGATTGGGTACTTGCTTTCTAGGTACAACGGTCTATATGCCAAAGATGATTATTGATACCTTGAAGCTTCCTAAGCTCGTAATGCCTGTAGCTACATTAACCATCGGCTGGCCAGATGAAAATCCTGTACAAACAGACCGTCTGCCATTACGCAGCATCGTTCACAATGAGACCTTTGAAGATTACACTCCAGAAAAAATAGATGATTTCTATTCAGAAAAGGAATCTCTGGAAGAGAACAAGGAATTTGTCCGCATCAACAATGTAGAGACTCTCGCCCAAGTTTTTACAGACATCCGCTATACCAAGAAAGACTGTGAAGCGATGAGCGTAGGATTCCTGGATGCCCTCAAACAGCAAGGATTTATTTAAAAGTAAAAAAGTAAAAGGGTAAAAAGGTAAAAAAGCCTAGCGGAATGTTAGCCAGCGAGGTGCTCTTTTTACCTTTTTACCCTTTTACTTTTTTACCCTTTTACTTTTTACCTTTTCATTATTCTACCACAATTGGCTTGTACTTAGGAACCAGTGCCTTCATGATGCACCAACCAACGAGGTAAGCAACACTACAGATGCAGAATACAATCATGTAAGCACCAGGCTTGCCGTCAAATCCCATGAAGCTGAAAGCAAAACCCTGACCCTCTGCGTAGGTGAAGAGCATACCAGAACCCTTGTTGATAAGGAAAGAACCGATACCACCAGCCATTGCACCAATACCAGTGATGGTAGCAACAGTTGACTTAGGGAACATATCACCGATGG
>ULTT01025998.1_pt1 | contig 10880 bp, 10 predicted proteins | sample 1957831 | NCBI WGS metagenome assembly ULTT01 (sample SAMEA4835740, study PRJEB28245) | human gut metagenome | biome: gut microbiome; material: fecal sample | place: Denmark | collected 2008 | reverse complement strand
GGTCACCGTCCGGTCACCCGTGAGCTTGCAATGCAGTACGGTGCAACAGCAACTATTGATTACCAAGACGGCCCGATCGTCGAACAGGTCATGAAGCTTACCGGTGGGCAGCAAATAGAAAAGGTCATCATAGCCGGCGGCGAACCTACCGTCTTCAATGACGCTCTCGCCCTTGTGAAATATACCGGTACGGTTGCCAATCTTGCAGGGCACGGCAGAACAGAGCTTCTGCTCCCCATATACACCAATGAATCGGGCTTTGGATTCTGCGCACACAAAACCGTCACTGGTGGTCTCTGTCCCGGCGGAAGACGAAGAATAGAACGGCTGATGGGCATGGTGAAAACCGGTCGCTTCGAACCGGAAAAGCTCATTACTCATAGATTTTACGGACTTGACGGGATCGAGGAAGCCTTTGATCTCATGAAATCCAAAAATCCGGAAGTCATCAAGCCTATCATATATTTCGATAAATAAGGGAGTCAAAAATGAACTACGATTCACTGTTCACACCTTTCAGCATCGGTAAATGCGAAATCAAGAACCGTATCGTCATGTCCGCAATGGGCACGCTTATGTCCAACCGCGACGGTACTTTTTCCGAGGATGAGATAGCTTACTTCGAAGCGCGTGCAAAGGGCGGCACCGGCATGATAATCGTCGGTCAAGGCTATCTCACTGCTGACCTCGGTCAGGGTGTCCTTGGGCATTATTGGGATCATTATCATATCGTCCCTTCGGCCCGCGCGCTTACCAATCGCTGCAAAGCATATGGCTGCAAGGTCTTCACCCAATTGAGCTGCGGCACAGGGCGCAATGCAAATGAGATCCACGGCAAGCCTCCGTATTCGTCCTCTGAAAATACTTGGGTATGGGATCCAAAAGTAAAGTGTCATGCACTGACGCTCGAAGAGATTCGGGAGATCATGAAGCAGTGGGAGTACAGCGCCGGACTTGTACGTGACGCTGGGTTTGACGGCATTGAGGTCCACGCCCACATAGGCTATCTTATCGACCAGTTCCTATCGCCGATCTGGAACCACAGGACGGACGAATACGGCGGGTCTCCGGAGAAAAACGCACGGTTTGCGCTTGATATAGTCGACGCTATCCATCGCGGTGCAGGCAATGATTTCCCCGTTATTTTCCGCATGTCGCTCGATCACAGGATCCCCGGAGGACGTACTCTTGAAGACAGCCAAAAAATCTTGAAGGTACTAGAAGAGCATGGTGTGGATGCCTTTGATATAGATGCCGGATGCTACGAAACCATCAAATACGTCTATCCGCCTATGTATATGGGTGAGGCCTGTATGGAGTATATTTGCAAGTCCGCAAGGGAAGTTACCCAAAAGCCCTTACTCAATGCCGGTTCGCACACTCCGGAAAGCGCCGTGCATCTTATCGAGTCAGGCGACGCTGATTTCGTTATCTTTGGTCGACAGCTTATCGCCGACCCGGAGATCGGGAACAAGCTTCTTGATGCCAGACCCGAGGATGTGCGCCCCTGCATGCGCTGCAACGAAGAATGTATTGGACGTATTCTGCGCTACCGCTCAAAGCTCAGCTGTGCCGTCAACCCTGCAACAGGCGATGAAAACGCAATGAAGCTTACTAAAGTCGAGCAGCCTAAAAATGTCGTTGTTATTGGCGGCGGTCCTGGCGGAATGGAGGCAGCAAGAGCCTGCGCCATTCGTGGTCATAAAGTTAGGCTCTATGAAAAGAATGTTCTCGGCGGTACCTTGAATGCCCCTGCGACCGCAGAGTTCAAGATCCAGATCAGAAAGCTCATTGAATATTATAAAGTTCAGCTCAACAAGCTCGGCGTTGAAATACACGAGTATACTGAGCTCAGCATAGATTCTCCAACACTCGCAGAATGCGACCGGATCGTGTGTGCAACCGGTTCGAAGCCGCTCAGCTTGCCGATTCCCGGCATTAACGGTTCAAATGTCCTCGGTGTTATCGACGCGCACCTTAAGCCTGAGCTCGTTACGGGCAGAAATCTTATCGTATGCGGCGGCGGCATGTCTGGCTGCGACTTTGCGCTTGAGGCAATGACCGCCCTTGGACGCAAAGCAACCGTCATTGAGATGAAGGATGATGTTGCAACTGACGTCATAATGATGAATCAGGTATCCCTTAAGGAAAGCATGGCCGAAGCTGGCGTAGCACTCAGATGCGGATGCCGCGTCAAGGAAATAACGGGTAATGGTGTTGTCGTCATAAACAAAGATGGCGGAGAAGAACTCATTGAAGGCGATCAAGTCATTTCAGCATTTGGTCAAACCCCCGATAAGGATATGGTAAACAAGCTCAGGGACAAATACTATAAAAAAACCATATTTATCGGGGACTGCGTTAAAGCAGCAAAGTCCGGCGATGCTATACGCGGCGGCTACTGTGCGGCGCTGAGCATCAACTGAAGCAAACACATTACAATAAAAATTCAAGGAGGCGAACCCATGTTCAATCTTTCGGGCAGAGTCGCCGTCGTAACTGGCGGATCATCTGGCCTTGGTGTTCAGTTTGCACATGCACTCGGTCGTCAGGGCGCTGACGTGGTGGTGATTGCAAGACGCGTTGAAATGCTCAAGGAAGTCGCAGCATCCATCACCGAAAAATACGGTGTCAGAACCGGTTGCTATTATTGTGATGTCACGGACAGCCGTCAGGTCGCCGAGGTTGCTGAAAAGATCGTAGCTGACTTTGGCAAAATAGACATTGCTGTCAACTGCGCAGGCGGCGGGAACTGCGGCAATACCGAAGACCTTCCCGACGAGAAATGGCACAAGACCATGGACGTCAACATCAACGGTGTGTTCTACTGCTGCCGTGAATTTGGCAAGGCCATGATCAAAAACGGCTATGGACGTATGATAAACATCTCATCAATGCTCGGCTCCGTTGGCATGGATTTTGACTTCGGCATGGGCATACCCGAGTATGCCGCCTCCAAGGGTGCTGTGTGCAATCTTACCCGTCAGCTGGGTGCCGAGTGGGCAAGGTACAACATAACGTGCAACGCAATTGCACCGGGATTCTTCGCATCCGAGGTATCTCCGGTAGGCAATGAGAAGTTTGACAACTTCCTTAAGAGCAAGTGTCCCATGAAGCGTCATGGGCATCCCGGCGAGCTTGACTCCGCCGTTGTATTTCTCGCAGCAGACGAAAGCAGCTATGTGACCGGTCAGATAATCGGCGTAGACGGCGGCTGGACTTGTATTTGATGCAAAGCTTAATATGGCTCCCGAATCTCCAGCGTTCGGGGGCCATATTACGAAGTAAAAAAGTTAATAAAACCACAAAGGAGAGAAGAAAATGGAAAACAAAAAAACTGGGTTTCACTATGCATGGATAGTGTTTGTGGCAACAGTCGTCATGAACTTCGTGTTTTCTATTGTGTACAGCACCTTCAGCCTATACGCTGGAAAGGTTCTTGAAGCGAACCCCGATATCACCCGCACCGCATATTCAGTAATACCTACCCTGCATTCCGTATTTGCAACCGTATTTCTGCTTACATACGGGAAGATCGTTCAGAAACTCGGCTTCCGCAAAATAATGCTCCTCGGCGGCATCGGTCTTGCAGTCGGATTTTTCATTTACTCGAGTGCACAGAGCATCGGTGTCTTCTATATAGGCGCAGTTTTTGTTGCCATGCTTCCGGCATTCTGCTCATCCACTACTACCGGCGCGCTTATCAACCGCTGGTATGGTAAGCTCAACACCACTCTTCTCAGCATCTCCATGGCTATCGGCGGCTTCGGAGGCACCGTCGGCTCCAGCATCGTCGGCAACTGGCTCGGCACCATCGGCTATAAAGCAAGCTTCCGTAATATGGGCCTGCTGATGCTCGTGACAATGGTGATCGTGTTTCTCGTTGTCCGCAACAATCCTGCCGATAAAGGCACCGTAATGCTTTGGCCGTCCGAAACAGACATGAACGCGCATTCTCAGGAAGAACGCGCCGGCTTCACTCTCAAGCAGGCGGTAAAGACCTACAGCTTCTGGGCCATGGTCGGTTTCTTCGTCCTTTTCGCAGCAGGGTTTTACGCAGCTTATGCAAACGTTGCTCTCTATATGGCTGACCTCGGATGGGAGCCCGCCGTTTACGGCAAAATATTCGGCGTCGTTGCTACTGCAAATGTCATCTCCATGGTCATTGGCGGTTATGTGACTGATAAGATCGGCCCCCGTCTCACCATTCTTATCCTGTGTGTTCTCTATGCCGTCATCTGCGTCGTGTTGGGCTTTACTACTCCCGACACCACAATGATGTATGTCGTCTGCGCGCTCATTGGCATCTGCTACCTTTTCTGCAAAGTCCTGCACACCCCGCTTGCTCTCTGCTTTGGAAGCCGCGACTCTGCTTCCATCATCTCCATACTGACCGCCGCCGTGACCGTTGGGGCAAGTGTCGGCATCCCCGCTGCAAATATCGTGTATGACGCCACCGGTTCCTATGCCGGTCTCTTCCGCGCACTCCTCATTGTCCTTGTTATATGCCTGATCCTCGCTTTCACCGGCATCAAGAAAGTTCCCGGCTGGGACAAGGTAGGCGGCCCGGCAGCTATTGAAAAGAAATAAAATATAGATAATCCTCACCGCACAGCATCGGCTGTGTGGTGAGGAAGGAGATGTTATCATGGGTTATGTATCTATAATAGTAGGCTTTGCTATCCTTGTTGCTCTGTGCATGTTGAACGTAAATGTTATTCTGGCTTCTTTTGCCGCTGCATTTACTGTAACGATCATTGCCGGCCTTCCATTCACCGATACACTTGTAAATGTGTTCTTTACTCGTTTCGGCGCTATCACCGGAGCTCTCTTCCCGATGTTTCTCTTCGGCGCTGTCCTTGCCAAGCTCTACACCAACAGCGGTGCGGCCTCAGCCATAGCGGACAGTGTATGCAGTGCGCTGTTCAAAAGCGCAAAAAACGATAAGGCACGGTATACTCTCGGATTTCTCTCGGTTATAATCGCCTCCGCTATCCTTTGCTATGGCGGTATAAACGCCGCGGTTGCACTTATTGCTATTTATCCCATTGCGATTGGCATTTTCCAGCGCGCCGGTATTCCCAAACGGTTCATAATGGGAGCAATCTGCGGGGGAGCGTTCACATTCGCGCTCAGCGGCCCCGGCTCGCCGCAGCCGACCAACGTTGTGGCAATGGTAATAGGTACGAGCTCCTATTGCGGCCTTGTCGCAGGTATTGTCGGCGCTCTGGTCGAAATCGGAGTTATGCTGCTTGTCTTTACGAAAATGTGTGTAAAGGCCACCTCGAATGGTGAAACGTTCGCGCCAGGTCCAAAAGACGTTTTTGTTTCCGACGATCAGGCAAAGCCAAAATTTATTGTAGCGCTGCTGCCGATTCTCGTGCTTCTCGTCATTTTCAATATTCTGAAGGTCAACATTTCCCTCTCTATTCTGCTTACTGCAATCGTTTCTGCCGCGCTCTTTTTCCCGCAGCTCGGCGGAAAGAAAATAATGAGTTCCTTTAACGAGGGAGCGCAGTCATCGCTTATCCCGGTCGGAGCTATCGCTGGAGTAAACGGGTTCGCCGCCGTTATTCAGGCCGTTCCCGAATATCAGATATTAATTGATTCTCTCCTCAACGCCACCGTTCCGCCGGTAATACTTCTTGCCGTCTGCATTGCTATTATTTGCATGATGACCGGCGGTTCCACTACCGGCACGCAGATCGCACTCCCGATCATTACGCCCGCTCTTACCAAACTCGGGCTTTCCCTGCCGTTCATTCACAGAGTAGGAACGTTCGCTGCCACCACCCTTGACTCTCTTCCCAACAGCGGTGCCGTAATAATGGCTGTCGGGCTTGCCGACCTGAAAATGAAAGACGGTTACCCTCCTGTGTTTGTATCTACTGTTCTTGCGACAATAAGCGGCACCGCGGCAGTCGCCATCATAATGACGCTTTTCCCTATGCTGCCGTAACACACTGAAAATTGAAAGGAAATTGCTATGGAGTATATTAACATCAAAGGCCTTACCGAAAAGGTTTCAGATATAAGCTTCGGCACTGCGACCTCCACGCTCGAGGATGAGGCTAAGATCCACGAAATGCTTGATTACTATATCAGCGTCGGCGGAAATTACATAGACACTGCGAGATTCTATGGCAGGGGGAGCGGCATACAGCACACCGAGGAGATCCTCGGCCGCTGGCTTGAGAAGAACAATAACCGCAGCAAGGTCATTATCGAATCTAAATGCTGCAACCCATATATGGACCGCAATCTTCATATGTTTGAGGAGATGCCGCGCGTGGGAAGAACCTTCATGTATGACGACATTCTCTTCAGCCGCGACCATCTCGGTGTCGATTGTATCGACATTTACCTCACCCACCGCGACAATCCCAAAGTTCCTGTTGAGGAGATAATGGACACCTTTGAGGACTTTCTCCGCCGCGGCTGGATAAAGGCATACGGCATGAGCAACTGGAGGCTGGATCGCTTTGTTGAGGCATATGAATACTGTGAGCGCATGGGTTATCAGGGGCCGAGTGTATACAGCCCGTTCTTCAGCCTTGTGAAGCTCGAAAAGCCTTGGTATTACCGTATTCCGGCTTTTAAAGAGGAGTGGCTCCCTTGGTTCGAGGAACATAAAGATGTCGTGATCGCGGCATGGTCGTCTCAGGGCAGAGGATTTTTCGGCAGCTATCCGCAGTTTCAGCCGGAGAACGCCGATGCCGCAACACGTATGGCCGTCCTGACTCCCGAAAACTTTGCCCGGAAAGAGCGCGTTATTTCTCTGGCCGAGCAGAAGAACATCCGGCCTTCCCAGATTTCTCTTCTGTATGTTCTCAGTCAGAAAGCCGCCGTTGCTGCTATTATCGGTCCCAGATCCTGCAAAGATATAGACAATGTGCTTTCCGCATCCAAGACCCGCCTCACGCAGGAAGAAATAGAATACCTTACTCTTAAGAGAGACTCCTTATAAATTTCATCCAACACAAAATTTTGACATAGAAATGAGACTCAGAGTTCGTAGAAGTAATATAAGGACTAAACTAAAAGTCGTGGTAACCGGGGAAACCCAGATACCACAACTTTTAGTTTAGAACCGTTTAAAACCTGTTCTCATAGCAGACTGATAGGTCTGCTTTTTAACTCCCATAGGGTCAAAATTTGCGCCGCTATATTCAAAGAATAAGGCTATGCGTTGGCCTGCTGGAGATAGAACTCGCTTTCAGCCGCCCTTGTCACGAAGTCATATTCGAGCCGGGCCGCCTTCGATGGATCAATGTTATACCTCTTAAAAACCGAGCGAAAGTACTTGATAAACTCCTTGTCCTCTGCTGACAAAGGAGACACCCAGCCCGTCGCAGCACCAAGGTTTTCAATTTTTTCAAGCTCAGAAAAATTTATTCTTGACATTTAGATGTCCTCCTTTCTGTACTCACTCAAAATGGTTTCAGCGGCATCTTCCCATATGATCAGTCTGAATGGATCATACGAGCCTGCATGGCACGCGCCAAACTCGCGGATATAATAATCTACCAGTTCTGTCGTTTTTGCCTTGAAAACCAGCACGCCGTCGAAGCCTGCCTCTTTCGAGATAATGATAAATAGAATGTGTAATCTTCGTGCCAGACAAGATCGACGATCATTTCATAGGTGAATACGCGCTTCGGGTTGGATGCCAACAGGGAAAGAATATCAAATTCCTTTGCGGTCAGCGTGATCTCCCGTTCATGGATACTGGAAAAACGGTATTCGGGGTATAGCCGCAAATCTCCAACCTTGATGGGCGCAAGACGGGACGCTGCTGCGGCCTGATCGGTGATTTTTATATAGCGGCTGAATATGCTGATATTTTTACATTCTTCGATAGCTCCGATAATAATAGGCGTGACTTGGATTTCCCGTATTGCATGGATGTACGGGACAGAATCCAAAACGCTTATATCGCAGAAAATACAATTATACCTCTTTGCCTGTGCTAATCGCACCAATTCAGCAGGAGAATCCGCACGGTCATAAACAATTCCGTTTGTGGCACCAACCTCCTGTAATTCTCTAAATGCGGCCTCTTCTTCCCGCAGGCTGCGTGGTGCATGCACGGTTACGGCGAGTTTCCCGCTCGGATTCTCAACGAATGTCTTTGTGGCTTCCATTGCTCGGCTCCTTTCATTTCCCATTCGCCAACATTATAGCCTCTTTAACGACTATAGTCAACATCGCGGCTGCTTTATAAGATAACAGCAGAGCTTTTGGAGGAATTCGCATGATAAGCTATGCTGCTTTTTGGAATACGCTGAGGCAATCAAATGAGTCAACATATACGTTGATCAAAAACCATCACATTTCCAGTTCGACGATTGATAAGCTGCGCAAAAATAAGCCCCTGAATACGACGACCATCAATGACCTGTGCCGGATATTGCACTGTCAAGTTGCGGATGTGATGGAATATGTGCCGTCTGACGATGACCAGGTGCTATAAATAAAGCGTTTGCTGCGAGAGAGATGAGGGCTGTTGACTATGACAGTAGAGATTTCTAATGCGCTATTTGGCTATTTTGAAGCTTTGTATGACTTAAATCGGAATCTTATAATGTTGTGTGGAGTTGATGTTATAGACAATGAAGGGCAATACGAAAAACGTGTGCGAGAAATCGTGCAGAATATTCCGCGCCTTGTCCCGTATGCTTTTAGCCACAAAGAGCAGAAGTATGTCTTGGATGATCACGCGGGGTTGTTGGAGTTTTGCGACGAATTAAGGTTCCTGAAAAGCGGCTATATGCAAATTTTTACACAGAACTATTCTTTTTTGGTAGATATAAAGACTGTCAGAAATCAATTTGAACATAAAATGCACGGAGTAAGGCTTGTCGGAAGTGACAGCGGTAGTGGTTTGCTGTTTGCCGTAACGTATGAATTGAAAAGGAAGTCAGAGATAACATTGACTGCCAATGCGTTCATGCAGCTGGCAAAAAGCCTGAATGAGCTGTTTTCGGAGATTCAAGATGTTGTTAGCGCTTTTGCACATAAGCAGGAGAAAGCGGATTACACTTATTATCGGCGACTACTTCGATACAGATTTTCTGATTTTAATAAGATCTATGAAAACGATCAACTCCGGAATTTTGGAAAGGCACTCTTCCCGTTTTAATGGGCGCATTGTTGTTCGCAAGACTACTTCGCCGGGTTTTGCTTCTTACTCAATATTGTCCTGTTGTTTTGTTTTTCTGAAAACAATAGACACCTGAGCGATGGATGAAGAAAATCCTGCTATCGAGTGCATTCGATAGCAGGATTCTGTTTATAGCCCAAACGCTGTGCCGAGCTTATCCGCGGCAGTTTTCATTTGCTGCAAGTCGGCCTTGACGTAGAAGTTTAAGGTCGTGCTGGCGTTGGCGTGTCCGAGGATGGCCTGAACGCTTTTCACATCCGCGCCGTTATTGAGCAGCAGCGTTGCGCAGCTGTGCCGAAGATCGTGCGGTGACATGTCCGGCAGGCCGCTTCTGCACATAAAGCGCTTGACTTTGCGTGTAACGGCATTCGGGTCGCGGGGCCGAAAAAGGTCAGTGCTGCTCGAGAACAGGAACGCTTCATCAAGGTTGATTCCCGGATGTGCGCTGCGCTGCTGGTTCCGATAGGATTGTAGCAGAGACAATGTAGCCCCCAGCAGGGGAACCGTGCGAATACCGGCGGCTGTTTTGGGGGAACTGACGATGGTTCCGCTATTGACTGTATAGGTCACATTGCGTGCAATTTTGAGCGTGGCGGCGCGGGCGTCAATGTCCTTCCACTTCAGTCCCAAACATTCGCCGCGGCGGATGCCGGTCGTGATCAGCAGGTGCAGCATACACTGAAAATCCAGCGGGCAGTCACGCAGGCATTGAAAGAAGCGCTGAGCCTGCACTTGCGTGAGCGCGTCCACCGGCCGCGTTTCTTTCTTCGGCGCGTCCACTTTGTGCATCGGATTTTTTGAAATGAGCTCCTGCTGTTCGGCGTAACCGAAAATCAGATGCAATGTGCTGTATTGATGTGAAAGTGTTTTAGCCGTGAGCGGCTTTCCGGACTTGCCCGTGTATTCTGTGTGCAGATAGATGAGGTACTTCTGGATGTCGATAGGTCTTATGTCTTGCAGGAACCAGCCGTCAAAGTACTTGCAGATCAGCTTTGTCATGCTTTTGTAAAAGTCCTCGGTTTTGGGCTTCTTGCTGCCGTTGCATACCTGAATGGGGAGCCATGTGTCAGTGATAAATGCGCAGAAGTCGGTCTTTTCTGCGCGGCGAGCGGCTGCACAGTCAAGCGCTTGCGTACCGTTTATGCCGTGCTTACGGATGGCTTGTTCCCATTGGGTTGCTTCCAGCTGTGCGCATTTCCGGGCTCTTGCCGGAGCGTATTCACGGGGCGGCGTCCATGTGCGGTAATAGCGAATCTGCTTACCGGCGGCATCTCTGCCGACGCAGGCTGTAAACTTGTACGAAACCAGCTTGCCGTTTTTCCTGTTTTCCTGAATGGTGGCCATAGATAACATCCTTTCCTGCGGATGTATCTTGCTTTTGGGCGTGTTTTTTCGGATTTGTGCGCTTTTTGTGCGCTTTTTTGCGGCAGCCAATCTGTCAGCGGCACAAAAGAAAAAACAAAAAAGTCTTGCAATCCCAAGGATTACAAGACTTTTTCATGGCACGCCGTGAGGGATTCGAACCCCCGGCCTTCTGGTCCGTAGCCAGACGCTCTATCCAGCTGAGCTAACGGCGCTTAGTGCGCTCCTAACGCGCCTAAGTATAATAGCATAGCTCTGCCGGAATTGCAAGCCCTTTTCAAAAATATTTTCTTCTTCGCGTTTTTACCAGCCCATCGTATCGCGGATCGTGTCCGTCACATCGCTGACCGTGCGC